>JAESGQ010000059.1_pt1 | contig 154442 bp, 124 predicted proteins | sample 9266251 | NCBI WGS metagenome assembly JAESGQ01 (sample SAMN17056778, study PRJNA650883) | algae metagenome | isolation source: Kaiparowitsia implicata GSE-PSE-MK54-09C and co-occurring heterotrophs from... | place: USA: Kaiparowits Plateau, Grand Staircase Escalante National Monument, UT ...
CCCTGACATGATCGTCGTCGCGGGCGGCGAGGCACTGCGCTTTTCGGGTTATGGCGTCGTCGGCCTGCGCGGCGACACCGGCGGCCTTGGCACCTTCGTTTTCAACGACGACGGCACCACCCGCCCCTTTCCCACCCCCAACCTGAGCGACGGCAGCCTGTTCGGCATCTTCGACAATTGCGGCCCGGCCTGTTTCCGTTTCGACGATTCGATCTCGATCGTCCCCGATATCGAGCGCTACAATCTCAACCTCAGCGCGCATTATGATTTCAGCGACAGCGTCCGCGGCTATTTCGGCGTCGATTACAACAACACGTCCAGCTACGGCCGCGGCCAGCCGGTGATCCGCACCGCGCTCGCCATCAATATCGCGCAGAACGCCTTCCTCAACGAAGATTTCCGGCAGGACCTGCTGGGAGCCGGCGCAACCACGCTGCGCCTCGACCGGCTCTTTACCGACCTCGGCCTCCGCTACAGTCAGGTCGATCGCAACAGCCTGTCGTTCGTCGGCGGCTTCAAGGGCGAGTTCGAGACCGGTTTCGCCGACCTTCGCTATGACATCTATGGCACCTATGGCCGCACCAAGGCGAAGTTCATCGGCTACAACCGCCTGCTCGTTCCCAATCTGCTTGCAGCGCTCGACGCCGTCGTCGACCCCGCGAACGGCCAGATCCGGTGCCGGATGGATGTCCCCGCGCTGCAGCCTGCGGGCTATGTGGCGCCGACTATCGTCGGCAATGCCCCCTGCGCACCCTTCAACGCCTTCGGCTCGACCGCCAGTTCGCAAGAGGCGCGCGATTTTGTCACCACGACGACGGTGTCCGATGCGTTCATCCGTCAGACGACCGCGGGCTTCTCGCTGGCGGGCGACACCGAAAAATTCCTGACCATGCCGGGTGGCGGCGCGATCGGCTTTGCGCTGGGCGCCGAATATCGCAAGGAACGCAATGGCCGCACGACCGACCCGTTGATCAAGGCGGGCCTCACCAACCAGGCCGCGTCGCAGGATTATGAAGGCGGTTATCATGTGACCGAATTCTTCGGCGAGCTCAGCATCCCGATCCTGACCGACATGCCCTTCGCGCGGCTGCTGTCGGTCGAGGGCGCGGTGCGCCACGCCGATTACAGCCACGCCGGACAGGCAACATCGTGGAAAGCGGGCGCGATCTGGGAGCCCACCGACGGCCTGCGCCTCCGCGCGACGATCAGCCGCGCGATCCGCGCGCCGAATATCTTCGAAGCCTTCCGCCCGAGCGAGGGCCAGACGACGAATGTCGACGATCCCTGCTCGGAAAACAATCTGGGGGACAACCCCAATCGCGCCGCCAATTGCGCGGCACTCGGCCGCCCCGACGGTTTCGTTCCGCTCAACGGCGGGATCGGGGTGCCGTTCATCGTGTCGGGCAACGAGAATCTGCGGCCCGAAGTATCGGACAGCTGGACCGCCGGCGTCGTTCTGACGCCGGGCTTTCTTCCCGGCCTCCAGCTTTCGGTCGACTGGTTCAATATCGAAATCGACGATGCGATCAGCTTCCTCAGCCCGCAACAGATTGCCGAAAACTGCGTCGATCGCGAGGGCGGACCCGATCTGGAGCTGTGCAACCTGCTCACCCGCGACATGACCGCAGGCAGTCCGACCTTTTTCAGCATCACCACCGGCAACAGCACCTATGTGAACACGTCGAAGCTGGAAACATCAGGGCTCGACACCCAGCTTTTCTATGCCCGCCCGCTCGGCGCCGGACGGATTTCGGCCAATCTCGCCTTCACCTACCTGCACCGCCTCCGCACCTATACCTTCCAGGCGCGGCCCGATCTTTTCACGGTGCTCGAAGGCTTTTACGGCTATCCCAAATATAAGGGCGTCGTCGGGCTGACCTATTCGAACGGTCCGCTGACGCTGGGCTGGCAGGGCCGCTATCAGTCGAACCAGTCGCTGACCGACATCTCGCCGGGGATCAGCCGCGAACTATTGTCGCCGCGCCGCACGGGGTCGCGTTTCTACAACGATATTTCGGCGTCCTATACGCTGGCGATGAACGGCAGGCAGGAAGCCAAATTCTCGTTCGGCGTCACCAACCTGTTCAACGAAAAACTGCCGGTCATGGAATCGGTCCAGGTCATCGATCCGACGGGCGGCGGCTTCGAACAATTCGGTCCGGTCATCCGTGCCGGGCTCGAAGTGAACTTCTGATCCCGACCCCGGCAAATGAGGCCCGCGTGACATTCGCGCACGCGGGCCTCATGTCGTTTCCGAAGGAGAACCCGCCTTGCCCGGTCAGGAAGCCGCGATCATCGGTGCAGAAGCCATCCGCCCCGCGCGCCAGAGGGGCTTTCTCGGCTTCGTCGAGCGCGTCGGAAACCTGCTGCCCGATCCGACGATCATCTTTGTTTACCTGATCGCCGTGCTGATGATCGTGTCGGCGATCGGCGCGGCGCTGGGGTGGAGCGCGTCGCTCCCCTATTCGGGCGAGGAAGCCCCTGCCGGCGCCGAACTGGCGGGCGGCGTGCTGACCTATCGCGCATCGAGCCTGTTTTCGCAGGAGAATATCGCGCGGCTGTTCACCGAGATGCCGCGCACCTACGCCGGCTTCGCCCCGCTCGGCATCATCCTGACGATCATGATGGGCGCCGCGGTGGCGGAGCGGTCGGGATTGTTCTTCGCACTGATCCGCGGTTCGCTGCGCGGTACGCCGCGCCGCTACATGCCCCCGATCATCGCGGTGGTGGGCATGGTGTCGCACCACGCCGCCGACGCTGCCTATGTCGTGCTGATCCCGATGGCGGCGGTGCTGTTCGCGTCGGTCGGGCGCCATCCGCTCGCGGGGATCGCCGCCGCGCTCGCCGCCGTGTCGGGCGGCTATGCCGGCAATATCATGCCTGGCCAGCTCGACGTGCTGCTGTTCGGTTTCACGCAGGAAGCCGCGCGCATCGTCGAGCCGGGCTGGACGATGAACCCGCTCGGCAACTGGTATTTCATCCTGGGGATCGTCGTGTTTTTCACGCCGATCATCTGGGTTGTCACCGATCGGATCGTCGAACCGCGGCTCGGCGCATGGAATGAGCCGATCGACGATGAACTGCGCGCCGACCTTGAAAAGGGCGAACTCAGCGACGGCGAGCGACGGGGGCTTCGCCACGCTGGCGTCGCCGCGCTGCTGGTCGTCGCGGGGTTCGCGGCGCTGTGCCTGTGGCCCGGATACACGCCGTTCATCAACCAGGATGCCACGGGCCCGATCCGGTTGCAGCCGCTCTATGGGTCGATCATTGCAGTGCTGTTCCTGCTGTTCCTGCTCACCGGCGTCGTTTTCGGACGGGCGGTCGGGACGGTGAAAGGATCGAACGACGTCGTCGCGATGATGCGCGAGGGCGTCAAAACGATTGCGCCCTATCTCGTCTTCGTCTTTTTCGCCGCGCATTTCGTCGCGATGTTCAACTGGTCGGGCATCGGCCCGATCATCGCGATCAGCGGCGCCGAAAAATTACAGGGCATGGCCCTCCCCGCGCCGCTGCTGCTCGTCTGCGTGCTGCTCCTCTCGTCGGTGATGGACCTGTTCATCGGGTCGGCGACGGCGAAGTGGAGCGTGTTGTCATCGGTGGTCGTGCCGATGTTCATGCTGCTCGGCATCAGCCCCGAAATGACGACCGCCGCCTATCGCATGGGTGACAGCTATACCAACATCATGACCCCGCTGATGAGCTATTTCCCTCTCGTCCTCGTTTTCTGCCAGCGCTGGGACAAATCGATGGGGGTCGGGTCGCTGCTCGCGCTGATGCTGCCCTATGCGCTCTGTTTCATGGCCACCGGAATCGCGATGGTCGTCGCCTGGGTCGCCTTCGACCTGCCCCTCGGCCCCGGCGCACAGGTCTTTTATCAGGTCGCGGCGCACGCCGTGCCGTGAAGGAAACGAAGATGGAACTCGCCCCCGAACATGCAACCATGTCCAATAAGCATTGGGGTCCAGCGCGGGCCACCCCTAGCCTGATCTTGCCGCTGCGCCAGGAGGTGCGTCCCCATGTCCGTTGACCTTAAATCACTCGAAGCAGACATGACCGCCTGGCGCCGGCATATCCACCAGCACCCCGAACTCGGTTTTCACGAAGACGGCACCGTCCGCTTCATTCTCGACCTCCTCGAAAGCTTTGGCATCGACGAGGTCGCGACCGGCATCGGCGGCACGGGCATCGTCGCGACGATCCGCGCCGGGGAGTCGGACCGCGCAATCGGCATCCGCGCCGACATCGACGCGCTGCCGATGACCGAACTCGCCGAATCCGACCATAAATCCTGCACCCCGGGCGTGATGCACGCGTGCGGCCATGACGGCCATACGACGATGCTGCTCGGCGCCGCGAAGCATCTCGCCGCGACGCGCAATTTCGACGGCGCGGTCCACCTGATCTTTCAGCCTGCCGAAGAATCGCTGGGCTATCAGGGGCCCGGCGGCGATCCCGACGGCGGCGCCAGTGCGATGATCCGCGACGGGCTGTTCGATCGTTTCCCGATGGAGGCGATCTTCGGCATCCACAACCGGCCGGGCATCGCCGCGGGCAAGCTCGCCGGACGCGCGGGCGCGCTCTATGCCGCCGCCGACAAGTTCGAAATTGTCGTATCGGGCAAGGGCGGCCACGCCGCGCGCCCGCACCTGACGGTCGACCCCGTGTTCGTTGCGGCGCAGATCATCGTCGCGGTGCAAAGCATCGTCGCGCGCAGCACCGACCCGATGGACGCGGCGGTTGTGTCGATCTGCAAGGTCGAGGCGGGCACCGCGTTCAACATCATCGCCGACGAGGCGCGCATGGGCGGCACCGTTCGCACCTTGTCGCGCGCAAGCCAGGACGCGACCGAGCAGCGGCTGCGTGCGATCGTCACCGGCGTCGCGGCGTCCTTCGGTGCGACCGCCGAACTGCATTATGAGCGCGGCTACCCTGCCCTGCACAATCCGGCCGATCTTTATACCAGGGTCCGCGAGATCGCGATCGGCGTCGTCGGTCCCGACCGCTTTATCGACCTCGACGCGCCGGGCATGGGGGGCGAAGATTTCGCGCGTTACCTCGACGTCGTCCCCGGCTGCTTCCTCCTCCTCGGCAACGGCGACGAAGGGCCGGGGTCGGTGATGCTCCACAATTCGCACTATGCCTATGACGACAGCATTTCGCCAACGGGTGCGGCGCTGTGGGTCGCCCTGGCCGAGACATTCCTGCCGAAACAGATGCCTTAGGGAGACGCTTTGATGCGCCGTTCGACTGCCGCCTTGCTCCATGGTTCAACGATCCTGCTCCTTGCAGCGGCGACGCAGGCGAGCGCTACCGAGACGGTCAGCATCACCCGCGACGATTTCGGCGTGCCGCACGTACAGGCGGAGACGTCGGACGCGGTGATGTTCGGCGCGGGCTATGCCATCGCGTCCGACCGCCTCGCTGCGATGGAGCTGGCGCGGCACAACACGCAAGGCCGCCGCGCGGAACTTGTGGGCGCGTCGGCGCTCGAGGGTGACAAGATGATGCGCGGCCGAAAGCTGTCGGACGCGACGCTCATGCAGCGCTACAAGGCGCTGGCACCCGAACATCGCCGGATGATCCAGGCGATGGTCGACGGCATCAACAAGCGCATCGACGAAGTGAATGCCGACCCCGCGCGGCTGACCCCGCTCGAATTCGTCCGCTGGGGGATCAGGCCGACGCGCTGGAGCCTCACCGAATATCTCGCGCTGATCACCGCCGCGCCGCTCGGCCGCGAGAGCTATGAGATCCAGAACCTCGCATTCCTGAACGACATGACCGCGCGCTACGGACAGGAAAAGGCGTGGCAGATTTTCAATGATGTTGTGCCGATTTCCGACCCCGATTCCCCCACGGCGATCCCCACCGGCGACGACCTCGCCCCCGCCCGCCCCGTCCCCACGCCGGTGCTGGCGCCGGTTCAGCAACCCTCCGGCGGCGTCGCGTCTGCGGCCGCACAGGTGGCGCCGCTCCAGCCGGTGAAGGGCGCGAGCCGCTGCCTGGTCATCGGGCCCGAAAAATCGGCGAGCGGCAAGGTGCTGATGCTCGAAGCGACCGCCGATGGCCCCGAAATCCACTTGCATGGCGGCGGCTTCGACAATGCGGGCTTCGGCTCGACCGGCTGGGGCGTCCCGACGATGGGGCGCGGCGCACAGCACGGCTGGCTGCTCGTGTCGGGCAGCAGCGAGGCGGGCACGGTGTTCGCCGAAAAGCTCAACCCGAAAAACCGGTACGAATATTGGTACAAGGGCGCGTGGAAGCCGATGGAGCACCGCACCGAGACCTTCAAGGTCAAGGACGGCGCGACCGTGACGCACGAGATCGCATGGACGATCCACGGGCCAGTGATTTCGTGGGATGCCGAAAACGGCACCGCTTACGCGCAGCAGATGGGCGTCCACGGCCGCGAACTCGACACATGGGTCGCCTTTGCCGAAATGGGCCGCGCCAAAAGCCTTGCCGAGTTCCGCGAAAAAGGCGTCGACCGGCTCGGCTGGAACCTTGGCGCCTGTTACGGCGGCGAGGACGGCACGATCGCCTATTTCGAGGCGGGCGCACTGCCGAAGAAGGCCGCCGGGGTCGACCCGCGACTGCCGACACCGGGCACGGGCGACTATGAATGGACCGGCTTTCTGACGCGCGATGAAAAGCCGCACATGATCAACCCGCGGCAGGGCTATCTCCTCTCGTGGAACAGCAAGGCGACGGGCTGGTCGCAAGAGGGCGACAGTGCCCGCATCGGCGCGACCTTTCGCACCTGGCTGGGCGACCGACTCGCAAAGAACGGTCAGTCGCTGACCCTGCTCGACATGCGCGAGTTCAACGGCAAGATTTTCAACGCGCTCGGCGCGGTCGATCGCAATCAGGCCGCGCCCGACTTTTTCGCACCCTATCTGCGTCAGGCGATCGAGGCGAGCGACGAGCCCGACGTGAAGCGCGCGGCCGACTATATGCTCGGCTTCAACGGGCTTTATCAGGACCGCGACGGCGACCACAAATATGACGATCCCGGCCTGACACTTTATCGCGCCTGGTTGCAGGTCGCGCCGCGCGTCGTGTTCGGCGACGACATGGACGACTGGTGGAAAAAGATCGATGAGGGTCGCTACCTTACCTATCAGTCGAGCCTGTTGCTGCGCGCGTTTCAGGGAGATGCCGCGGGGGCGCCGCTCGCCGTCGATTATTTCAACGGGCGCGACCGCACCGCGGTGATGATCGACACGATCAAGGCGACATTGGCCGAGGTCAAACCGCGCTTCCCTGGCAAGGATATGGCCGAGTGGAAGCAGCCGATATTCTGGAAATACTTCGACGCCTCGCTCGAAACCCCCGAGCGTCCGCAAATGGCCGAGGATGCACCCGAAAAGCGCCTGTCCGCCGTGCTGCGGCTCGGCCCGACGATGGCACCGCACAATGGCGGCGAAAGCTGGGTCGGACTGATGGAAATCGGCGCCGACCGGCGGGCGCTCTATTCCGTCGTCGATGCGGGCGGGCAGAATCTGTTCATCGGTCCCGACGGCAAGGGCAACCCGCACCTCACCGACCAGACGATGATGCACGAGACCAACGAGCTCAAGAAAATCGAGCTGTCGCCCGAAAGGATACGCGAGACAGCGCGGTCGACGACGACGATCGAATATCGGCCGCAGACCCGTTAGCGCGGCAGCGGCGATGATCCAGCACTCCCGACCGGCGGCGATACCGATCCAGCGACGGGCGATGCTCGGGACGATCGCGGCGTTGCCGCTTGCCGCCTGCACGCGCCAACCACGCGCACCGGGCGAGCTGTGGGTGGGCTCATCGCCGACGGGCGTCCCGTTCAGCTATGTCGATCCCGCAACCAACGAGTTGACCGGCGCGATGATCGACATCGCAAAGGCTGTGCTGCGCCGCCTGCGGCTCGATGGCGACTATCGCCCCGCGCCCTTCGCCGCGCTGATCCCGTCGCTGACGACGGGGCGGATCGACTTGATCGCCGCGGCGATGCAGCGCACCCCCGAACGCGCCGAAATCGTGGATTTCAGCGCGCCGGTCTTTTCCTATGGCGGCGGCCTTGTCGTTCGGAAGGAGGACCGCGGTTCCTATCCGGCGCTGGCTGCGGTACGCGACAGGCGGGTGGGCGCGCAGGTCGGCACACGCTTCGTCGACCAGCTGCGCCGCGCCGGCGTCACCCGCGTCAAAACCTATGACGGCCTGGGCGAAATCGTCCGCGACCTCGCCAATGGCCGGATCGACGCCGGCTATGGCGACGAACCGATCCTGCGCTACCAGCTTCGCGTCGACCCCAGGCGGCCCGTTCGCATGGCCGACGAATTCATACCGCCGGTCGAAGAGGATCTCTGCCTGATCGTCGCCAAGGGCGACCCGCTGCTGCCCCGCCTCGACGCGGCGATTGGGCGCTTGAAGGCGGCTGAAATACCGGCGATCCTGCGGCATTGGGAGCTTGGCTGATGCAGGAATTCCTGGCCGACGCCGCGCTGTTCCTGCCGGTCCTGCTGCGCGGGCTTGGCATGACGCTGTTGCTCACCGTCGCCGCGCTCGCCGTCAGCATCGCGCTCGGCCTGCTGTGGGTGCTCATGGGCTATTCGCGGTTCGCGCCACTGCGCTGGACCAGCCGCGCGATCATCAACATCATCCGCGGCATCCCGATCATCGTCCAGCTTTTCTGCATCTATTTCGTCCTGCCCGAATGGGGCATCGACCTGCCGCCTTTTGCGGCGGGCGTATTCGGCCTCGGCCTTGCCTATTCGGTCTATCAGGCGGAAAATTTCCGGGGCGGGCTGTCGTCGGTCGATCGGGATTTGGTCGAAGCGGGCACGATGCTGGGCATGACCTGGCCGGTGCTGATGCGCCGCGTCGTGCTGCCGCTCGGCATCCCGGCCGCGCTGCCGTCGCTCGGCAACACGACGATCATGCTGCTGAAAGATTCGTCGATCGCCTCGACGATCACGATCGCCGAACTGACGCGCGCGGGGCAATTGCTCGCGATCTCGACCTTCAAGAACGGCACCGTCTATCTGCTGATCGCCCTGCTCTATCTCGCCGCCAGCCTGCCGATGGCGGCGGGCGTGCGCGCGCTCGAACGCCGGTTCGCGCGCAAATGATCCGGCTGCGCGGCGTCCGCAAATCCTTCGGCACGCGCGACGTCCTGCGCGATGTCGGCTTCGACGTCGCGGCGGGCGAGGTCGCCTGCCTGATCGGCCCGTCGGGGTCGGGCAAGTCGACGATCCTGCGCTGTATCAACGGACTGGAAAGCCACGATGCAGGGACAATCGAGGTCGACGGCGTGCCGGTTACGCCGCAATCGCTGCCACAGGTCCGCGCGGCGGTGAGCATGGTGTTTCAGCGCTTCAACCTGTTCCCGCATCGCACCGCGCTCCAGAATATCATCGAAGGCCCGGTGCATGTGCTCGGCCAGCCGCTCGCTGAAGCGACCGGGCGCGCGATGGCGCTGCTCGAAAGGGTCGGCATGGCAAGCCACGCAGAGGCCTTTCCCCGCCACTTGTCGGGCGGCCAGCAACAGCGCGTCGGCATTGCGCGCGCGCTGGCGATGGAGCCGCGTGCGATCCTGCTCGACGAACCGACCTCGGCGCTCGACCCCGAGCGCGTCGGCGAGGTGCTGAAGGTGATGCGCGACCTTGCCGATGGCGGCATGACGATGATCGTCGTGACCCACGAGATCGCCTTCGCACGCGAAGCGGCGGACAGCATCCTCTTCGTCGACAATGGCGTGATCGCCGAGCAGGGACCGGCCGCCGAATTCCTGTCCAACCCGAAAACCGACCGAACCCGCCTGTTCCTCAGCCGCGTCCGCCATCCCATCTGACCCAGGAGCCGCCGATGACCGCCGACGCGATCAGCCTTTTCCGTCCGCACGAGCTGCTTGCCGCCGGTGCGATCGCCCCCGTCCCCCAGCCGCTCGGCCAGCCGGTTTCGCTGGTGCGGTCGGCGGCGATCGCCGGAGCGGGCGCGAGCCGCCATGGTGCCTGGCATTGCACGCCGGGGGTCTGGCGGCGACAGGTCGTGCAGGCCGAATTCTGCTATTTCCTCTCCGGTGAAGCGATCTTCCGCCCCGACGACGGCGACCCCCTCCACATCTGCGCCGGCCAGGCCGCCTATTTCCCGCCCGAAAGCAAGGGCACCTGGGAAATCCTGAGCGACAGCGAAAAAATCTTCATCGTCTTTGACGAAGCCGGGGTGCCGCGATGACCGGCGTCGCCTCGCCCGCCGACATCGGCAGCTATTGGCTCGCCAGCTGCGGCGACGACTTCACCCCGCGCCCCGCGCTGTCAGGCGACGAGACGGTCGACGTCGCGATCATGGGCGGCGGCTTTTCGGGCCTGTGGACGGCCTGGTTCCTGCTCCGCGACAACCCCGACCTGTCGATCGCGATCGTCGAGCGGCAATTTTGCGGCTTCGGCGCGTCGGGACGCAATGGCGGCTGGTGTTCGCCGCGCTTCCCGATCAACCCGGCGGCGCTGATCCGCCGCTTCGGCGCCGCGACCGCCCGGTCGATGTTGCTCGCCCAGCAGGCCATGGTCGAGGAGGTGGGCCGTATCTGCGACGCGGAAGCGATCGACGCGCATTTCAATCCCGTCGGCGTGCTGACCCTCGCGCGCAGTGCCGCGCAATTGCCGTCGCTGCGCCAATCCTTCGATGCTTATGCCGCGCTCGATATGGCGGATGGCTGCGAATTGCTCGATGCCGACCGGGCGCAGGAGGCGGTGCATGCGACCGACGTCCACGGCGCCTTGCGCCTGCGCGCCGGCGCCACGATCCACCCCGGCCGCCTGGTGCGCGGGCTGGCGCGCGCGCTCGAACGGCGCGGGGTGCGGATTTACGAAGGGACCGAGGTGCTGCAGAGCGAGACGGGTATTCACCCCGCACTCGTCACCTCGGGCGGTACGCTCCGCGCCCGCCGCGCGGCCTTGCTGGCGGGCGAAGCCTATCTGACCGCGCAGCCCGCCTATCGCCGCCGGCTGATCCCGATGGCCTCGACGATCATGCTGACCGCGCCGTTGACCGCAGCGCAGTGGGACAGCGTCGGATGGAGCGGCGGCGAATGCCTGTCGTCCTATGTCCACACCACCAATTATCTCACCCGCACCGCCGACGGGCGCATCCTGTTCGGCAGCCGCGGCGCCCCCTATCGCTACGGATCGGACATGGACGAGGTCGCGCTGCGCGAAAACGCCAATTTCGACTGGATCCGCGACCGGCTGACCGAATGGTGGCCCGCGCTGGACGGCATCGAATTCACCCACCGATGGGCGGGCTATCTCGGCATCCCGCGCGACTGGCTGCCGACCGTCCATTTTGATCCCGTCCAGCGCATAGGCCACAGCTACGGCTATACCGGCCACGGCGTCATCACCAGCGCGATCTGCGCCCGCGCGCTCGCAGGACTGGTGAGCGGCCGCGCACCCAATCCGCACGCGCCCTATATCCGCGAACAGGCGCCCAACTGGGAGGTGGAACCGCTGCGCTGGACGGGCATCCGCTATGTCCAGAATGCCTATTTGCGGATGGACGTGGCCGAAGCGACCGGACGGCAGCCGCCGCCCGACGCGGCCTTTGCCAATTATCTGGGCAAGCCCTAGCAGCTGCTCACTTCACCATATCCGCCAGCGCTGCTTCCAGACCGGGAATGAACTGCGCACCGGTCTTCAGCTCGACGCGCGACCCGACAAGATCGTCGCCATAGCGTTCGGCCGGTCCGCCAAGGCATTTCGACAGGAAATGCTCAGCGATCGCGGCGAAGGAGATGTTCGTCGCGTCCTTCGCGTAAACATGCCCCTCATCGGGGTAGAAAGCATAGGTCACCGGCTTGCCGCGCGCTTTCAGCGCGCCCACGATGTCGTCCGACTGGTCGGGAAAGACGCGCGGGTCATTGGCGCCGTTGGTGACGAGGAGCGGCTTCGAAATCGCGTCGACACGCGCGATCGGCGAGCGCCGCATCAGGTCCGCCGCGCCCTCCTTTGTCGTCGGATCGCCGACGCGGTTGACGAATTGCGGGCGCTGCCAGGTCCACCAGTCGGGCATCGCCGCGACTTGCCGAACCAGATTGCTCGGGCCCGCGAGGTCAACGCCGCACTGAAAGGTGTCGGGCGTAAAACTCAACCCTACGAGCGTCGAATAGCCGCCATAGGAAAGTCCCATGATGGCGACGCGCTCCTTCGCCGTCACCCCCTTGTCGATCGCCCATTTCACCCCGTCGAGCAGGTCGTCGTGCATCGTTTCCGACCATTTCCGGTCGCCTTTTGCCATGAAGTCGCTGCCGAAGCCCCCCGACGCGCGAAAATTCACCGACAGCACCGCATAGCCGCGATCGGCAAGCCAGGCGTGCTGCGGATCGAAAGCCAGATCGTCGCGAAGCCAGGGACCGCCATGGACGAGCAGCACCATGGGAACCGGGGCCGCCGGCATCCCGTCGGCGCCGAGTTTCGCGTTCGTCGGCAGCGTCAGATAACTCGGCAGCGTCAACCCGTCGCGCGAGGCGATGGTGACGGGGACACGGCGCGCCAGTGACCGCTGCGCGAGGCCCGGCCGCGTCGACACCAGCGGCGTGAGCGTCCGGCTCGTGCGGTCCCACCAGCTGTAACGGTCGGGGCGGCTCGGAACCGTTTCGAGGAGCAACCAACGCGAATTATCCGGGGTCTGATCGACGATCCTGAACGGCCCGGCGACGGCAGCCTGAAGTGCCGCGAACTCGGCGCGAACATCCTCCGACCGCACCGTCCATTCGCTGACCAGCGGGTCCTCGCGCGTCGCGAGCAGCGCGCCGCTGGCTTCGTCGAACACGGAGTCGACGATGTCGGCGCGCCCGGATGCGGCGAGCAGCGTCTGCTTGCCGGTTGCGATATCGACCGAGACGAGGTTCGCCTTGTCGCTGGTCCGGCTGTCGAACATCAACAGCTTGCCTTCGCCGTCGAGCCCAAGGATTTTGGAATTGCGCAGCGAGGCGAGCGGGATCGTCATGAGTTCGCTCGGTCCGGCGGGATCGAGGCGGAGATAGGTCGACGAGCCATCGGCATTGCCGCGAACGGCCAGCCGGATCTTGAAATCGGGATCGGCGATGACATCGATATAATTGCGCTCGTTGCGGAAAACCTCGGTCCGCTGTCCCGTTTCCAGATCGATCCGGTAAATGTCGCGATAGCGGCGATCGCGAATGTTCATGCCCACCAGGATTTCGCCCGGGCGGCGCTTCGACAGTTTCACGATCTTTGTCTGCACGGCAGGATCGGCAGTCATGTTGGTAACGATACGCTTTTCGAGGTTGGCGACCCAGATCTGACTCTGCTCCTCGCCGCCAATATCCTTCAGCACCACTATGTACCGCGCGTCGGGGCTCCACTGGAAACTATCGGGCGGCCGCGTCTCGAAGCGGGTGGCGGGGATGGCAGCCTCAAGATCGTCGATCGGCGCGACCCAGACGTTGAGAACGCCGTTCAGCGGGTGGAGGAAGGCCAGCTGCTTGCCATCGGGGCTGATCTGCAATTCGGAATAGGTCGGCGAAGCAAAGAGCGCGTCGCGCGGGACCAGAGATACCGACTGCACCGCAGCCGGTTCGGCGCCGACCGCCGGCAGAGGGCCAATCATGATCGCGGCGCCAAGCAGTGCCGACGTCAACACAGCCGAGCGATTGCTGCGGCTTGGCCGTTCCCGCCGCAAAATATCGAAACCCATGTCCAAAACCCCCTGAAGGACGCCCGGCTTTCGCCACCGGCGCCTGACAACACAATTATCCCCGCGATCGACGCAATTTGCCAATCGGAACAAAGCGGCGCCAATGCGCAATATGGATCAATCCATGCAGATGGAGAGGGGTAGGCACGCGCCCTTCCTGCTTTACAAGCTCATTCTCGGCCGAAGGAATATGAGTCATGGAACTGGCATGGTTTGAGGATTTCGGCGCCTTGATACTCGCCGGGAATTTCTCGCGCGCCGCGTCGACTCGCTGCGTCACGCAACCGGCTTTCAGTCGCCGCATCCGCGCACTCGAGGAATGGCTCGGCGTGGAACTCGTCGATCGCAGCACGCACCAGATGGTGCTGACGCCCGCGGGCAAGCGCTTCGCCATCATCGCCGAAACCGTTCTGCGCGACATCGAGCACGGCCGCCGCGAGGTGCAGGAGATCGCCGGAACATCGGCGTCGATGGTAAAAATCCTCGTCACGCACGCGCTGGCGCTGAACTTCTTCCCGCAATGGCTCGCGGCGCTCCAGGCGATGACCGATGCCGAGATCCCCATCCAGCTGACGGCCGACAATATGGCGACGTCCGAACAGATGATGCTCGCCGGAAAAGCCCATTTTTGTCTGTGCTACTTCCACCCCGGCGCCCCGTCGGTTCTCGACGGCGCGGGTTTCCAGTCGATATCCCTCGGTTCCGATGCGCTGGTGCCCGTCAGTGCCCCGCGGGAAATCGGCGGGCCGCCGCTCCACCCGCTCGCCGGGGATGCAGAGCGCACGGTCAATCTGCTCGCCTATAGCGCGGATTCGGGAATGGATCGCATCGTGTCGGCGATGCTCGATGCAAACGCGACGCGGGCGAATTTTACTCCGGTCTTCACCTCGCACACGCTGATCCTCGCGCGCATGGCAAAGGATGGCAAGGGGCTGGCCTGGCTGCCGCTGAGCATCGTCGCGGATGATCTGAAGCAAGGTTCGCTGGTCCGGGCGGGCGACGCGCGCTGGGATGTTCCGGTCGATATAAGGCTGTATCGCCCGCGCGGCCGGCAATCGCCGTCGGCCGAAGCCTTCTGGCGGCTTGCCGCGACCTAGAACCCCATACGGGGCGGCATGAAACCATCAGCAACGGGCATTTGCGCGCGCGGCGGCGGCGTGGCTAGTCGCTGCGGCACGCCAGCGGCATTCCTGCCCAATGCCCAGCGGGGCCACAGTCCGTCGGCACCGTCACTGAATTTGGATCTCGATCGATGAAACAACTTGCTCCCGTCGAAGCCGTGGTCTTCGACCTTCTCACCGCCCTTCTCGATTCCTGGTCGGTTTGGAACCGGGCTGCCGGGTCCGACAGCGATGGGCTCCGTTGGCGCCATGCCTATCTCAAGCTGACCTACGGTTGCGGCGCTTACCGCCCCTATGCAGATCTGGTTCGCGAGGCGGCCATCGAGGCGGGCGTAGCCGTGTCGGCAGCGGATACACTGGTTGCCGACTGGAACAGGCTCCAACCCTGGCCCGAAGCGCAGCCGGTACTCGCCAGCCTGGGGGCGGGCAATATCGCGCTCGGGGTCATCACCAATTGTTCGACGGATTTGGGACGGCAGGCGGCCGGCCGGGTCGGTGTTCCTTTTTCCGTTGTCCTGACCTCCGAAGAAACCGGCTATTACAAGCCGCGACCCGAATCCTACCGCGCCGTCCTCGACCGGCTCGGCACCGATCCCGCGCGGACGCTGTTCGTGGCGGGTTCGCCGGCGGACATTCCCGGTGCGGCCGGCGTCGGCATGCCGGTTTTCTGGCACAACCGCGCCCGCCTGCCCTTTGTCGCCGACGCCGCGCGGCCATTCCTGATTGCCGACACGCTCGATCCGCTGCGGGAATTGGTCCCGTGAGTGCGACCACCATGTTCGCCGGACTGAACACCCCGCGCCTGATACTCGACGCCGACCGGCTGGAACGCAACGCCGCGCGGATGCGCGCCCGCTGCGACGCGCTCGGCGTCATACTGCGCCCGCACCTCAAGACCGCCAAATCGGCCGACGTCGCGCGTATCGCAGCGAACGGCGAGCGCGGGCCGATCACGGTCTCGACATTGGCCGAGGCCGAATATTTCGCCGCGGCGGGCTGGCGCGACATCCTCTACACGACCGCGATCGCGCCCACAAAACTGGCACGCGCTCATCATATCCAGCGCGAGCATGGCGCGCGGCTTCTGCTGGTCCTCGACGACCGGAAGACTGCGGCGGCCATGGGGGAAGCCGCCGCAACGCTCGGTGCGCGCTTCGGCGTCCTGATCGAGGTCGATTGCGGCGAACATCGCAGCGGCACCGAACCCGCGTCGGAAGAGCTTGTCGCGATCGCCGGCGCGATCGCCGCCTGTTCGCCGTATCTCGAACTGATGGGCGTGATGACCCACGCCGGGCATAGCTACGCATTCGATGACCCGGTCCCGATCCGGGCGCTCGCCGAAGTCGAGCGGAACGCCGCGGTCGCATCGGCCGAATTGCTCCGCACACGCGGCTATCCCTGCCCCATCGTCAGCGTCGGATTGACCCCGACGCTGGTTTTCGCCGAACAATTGCGCGGTGTCACCGAAGTGCGGGCAGGCATTTATCTGTTCTGCGACCTGTCCCAATTGTCGCGGGGCGTCTGCGCGCCAGAGGATATTGCCGTCTCGGTGCTGGCGACCGTCATCGGCCACCAGCGTCGCGGCGCCGTCCCCAGCCTCATCCTCGACGCGGGCGCGCTCGCGCTATCCAAGGATGTCGGGGCCAACCGTTTCATGCCGAACGCGGGATATGGCCTGGTTTGCGATGCCGCGACGCTCGAGCCGCTGGGGTCGCTGACGGTCGTCACCGTGCATCAGGAACATGGCGGCGTGCCCGTGCCCGACGAAAGCTGGTTCGAAAGCCTGCCGATCGGCAGCGTCGTCCGCATCCTGCCCAATCACGCCTGCCTGACCTGTGCGGCATACGCGTCTTACGATGTGCTGCGCGGCGGGGAACTCTCAGAGGAATGGCCGCGAACGAGCGGCTGGTGACCGGTTTCGGAGATCGAGATGAAACTTCAAAAGATGACCGAGATACGCTGCGCGGCGGCACCGCCGCCCGGCGGACATTATGCCCAGGCGATATTGCACCGCGACACCCTTTATGTTTCCGGTCAGCTCGGCGTGACCGGCGAGACACAATATCTCGGAAACCGATCTATCGCCGATCAGGTCGGCTTCGCGCTTGGCAATATCGAAGCGATCGCGAGTGTGGCGGGCGCCTCGCTCGACGACATCGTCCGATGCACGGTCTATGTGACCGACGTAGCGCATTGGGCCGAAGTCAATCGGGCTTACGCCGCTTTCTTCGACACGCACCGACCTGCCCGATCGATTGTGCCATGCGGTCCGTTGCATTTCGGCGCGCTGGTGGAGATCGAGGCCGTCGTGGCGGTAGGTCTCGAACATTGAGGGGAGGCTGGCCGACCGACAATTAAGGGGCGACCTGCCGGCGGCGAATCCACAGAGGCAATGAGGTAATCGAGGCGCGAAGCGGCCGCTATCCGTGATCAATCGAATGACCGCTTTCGAGGCTGGGCCAATCAAGGCGGGAACGGCCAAGATGAGGCGCAATCCCGACTCGGCGATTTTCTGTGCTGTCTCGTGGCGTAGCCTTGAAAATCTCCGACGGGAATCGGCAAATATGGCATAGAGGCTCTACGGGCTGAATCACATATTCAGCCGCACGGGGAGCACCGTGTGAGACCGGAAACCGGCGGCAAATATCTAAACTGTGTGGGGTTAGCTTCTTTAAACTACCCTGAGCGCCTTCGACAAACCTTGCGTCCGCGCCCGCCCCGTGGACCGGATGGGTTGGCGACGGGTCCAAGGATTCGGGGTTATCTTCCCCGTTCTGTATCCAGATCCTTCAAACCCGCCGTTTGCCCCGACGTGTCTCGTCACGGCTTTTCGTTCGGAAAGAGCAACAACCAATCGGCTTCGGCCTGGATTCGCGCAAAGAAGCTCCAGCTGTCGACGTTGATCGAACGCTGGAGCCACGGCTTTGCCTTCTCGGGCTCGCCGCGCAGGATATAATAGTTGGCGAGGCTATAGGCGGTCGACGCCGCCACCCCGTCGGCGGTTGCAAAGGCGCGACCGCTGTCCTTGTCGCTGAAAAAGCTGTCGGCGGCGCGGTTGCCTTTGAACAGCTGGATGCCGTCGAAATAGGTGTCCGATCCGCCTTTCGGGTGAACTTCGAACAGCGACAGGTCATAATCGTCGAGCAACGCCTGCGCCTCGCGAAGATTGCCGGCGCGCGCGAGCGACAGATATTCCCAATAGGTGTTCGCCGTACGCGCCTCGACGTCGTGGGTGAAGGCGGCGGCTTCGGCCGACTTGGCGAACCATTTGGCGGCATTGTCAAAATCATGCTTGGCAAAATAGGCTTGGCCGAGATGATAGTAGAGATAATATTGCACGACATCGGGATCGCCCGGAAAATAGTCCGGGCCCGGCTTTTCACGCTCGAGCGGCTGGTTCTCGTAAAGCTTCGCGGCCTTCAGCCCCAGCTCGATCGACTTGTCGAATTCGCGCAGCGAGAAATGACGGTGCGCGCGGTGGCGGAGCAGCTTGCCTGAGTTCGGGAACCGTTTGAGCGCCTGATCGTAAACCGCCGCCGATTCCTTGGTGTAGCCCTGATAGAAAAGGACGCGGCCGTACCAGGTCGCACTGTCGACGGTCATATTCGCCTCGAACGCCGCCTTGGCATCGCGCGCCGCGCGCTCGAGCGTTTCGGTCGCCGCGACATTCGCGGTGCGTGACGGGGCCGTATACATCGGCTGGCCGAGCAGCGAGGTGCCCTGGAAGCTGCCCTCCTGCGCCCATGCCGCCGGCATCGGCGTCGCGACCGCGAGCAGGGCGGCGGAGGCAATATATTTCAGATATTTGGCGTTCATTTCATCTCTCCGAACCAGGTTTTTCGTTTCAATCCACGTCGATGTCGAACTTCACGCCCTGCGCGAGCGGAAGCGATGTCGAATAATTTACGGTCGCGGTAACGCGGCGCATGTAATTCCTCCAGCTGTCGGACCCCGACACGCGGCCGCCGCCGGTGACTTTTTCGCCGCCGAACGCGCCGCCGATTTCGGCGCCGCTGGTGCCGATATTGACGTTGACGATGCCGCAGTCGCTGCCCTGCGCCGACTGGAATTTCTCCGCTTCGCGCACGTCGCTCGTAAAGACGGACGACGACAGGCCCTGCGGCACGCCGTTCTGCAGCGCGATCGCCTCGTCGAAGTCACGGTACGGCAGGACATATAGGATCGGGGCAAAGGTTTCCTCGCGAACGATGGCGGTCTGTGCCGGCATTTCGACGATCGCCGGGCGGACATAATAAGCGTCGGGCGCGCCCGCCACCTCGATCCGTTCGCCGCCATGGACGGTGCCGCCTTCGCGCCGCGCCTGTTCCAGCGCGCGCTGCATCGCGTCAAATGCGGCCTTGTCGATCAGCGGGCCGACATGCGCCCCCTCGTCGAGCGGGCTGCCGATGCGCAGGCCGCCGACCACCGCGATCAGCCGCTTCACGAAATCGCCGCGAATATCGTCATGCGCGATCAGGCGGCGCAGCGTCGTGCAACGCTGGCCGCAGGTGCCCGTTGCGGCAAAGACGGTGCCGCGCAGCGCCAGGCCAATGTCGGCGCTGGGCGCGACGATCGCGGCATTATTGCCGCCAAGCTCCAGCACCGCGCGGCCGAAGCGGCGCTGCACGCGCACGCCGACATCCTGCCCCATGCGAACGCTGCCCGTTGCGCTGAGGATCGCGACGTCGGGATGATCGGCCAACATGCCGCCGCACGCGGCATCGCCGACCGCGACCTGGACGAGGTGGTCGGGCGCCAGCTCATAGTCGGCGGCGACCTGCTCCAGCAGCCCGGCAAAGGCGAGCGCGGTCAGCGGCGTCTTTTCGGACGGCTTCCAGATCGCGCTGTCACCGCAGACGAGCGCGACGGTCGTCCCCCAGGCCCAGACCGCGGCCGGGAAATTGAACGCCGAAATCAGCCCCAGTACGCCCAGCGGGTGCCAATATTCGGTCAGACGGTGCTCGGCGCGCTCCGACGCGATGGTCAGGCCGAAAAGCTGGCGCGAAAGGCCAACCGCATATTCGCAGATGTCGATGACCTCCTGCACCTCGCCGCGCGCTTCGGTCAGTATCTTGCCATTCTCGATCGACAGCAGATGCGAGAGCGACTCCTTATGTTCGCGCACGAGCAGACCAAAGCGCCGGACGAGTTCGCCGCGATGCGGCGCCGGTACGGCCTTCCACGCGGTAAAGGCGGTGCGGGCGTTCGCCACCATCGCATCCATGTCCGCTGCCTTGTCGGTGCGCAGCGTCGCCAGCTGCGACCCGTCGATCGGCGAGAATATGGCGAGGTCCGATCCCCTGCGTCCATCGAGCGACAGGCCGAGCCCGGCAAAAATATCGGCCACGGCGCCGGCCAGACCGGCCGATGCGGAATCATTTGGCTGCATGGAAATCACATTTTCGAGAGCGTTCATTTCATTGTCCGTTGAAAGGGAGAGAACCGAATATCGATGGATAGTCACGGGTGCGGCCCATCATCATGCACGATGACCCGCCCGTCCTTGATCACCGTGGCGACGCGCTCCAATAGCGTCACGTCGCGATAAGGGTCGCCGTCGACCGCGATCAGGTCGGCCCGCTTCCCGGCCGCGATCGTGCCGATGCGGTCGGACTGGCCAAGCAGCGCGGCGGCATCGACCGTCGCCGAACGGAGCGCCGCCGCCGACGTCATCGGCCCCTGCTCGACCATCAGGCGAAACTGCCGGGCATTGTGCCCGTGCGGCGATACGCCCGCGTCGGTGCCGAAAGCGATCCTGACCTTGTGCCGCACCGCAAGCCGGATGTTCCGGCCCGCGACCGCCCGCGCCTCTGCCATCTTTGCGCGCACTTCGGGGCTGGCGTCGGCCTCCTTCCGGCCATCGAGCAGGCCCAGCGTCGGCACCAGCCAGGTGCCGCGCTCCGCCATCTGCCGGGCCGTCGCTTCGTCGAGCCAGGTGCCATGTTCGATCGAATCGACACCCGCGCGCACCGACGCGGTCACGCCCGCTTCGCCATGCGCGTGCGCCGCGACCTTCAGCCCCAGGCTGTGCGCGGTGGTCACGATCGCGGTCAGTTCCTCGTCGATCAGATGCTGGCCAAGCCCCCTCGCCTGCTGCGACATGATGCCGCCGGTCGAGGTGATCTTGATGAGGTCGGCGCCATATTTCGCCGCCTCGCGGACGCGCAGCGCGCATTCGGCGCCACCCGTGCAGGCACCCGTATAGTCATAGGGATAAAGCGCCTCGGTCGCCTTGCGGTTGAGGCCCGACATATCGCCATGGCCACCGACGATCGACAGCGACGTCCCCGACAAAAAGATGCGCGGGCCGGCAACGACGCCCTCGTTCACGGCATCGCGCAGCGCGTGGATCGAATAACCGTCCGATCCGACATCGCGGACCGTCGTGAAACCGGCTTCCAGCGTCTTTTTCGCATTGGAAAAGGCCAGGAGCGCAACATCTTCCGGCGTGTCGATCGCCGCCGACCACAGCTTCGTGTCGGGCGTGAAGCTGAAATGGACATGCGTGTCGATCAGGCCGGGCAGCAGCGTCCGGTGCTTCAGGTCGATGGCGCGCGTTCCGGGACGATCGACATATCCCGCCGCGATTTCGGCGATCTGCCCGTCCCTGACGACAATCGTGCTCGGACCCAGCGGCGCCTCGCCCGGCACGGCGATCACCGAACCCGCATGGATCAGCAGATCGTCGGCGGCCTCTGCCCCATCGGAGGACGAAACAGCCGCACCCGAAAGCGATGCCGCAATCGCCAGCGTGGTCCATGTCCCGATGCCGCCCAAGCAAATTCTCCCCGTCGGCGCGTGGCCCAAGGCCGCCGGTGCGGCGCCTTCCATTCGCATAGGAAGTTTTTGCTAGAAGAGCAATAATTTTTATGATAGGAAAATTTTTAGAAATGAGGACATGGATCGGAAATCAACGAATTTCCGGTGGGGAAACGGGTCCAAAAGGAGGGAATAATGTCGAAGTTCGTATCAAAGCTCTTGTTGTCGTCGGCGCTCGCGCTGGCGATCACACCGATGGCACATGCGCAGTCGGCACCGCCGGAAGCGGACGGTGCGGAATCGGGCGCGGGCGGCAACGATATCGTCGTCATCGGCTCGCGGCGCAAGGACCGCTCGATCACCGACAGTTCGGTCGCGATCGACGTCATTTCGCCCGAACAGATCAGCACCACCGGCTATGCCGACGTGAACGACGCGCTGCGCACGCTGGTCCCCGCTTTCAATGCCCAGCGCCTGCAGGGCAATGACGGTTCGTCGTTCGTCCGCCCGGTCACGCTGCGCGGATCGCCCGCCGACCACGTCCTGCTGTTGATGAACGGCAAGCGCCGCCACCGCGCCGCGATCGTGCAGATCGGTACCGGCCATGCCACGACATCGGGTTCGCAGGGCCAGGATTTCAACGTGATCCCGCCCATCGCCCTGTCGAGCGTCGAGGTGCTGCGCGACGGTGCGTCGGCCCAATATGGTTCGGACGCGATCGCCGGCGTGATCAACCTGGAACTGAAAAAGGCGCGAAGCGGCGGTTCGATCACCGCCCAGGTCGGCGAATATTACAGCACCGGCGGCCGCACCTATGACCTTCAGGGCCATATTGCGGTCCCCGTCGGCGACAACGCCTATTTCAACATCGCCGCGCAATATACCGATCAGGCGAAGGCCTTCGCCAAAAAGGCCTCGCACGCCGGCGCCGCAGCGCTGCGCCAAATGGGGGTTCAGGGGGTTCCCGAACATCCCGAGGGCAATCTCGACCCGCGCTACATGGCGTTCAAATCGGTGTGGAACGCCGGCATCGAGATCAGCGACGAGCTCGAACTCTACAGCTTCGGCAACTATATGACGGGCAAGAGCGCCGTCACCTTCGGCCTGCGCCAGCCCTTTGCCGCGGGCGGGCTCAACGGCCACAGCACCTATGCCGATTCGGCGTTCGATCTTTCGCCGGCCCATCCCGAAGAGTTCGACCTGACCGCCATCTATCCCGGCGGTTTCACGCCCGAGTTCCGCGGTAATCTGGAAGATTTCAGCGCCCTCGTCGGCCTGCGCGACCAGGCGGGGCCGCTGACCTGGGATCTGTCGGCGCGCTATGGCACGAACACCGTCGACTATACGATCACCGGCACGATCAACGCCTCGATGGGCGTCGATTCGCCGACGTCGTTCAAGCCGGGATCGCTGACCCAGCGCGAAATCCAGTTCGATGCCGAAGTCGCCTATGAACTGAACGACGACATTCTCGTCTTTGCCGGCGCCAGCCACCGCAAGGAAACCTATGTCATCGGCGAAGGCGATGTCGCGAGCTACCTCACCGGGCCGCTTCAGGATCTGCCCGCCGGGTCGAACGGCTTCCAAGGCTTTGCGCCCGAATTTGCCGGAGCTTTCGATTCGAACAGCTATGCGGTCTTCGCCGAAGTCGATGCCGACATCACGCCCTGGTGGAACCTGTCGGCCGCAGCGCGCTACGAAGACTATGACCAGTTCGGCAATAATTTCAGCTACAAGGCGGCAACGCGCTTCGAACTGAGCGACGCCTTTGCGCTGCGCGGTTCGGTCAGCACGGGCTTCCGCGCACCGGCCGCCGGCCAGGTTTTCGGTACCAGCCTGACGTCGCAGCTCGACGGCATGGGCGGCTTCATTCTCGACGCCGTGCTCGTCCCCGGCTCGCCCGCGGCGCAGGTGTTCGGGTCCGAGGCGCTGACGCCCGAAACCTCGTTCAACATGTCGGCGGGCGTCGTCTTCACCGGCCTCGACGGCTTCCTCGCGACGCTCGATTTCTACCAGATCGACGTCGACGACCGCCTGCTGCTGACCCCGTCGCGCAACACCACCGCGGCCGAACGCGCCGCGCTGGCGGCGATCGGCTTCCCCAACGGCGCCGACATCGAACAGGTGCGCTATTTCCAGAATGAAATGGACACGCGCGTGCGCGGCTTCGATTTCGTCAGCACCTACCGCCACAGCTGGTCGGACAATGCCTCGACCGATTTCAGCCTCGCGGTGAACTATAATGAACAGCATCTGCGCGGCGCCCCGCCGCCGGGATTCGGTCCGTCGATCGTTGTCGAGTTCGAACGCGGCACGCCGCGCTGGCGCGGCAATTTCTCGGCCACGACCAAAGTCGGCGACTTCGGCTTCATGGCGCGTGCCATTCATTATGGCGCATGGCGCCGCCGCGACGGCGCCGCCTTCCTGCCGCGCAAGGCGGTGACCTTGTTCGATGCCGAGGTGACCTATTCGGGAATCCAGGACGTCGACCTCAGCATCGGCGCGCGCAACCTGTTCAACATCTTCCCCCCGGGCCGCGGCCCGGGGCTGGAGCGTGTCGGCCTGTACTACGACAATCACAGCGTATTCGGGGTCGCCGGCGGCTTCTATTATTTGAATGCTAAGTATAAGTTCTGATCGCAACCAATCAGGACGGCGTTACAATTTCCGGTGGGCATGTACGGAATTGGCATAGCTTATATGCCAATTCCGTAGCCTATCGGAAATTTCTGTTTTATGGTGGCGGCACCCGATCGGCCGGGACGACTTGTCTTCCACGGTTCCTGATCGACAGTGACTGCCACGCTCGCAACAGACAAGGAATGGAGACATATGCCGCCCAGCCATGGAGACGCGCCGGAAATCCTGGGTGCCATGCGCAAGGCGAAGCGGCCGCGATCCGAAGGATTCCACCTTGGCGAGCGACTGCGATTGCTGCGCCGCGAACGCGGCATGACGCTGGAGGACGCGGGGCGGCTGACCGGCCTTGCCGCCTCGACCCTGTCGAAGATCGAAAATGACCAGATGTCGCCGACGTTCGACGTCGTGCAAAAACTTGCGGCCGGCTTTGACATCGATATCACCGAATTGTTCGCGGGCAACGCCTCGCACGACGCGGCCGGACGCCGCAGCGTGACGATGGCGGGCGCAGGGCGCCTGATGGAAACCGAAGTCTATCGGCACCGCCTGATCGCCGCCGAACTCAAGAACAAGAAAATCCTGCCCTTCGTCACCACGATCAAGGCGCGCAGCCTCGAGGATTTCAAGAGCTGGTCGCAGCACAGCGGCGAGGAGTTTCTCTACGTCCTCGAAGGCGAGATCTGCTTTCAGACCGAACATTATGAGCCGGCGATCCTCGGCGTCGGCGACAGCATCTATATCAACAGCAGCATGCAGCACGCCGCCTATTCGACGAGCGAGGACGACGCCGTCGTTCTCTGGGTCAACACCGGCTGACCGCCCGGCTTTTTCGGCGCCATCTATTTTCTTGCAATAATTTTCCTATCAGCTAAATTCTTTCCAATAAGAATTGGGAGAGGATGGAGCTATGGACAGACGGAATTTCATCCTGTCGGGGCCGGCTTTGTCGGCCGCGATGACGGTTGCGCCCGCCGCTGCGGCGCGCAGGGCGGCACGCCCGCTGACCTTCGACGCGATGGGCGAGGTGCGCTTCGAATATGACGCCGCGCTGATCGGCCAGATGCGGGCCAGCGGGCTCGACGCCATCACCATCACGCTCTGCGACCCCAAGGTTTACGAGGGGCAGGCGTATGAAGAAGCAGTGCAGGCGGTGCTCGACCATGACGCGCATATCGCGAAGCACCCCGAACTGTTCCTGAAGGCGACGAAGACCGGCGACATCGACGTCGCCCGCAACAACGGCCAACTGGCGCTCTTCTATCTTTTCCAGAACAGCACCCAGTTCGGCCGCGATCTCGACAATGTCGACCTGTTCTACAAGCTCGGCGTCCGGTCGGCGCAGATCACCTATAATGACCAGAACTGGGCCGGCGCGGGGTGCAAGGAACTGGGCTCGAACGGGCTGACGCACTTCGGCCGCGACCTCGTCGGGCGAATGAACGAGCGTCGGATGCTGATCGACCTGTCGCACGCGAACATGCAGACGATGGCCGATACGATCGCCGCGTCGAAGGTGCCGGTGATCGTCTCGCACACTGCATGCATGGCGGTGCACAGCAATGTCCGCAACACGACCGACGCAAACCTGCGCCTGCTCGCCGACCGTGGCGGGGTCGCGGGCATATGCCAGATGCGGCCGTTCCTCACGACAAAGCGCGACGATGCGCTGCCCGAATATTTCCGCCACATCGCCCATGCGGTCAATGTGATGGGCGCCGACCATGTCGCGATCGGCAGCGACCGCGATCACCGCGTCGTCGAAATGACCGATGCCTATATCGCGGAACTGAAGGCCGAAGAGGGCGCCAATTTCAACGAGGCCGACTGGCCGCTGTTCATCAACGAACTGAACGGGCCGCGCCGCATGGAAGTCGTATGGGATGGCGTGCGCAAGCTCGGCTATCCCGAAGCCACGGTCGAAAAGATCATGGGAACCAATCTCCGCCGCATCTACCAGGACGTGATCGGATGAGCGCGCGCCGCATGGCTTCGGGCGCGGGCCTCATTCTCGCCTCGCTGCTGGCGGCGGTCCCCGCGTCGGCGAATGAAAATGTCCCTGGCGCCGACGCGGGGAATTGCACGACCAGCCTGATCGGCACCCCGCTGACGATTCCCGAATATCCGGCGGCAACGCAAAAGAAGCTCGACGAGGACATTGAAATCGCGCGCTTCGCACTCCGCATCGCGCCCGACCGTGAGGAATCCCATTTCTGGCTCGGCCGCAGGCTCGGCTATGCGGGGCGAGTGTGCGAGGCCATCGCGGTGTTCAGCGACGGGCTGAAAGCCTTTCCGGAGAGTTACAAGCTGCGCCGCTATCGCGCGCGTCACCTTGCCCGCGCGCGCGCCTTTGACGCGGCGCTTGCCGACTATCGCGACGCGCTGGCGCTGATGCAAGGAAAGCCCGACAGCTTCGAGCCCGACGGCCTGCCCAATGCGATCGGCCTTACGATCGGCACCTATCGCAGCAACATCGTCTATTATCACGCGCAGACGAGTTTCGCGACCGGCGACTATCCGGCGATGGTGTCGGGCATGGCCCGATCGCTCGAGCTGGCTCCCGATTTCGCGCGCAACGACATGCGCGTGCCGACCGCCTATTGGACCTATCTCGCCTATCGCAAGATGGGCGAGCACGCCAAGGCGCGGGCGGCGATCGACGCAATCGAGCCCGGTCTGGAGCTGATCGAGAATTTCACTTATTATCAGGCGGTTCAGATCATGCAGGGCCGGCTCGATCCGGCGGCTTTCCAGGACACGCGCGACAGCACGATCAAATTCGCGATCGCGATGGAGCGCCGCTTCGCCGGCGACCAGGCGGGCGGGAAGGCGCTGCTGACCCAGATCGTCCGCGAAAATCCGCAGGGACACTGGCCTGCCGAAGCCGAATTGGCGCACCCGAACCGAAAGGTGATTGATCGCCCTGCAGTATAACCATATGGTGATTTAACGGGGGGTGATACCTTTTAGCTTTCGCTACGCGTACCGATGCCTCCTTGAAACTATCCCTATCCCGACGACCCACTTCAACCTATTCTGACGCTGCATCGAATGTCTTATTTGGGGCGCAAAGCAGAAATGTAGCACTGAACGTCAGCTTTTAGGCAGGTGTCGAACCGTCGGCTACGGCCGAGATCAGGCGCAAAGCGGAAGCCCCAACCCTTTTGCATCGAACGTCGGCTTTCAGGCAGATGTCTCGCGGCCAGCTATGACTGAGATCAGGCGCAAAGCCGCCATCGGAATATGCTCCGAGAGCAAGTGAGTTGAGTCAGGCGCGCCAATCCGGCGCTTGCTTGAAGGATGCTTACGATGACCTTGAAAACCCCACCATTCCGATATTTGCGGACGTCCGAGGCTGCGCGTTTCCTTATCCTCTCACCGCGAACCATGGAGAAGCACCGGCTTTACGGCACCGGGCCGCAGTATCGAAAGCTTGGAGGCCGCGTGGTGTACTCCATTCCGGATCTGCAAGAATGGGCGGATCAGAATATCCGCACCTGCTCGTCCGATCACAGGTCTGACCGATAACTTTTAATTCCCGTGAGCATGGTGACCATGCTCACGGCTCGAGCCTTCGGCCAAGAGGTCGTCCAATATGTCACCAAACCATATTTCGAGAATGTCGAGAAGCTGAGCGTCGATCGGCATGATGTCCGGAAGCTCGTCGACAACGGTCCATTCCTTGGCGTCCCGCCGTGTGCACGCCGGCCTATAATAATCGAGCAGGTCATATTCCGTCACAGCGATGTCGCTGCGCACAGCCCGTCCATCAATGATCTGAAATTTCAGCTCCATGGCAGCAGGATAGAAAGCGCGACGGCATTGTCGACCGAGGGCTTCGGACCAGTGAGAGAGATGAAGAGCATGGGGGCGTAGAGAAGCGACGTGTTCGAAAACGGGTAGCCGTCAATCGGAGTAAAAATCGGACGGTTTGTCGTCTTCTGTCATTGGCGAGGTGCCTGATTCCTCCACTCTGCTGTCTTCGGCAGCGGCTCTGTAGACGCCGTAACTAACTCGGATAAGAAGCCCTTCCCTGCACATCATGGGAGGGTATTGTCGGGGAACGCCGATGGCCTCCAAATCTTTGGTCCGAACAGTTCCACTCCGTTCGGCCAGATCGATTGCACGCTCCCGCAATGATAATCGGGGTTGCGGTTCCGGGTGCTCGGAGCTCTCCAAAGCAACCTTCGCTGGAGTACGCCTATGTTTTTTAGGTTTTTCAATGTCTTCCGACCACAGGTACTAGTCACCACCGTCGTCGGGGAGCCGTTTCTTTCCAGACGCACGAAAGACTACGCCAAAGCACCTTGGCTTTGCGCGGCATTCGCCAGCCTTGGCGCCCCTACTCCGGGGCGGCGATGAAAAGAGCCAAAGCTCTTATCGCAGAGTAAAATATCGTAGGTCGCCTCGACACTGCAACGGAAAAATGCCCTTCGCGTAGGCTGGCGCAGTCTTCTGACCAGCAAAGCCCATGGACGAGGATATGGCTCTGGCCGATTGCGGTAAGGCGGCTTTTGTCGTTCGAAGAGTAAGAGCAGACACGATCACAACGATAAGCAAACGCGCGGCTGCGCGAATTGGGACGGGCTTGGAAAGCTCAGGAGCCGAATATCAAATCGAGCATCTGCGTTTTCCAGATTTCGACAGCGCGCTCGACGACGGCGGCATTGGGGTTGCGGATATATTCGACCGTCAGGCCGCGCGTGACGGCGTTGTTGAGCAATTGCAGGCTTTGATGCGACTCATCTTCCCGGATTCCGGCGGCATGGAGGATCGTGTAGGCCCAGAGGCGCACGCGACGGTCGAAACGACGCGTGCTTGGTCCGACCTCTCGGTCAAGATCCGGATCGTTGCGGCGCGCGAGGTGGATTTCCAGCACCGCCGCCATTTCGGGCCGGCTGACCATCCGGAAATTGGCGTCGATCAGATTTTCCATCGATTCGCGCGGCGTCCTCCCCTTTCGGATCGCCTCGCGGTAAACACCGATCCGATAAGCCGAAAATTCGGCGGCGACCGCCGCCATGATCTTCGCCTTCGTCGGGAACTGATGCTGGATCGCCCCCAGGCTCATCCCCGCGGCATCGCGGATCGCATGCATCGTCGCGCCCGAATAGCCGTGCGCGCACAGCACATCGCGCGCCGCGGCAATGACCTTGGCGCGGGTCGCGGCGCTGCGGTCGGCCTGGCTGCGGCGGGTTTTGGGTGCGGGCGTCGTCATGCCGGGCCTGTCTGCGATAGCGCCGTTCGGATTCATAGCGGCATTTCTCAGAATCCGGCTGTCAGATTGATGCCGATCGTCCGCGGGCGCAGCACCCCGGTCCCGATCGCGCCATTGGCGTACCGCGGCAGCCCGGCGACCCCCAGCAGCGCCTGCGTCGCGGTGATCCCACCGCTGTTGCCCAGATTGTTGACGTACGCATTGATCGCATAATTGCCGAACGCCAGCCCCGCGCGCAGGTCGATCACCTCATACGCCCGGATCCTGGGGAAACGGCCATAGGTTGCGAGATAGGCGGGGTCGTAATTGCCCGACTGGCGCGACAGCGATCGAATTGAGCCGCCGAGCGACGCCGTGACGTCGCCCCCTAGTTCCCACTGATAGTCAGCGTTGACGCTGACCGCATATTTGGGCGTGAAGGGCAGCGGGTCGCCCTTGACGGCGCCGACAACGAGCGGATCGGTGTCGCCGCTGAGCCGAGCATCGTTGTAGGCGAAGTTCAGCGACGTCACGAGCCCCGCGGTCGGCCGCAATGTCGCGGTGATTTCGGCGCCATCGACCTCGGCCCCCGCACCATTCGCATTGACCCCGAAACCGTTGACCACCGCGGCGAGCTGAACATCGTTCCAGTCGATATGATAGAGCGCGGCCTCGATCGACGCGCGGCGGTCGGCGGTGTCGCCCTTGAATCCGATCTCGTAGCTGGTGACGGTATCTGGCTCGAAGGTCGTCGGCGTTCCCGGCGGCGCCCCCGTGGGGATGACGTTCGGCCCGCCCGGACGATAGCCCTTGGCAACGCGCGCATAGAGTGAGGCTCGCGTGCCGAACTTAACCTTGGGCGCGACCGACCAGGTAAAGACATTGTCCGACGAGCGGATGTTATCGATCGTCGAGGCGCCGAGCAGCACGCCATCGGTTACCTGATCGGCGCGCTGGCTGTTGTGGCTGTAGCGTCCGCCGAAATCGACGTCGAACCACGGCGCAAGATGCAGCGTCGCATTGGCGAAGCCCGCGATCTCCTCATAGCGCGAAGCGAGATTATAGACCGCATAATCGAACGGCAGGTCGATCGGGGTCAGCGTGCCGGGGGTGCCGGGGACCGCGGTTTTCAGATTCTGGTTAATCCGCGCCTTCTCGCGCGTGTAATAGCCGCCGACCAGCCATTCGATAAAATCGCCGCCATTCGACGCGAGACGCACTTCCTGCGTCCATTTACGGTTTTCGGTGAGCTGGTCGAAATAGACATAGGGCCCGCCCAGCGCGGCGCTGAGGTTGGCGGTGAAGTCGGCGCGAAACGACTGGAGCTGTTGGCCATAGCTCGTCGCCGAAGTCAGCGTTACGCCGCCGAAATCATAGTCGATCGTGCCATTGTACAGCCGATATTTGACGTTGCTGAACTGCGGCAGATATTCCGATTGCGTCAGCCCGCCATAAAGCGGCTTCAACGTCGCGGGATCGGCCTCGACAAAGCTCGACCCGTCGACGTAGAGATTCTGGAGCAGCGCGCTCAACCGGACGCTCAAATTCGCGTCGGGTTTCCACAAAAGCGAGGCGCGGCCGCCATAGCTTTCGAAGTCGTTGGTGTTGCTGCGGACATTCGACCCCGCGGTGCCGATCGAGTCGATAAAGCCGCCCTGCTTGCGATACGAACCCGAGGCGCGGAAGGCCAAACTCTCGCCGAGCGGGACATTGACCATCGCGGCGCCGCGATACGACATATCGCCGCCGTCGGTGAACTCGACGCCGCCGAGCGCCTTGCCCTCGAAGGCCGTGGTCGATGGCGCGTTGGTCACGAATTTCAGCAGCCCGCCGAGCGAGCTTGCGCCATAGAGCGTGCCCTGCGGCCCGCGCAGCACTTCGATCCGGGCGATGTCGAACGTGTCGAAATCGCCGGCCAGTTCGGCGCCATTGGCGAGTCCGGTGCTCGAACCGAACGGCGTTTCGTCGATATAGACCGCGACGGTGGAGGCGACGCCGCCGGTGTTGACGCCGCGCAGCACGAGCCGCCCCTGCCCCGGCGTACCCTGGACGAGCTGCAGGCTCGGCACATTCTTGAGGTAATCACTGAAATTGGTCGCACCCTGCTGTTCGAGCGTCGCCCCCGACACGACCGAAACCGACTGCGCGACATCGATCAGCGTCTGCGTCCGCTTCTGCGCGGTCACGACGATTTCGTCGCCGACGTCCGCATCGGCGTCCTGCGCCCAAGCGGCAGTCGGCCACGTAATGGCCACGGCCATGGCCGTGCTAGCGAGTGCTTTCTTCAGGTGCCGCATAAATCCCTCCTGATAATCCGTGTTTTCCGTGAACTCAGCGTTCGCGCCCCAGCGCGAAGCGCATCCCGTGGATGATGGCCGCCGGTGCGACCGAAACATGGTCCTCCTCCGCGAAGGCGACGTGGCGCAATTCGGTCACCCCGGCGGCACGCAGCGCGTCGGCGAACTCCTTCGCGCTATCGACCATGCGCGCGGCGCGGATCTGCGCCTGCGCTTCCTCCAGCGTCACGCCGAGCCCGTCGGGAACTGACGTCGGCACATCCTGTTCCCTGGCGCCGACGTCGACGAAGACACGCGGCTGGCGCGGCAGCGCGGCGAGCCGTTCCGCGAACGCCGGAAGCTTGCGGAGGATCGAAAAGCCGTCCCACCACAGCGACGGGCTGCTGGCGATAAAGGCCGCAAAACTGTCGGGGCGCGTCAGCAGCGCATGGGCAGCGAAGAGACCGCCGAGCGAGTGACCGAAGAGGACCGACGCACCGCCCGCGGCCTGCGGATAGCGCGCCGCGATTTCGGGTTGCAGCGTCTCGATCAGAAAGGCCAGAAAGGCATCGGCCCCGCCGCCCCGTTCGCCGCCGATCGCCGTACCCAGCGCCCCGAGTTCTTCGAGCGCCTCGGCGCCGATCGGCGGGGTCAGGTCGGCGGTGCGCAGCTTCAGGAAGTCGGTATAGGCAGCATCATAGCCGATCCCGACGACATAATGCGCCGGAAAGTCCGCGACGCTCGACACCACGCGCGCGATCTCCGCCGCCATGCCGAACAGCATATCGCCGTCGACGACATACAGCACCGGAACGCCGGTGGCGGGCGCCGCGACCGCGGGCGCCGCAACGCTGATCCGCAACGCCCCCTCGCCCGACGGATGGGCGAGTGTGAATTGCTCAAGCGAGGCGCGGACCGAAAACTGCATCGACCTTCTCCACCCGGATGCGGCCCTTGGGCCTCTGCGGCTACCCTTCGATGGGGCGGGCCATTTTTCCGATGCCCGATTCATCTGCTCACTTTACAATAAAGTCAACTTGTTTATATTACAGATACGAAACAGCGATAAGACGCCAACAAGTCAGGGGCTTGGGGAGAATGGCCATGGAAAGCGCGACGGACGTTGCAACGGCACCGCTTTCGGGGCCATCGACCCTGAGCCCGGCAGACCGGCCCGAAGGCGAGTCGCGCCGCGCCGCCACCCTCGCCTGGTACGGCCTCGCCGTCCTTCTGATGACAACGCTTTTCGCGCTCGTCGTGCGGCAGATGCTCAGCCTGATCGGCCCGTCGCTCCAGACGTCGCTGGGCTTCACCGATTTGCAAATCGGGATGCTGCAGGGGCTCGGCATGGCGATCTTCGCCTGCGTCGCCAGCTATCCGATGGGATGGCTCGCCGACCGCTACGGGCGCCGGCTGCTGCTCGCGATCGGGGTCGGTATCTGGTCGCTCGCCACCATTTTCTGCGCCTTTCAGGACAGTTTCGGCGGGCTATTCGCGGGCACGGTCGGGATCGCAATTGGTGAGGCAGGGCTGGCGCCGATCGTCTATGCGATGATCCCCGACCTGTTTCCCGAGCGCAAGCGCAACACCGCCAATCTGATCTTCTACGCCGGATCGCTGTTCGGCGCGGGAATCGGCATGGCGCTCGGCGGCGCGATGCTCGAATGGCTCGCGACCTCGCCTGCCATCTTGCCGCCATCGCTCGCAGACATCGACTCATGGCGGATCGCGATGGTTGCAATCGCGTTTCCCGGCCCGCTGTTTTTCCTGCTCGTCGCAACGATGCCGCTGGCAAGGCATGGCGCTTCATCGGCACCCGCGCATCCCGACGACGACGCCGCGGTCCATGGCTTCCTACCTTATGCCAAAACGCATTGGCGCACGCTGACAACCGTCTTCGGATCGATGTTCGCCATGGCAGTGGCGATGACCTCGGGACTCATCTGGTTTCCGATCGCGCTGCCGCGCGCCTTCGGCATCGACCCCGCGACCGTCGGCGTCGGGCTGGGAACCGCGATCACCGCCGCGACGCTGATCGGCGTCTTCCTGCCCGGCATCGGCCTCAAGCTCGGACGACGTCTTGGCGGACTGCCACCGATCAAGGTCGCCAGCGTCTTCGTCTGGCTGACGCCGCTCCCCGCGCTGTTCCTGCCGTTCGTCACCTCGCCATTCCAGGCCTACACCGTCGCCGCGCTGCAGGGCGCGATGGGGGTCGCAGGTTCGGCGCTGATGCCCGGCGTCATCCAGGATCTGGCGCCACCGCCGCTCCGCTCACGTATCCTGTCCTTGCTCGGTATCGTGAACGCCCTCGCGCTCGCCGCGTCGCCGCTGGCGATCGGACTGATATCGGGACAGATCGCCGGGCCGCGAGGCATGCTTTATTCGATCGCCATCGTCAGCATTCCCGCGCTGATCGCGTCTGCGGTCCTGATTTCGCTTGCCCAGCGGCCTTATGCCGCCACTGTCCGGGCCGTCCGGTCGCAATTTTCCGGAGCAGACGCATGACGAACCAGACCAGCACCGACGACCGGCCCGCCGACGCCGTCAGCCTGCGCGACGCGCTCGACGCCGGGCGAAAGACTCCCGCCGCGCTCATCGAGCAAGCCATCGCGCGCGCCGAGGCGGTCAATCCGCAACTCAATTTCATCGCCTGGGCCTGTTTCGACCGCGCCCGCGCGCAAGCGGCCGAACCGCGCACCGGGCCGCTCGCCGGCATCCCGACCCTCATCAAGGACATGCTGCCCGAAAAGGGCATTCCGGCAACCTTCGGCTCGGCGGCGCTGCGCGACTTCATCCCACCCGATGACGGGCTTTACGTCCGCGCGATCGCAAGCGCCGGGCTGATCTCGATCGCCCGGTCGACGATGCCCGAACTCGGGCTCAACGCGGTCACCGAATCGCCACTGGCAGGCCCGACACGCAATCCGTGGAGCCTCGACCACACCCCCGGCGGATCGTCGGGCGGCGGATCGGCCGCCGTCGCGGCAGGGGTCGTCCCGGTCGCGCACGCAAGCGACGGGCTGGGATCGATCCGCCACGGCGCGGCGCCCTGCGGCCTCGTCGGACTCAAACCGTCGCGCCGCCGCAACGCCGGCGAGGAAGCGTTCAAGACGATCGCCGACCTGACGGTGAACGGCTGCGTCAGCCGCACGGTACGCGACACCGCTTGCTGGATCGAGGCGACCCAGACGCGCGACCCCGACTGCCTGCCCCCGATCCCGCTGGTCACCGGACCTATCGACCGCAGCCTTCGCATCCACGCCTACAGCCGGGTCATGCGCAGCGGCGAGCTGCCCGACCCGAGCGTCCAGCGCGTATTCGGCGACACCATCGCGCTGATCGGTCGACTGGGCCACAATGTTTCCGACGCCGCGCTTCCTTTCAACGGACCCACGGCCGCGCGCCTGCTGGTCGAAATCACCGAAGGCATGTTCACCCGCCGCCTCGGCATGTTGTCGCAGCAGATCGGGATCAGTGTCAAAGCCGACGATCTCGAATATCGATCGGCCACCCTCATCGCCGCGGGCGAAGCGATCGACGACGAACGCTATGCCGCAGCCTGGTCGTCGATGGAGGCGATCGTCGCCGCATATTTGGACCGGCTCAGCCGGATCGACATCTGGATGACGCCGACGCTCAGCACCGAAATCCCGCGTATCGGCGTGTTCGGCCCCGACGTCGCATGGGCCGACCAGCGCGACCCGCTCATCGATTATGCCGGCTATTGCTGGATCGACAATTTCGCCGGCACCCCCGCGATCACGCTGCCGATGGGGTTCAGCGACAATGGGCTGCCCGTGGGCATCCAGTTCGCGACCCGCCCCGGCGGCGAAGCCCTGCTGCTCGCGCTGGCATACCAACTGGAAAATGCCGTTGAGTGGTGGCGCCATAAACCCCCGATCTGGATCGGGGATAGTTAGTCCGAGTTTCCAAACTCTGCAAAATTGCGCGACGCGGTCTGACCGCGAACGCGGCGTTTGCGCCACACGCGACCATGTAAAAATGGCCGATTGCGGAACGGCAGCTTCTGGCACGCCAAGGGCGAGAGCGGACATCAACGCTGGCCGTTCGGCATGCCTGCCGATGTCCTGCGCCTCGACACTCAACCATGGAGAGCGATCAATAGTCCAGCGACAACCTGGCTGTCAGCTGACGAGGTTGAACATAGATAAAGGCGTTGTCGCCTGCCACCTCCCATTCGTAAGCATCGAACAGGTTCGTGGCTTGGATTCGTAAGACGGCGGTCGATCGGCCGATAGCGAACCTGTGGCGTAGCCCGACATTGAGCGTCGTATATGGAGCGACAAGAACGCGATTGAGCGTGTCCGCCGTATTCGGGCCAACATGCTCGACGCTGGCATCGAGCGATGTCTGTGAAGATGGCGGATGCCAATCCACGCTGGCGATAAGCTTGCGGGACGGCACGTCTATCGGTCGGCGACCGATCATCCCGGACGTAACCTCATCGCCCGAAACACGGGCTCTGACAAGTGATCCGCCTGCAACCACTGTCAGTCCGGGTATCGGCGAACCGCTCAACGATGCTTCGATGCCTGAGTGTCGCACCGCGCCCAATTGCCGGAAGAAATTGCTTCCATCGACACCGTAATAGGGGCGTCTGATGTCGAATGCACCGGCGATCAACGTCATCCCCCCGGTCCGCAGTTTCGCGCCAGCATCGACTTGCCGCGTCCGGATCGCGGGCGGTGCCTCGTCGCGGTTCGCGGCGGTTTCCGGCGCCACATCGCTCTCCTCAAGCCCCTGCGCAAACGAACCATAGAGCGAGAGCTCCGATGTCAGATCGATAACGGCGGCCGCGTTGAGCAGCCACGGCTTGTCGCGTGCCACGGGAGCGGAGCCTTGAGGCGTGACCGCTTGCTTCCGGTAATTCAACGTCTGCACACCGATGCTGACTTGCCCCAAGCCGCTTGCGGTCGCCTGATAGTTCAGTCCGATTGACCATTGGCGGACGCCATCGTTGGATTGCCCCGCAAATGTGAAGTTCGGCCGCGCAACATAATCGGGCGTTCCGAACGGCGCAGTCCCGAGCGATTGTCGGATCGAACCGCCATATCGGCGATCCTGCGCGCGCCCGCGACCGATCAACTGCAGGCGATGTTCCAACGCACCGGTCGAGAATGTGCGCGCGATACCCAGTTCGCCGCTGGTCGAAACACCGGCCCGGCCGGGATAGGCGCTGACTATGCGATCCGCCGGCGTCCCCAATGGTGCGGCATGCAGGAAGATGTTGTGTCCCTCTTGCACGTCGTTGTCGGATCGGAAAAGACCCGCCCGAACCGCGAAGCCCGCGATGCTGATATGACCCAGCGCGCCGAAGGTGAAGCGCTCGGTCTCGACGTCCGCCCAGGGCTGGCCGAGGAACCGGCGACGTGCAAGACGAGCGGGCGTCTCCCGACCATCGCCCAGAATGATCGGATAGATGTCCTCATCGGCGATCCGCGTGCGGCTGGCGAAAAGCTTTGCGTCGGTCCCCGGCGCGGGTCGCCAGTGCAGGATAGCGGCAAGATTGGTGATATCGGCATTGTTGCCCGACGGATATTCGCTCCGGCTGAAGCTCGCGCCGGCACCGACACTCAAGAAGTCGCTGACGGGCAATGCGGCGTCGATCTCGACCAATGCGCCGCCCCAGCTGTTGGTTTGCCACACCCCGCTCAGCACCGCATCGTCACCCGGCGTGCGCAAACGATAGTCGGCCACACCCGACGGCGCCAGGAATGCGTAACCGGCGGCCGATGGGCCGACCCTGATCCGGTTGCCCTCGACGAGCCGCGGCGAGAATTCGCCTTGACGATCAAAATAAAGGCCTTCCAGCCGAACGTTGCCGGCGCCGATCGGCGAGAACCCGCGCACGGAGTTCGGGCTATAGATCCCGAGCACCTCACCGCCGTCGTTCGAACCGAACGCGTCCTCAGCGTCCGCAATCGCATTGTCATCCGATCTCTGGGCGAATGCCGGCGAACCGGCCGGGAGAGCGGCAAGCGACGCGGCCGCCATGCCGATTATGGTTGTGAAGCGTGACATTCGCTTATGTTCCCATCGTGGACGTCACTTGACATCACGCATAGGTCGTTGTGATCATGTGTACATGACGCACAGCTCTTATGATCTCCCGCCGCTCGATGGCCTTACGGCGCTGCTTGCAGCGGCGGAGGAAGGGTCGTTCAGCGGAGCCGCGGCGAAGCTGGGTCTCACCCACGGCTCCGTCAGCCGCCGGATCGCATCGCTCGAACACTGGCTGGGGGCATCGCTCTTTGAACGGCATGGCCGGGGCGTCCGGCTTACCCCGGCGGGGCTGCGCTTCACCCATGACACCCGCCAGAGCCTTGGCAGATTATCTCATAGCGCCGAGCAATGGCGGCCCCGACGTGGCCGTCAAACCGTCCGAATGTCGGTTGTGCCGTCCTTCGCGCGGCTCTGGCTCTTGCCTCGTCTGGCCGCAATCGAACAAAATGACACGCATATCGACCTGTCGCTCGATCATCGCACAATGGATCTCGATGCGCGGGAAGCAGAGGTTGTGATCCGTTATGGGCGCGGCACATGGGTCGGGGTCGATGCGAAGCGAATTATGAGAGAAACCCTCACGCCGGTCGCTTCGCTCCACGCGCAAAGCCGGACGGAGGCGTGTCCAGCGATCGCCGACCTCTTGCAATGGCCCCTGCTTCACGACTCCGATACGTCGCAATGGCGAACCTTCCTGAGCAGGGCCGGAATATCCTACCGACCGCGGTGGCAGGATCGCCGCTTCGAAGATTATGACACGGTCCTTGCCGCGGCGGAGGCGGGCCTCGGTATCGCGCTACTTCGCCAGCCACTCGCCAGCGATCGGCTGGCCCATGGCAGGCTGGTTGCTATCACATCCGAATATACGGAAAATCCCGCCGGGCATTTCGTTTGCTTGCGTGTGGGAGAAGCCCGTCAGGCCGTTCTGAACCTGAGAGATCGAATAGTGGCTATCGCGGGCGAGGATACCTCTGGCAAAGCCGGTTAGCGGCGGCGCCCATTGGCGTTGCAAGGCCGGCGCCATGGGATCGCCCGCATTCCAGGACCCGGCCGCTCAGCTACCAAGATCGTCCGAAACGCCGGCCTCCAGGCGTTGCCATTGCGCAATCGGTCGCCCATCGCTCCGGAAGGGATGCACGGTTTCGTTCTCCCCCCAACCTTGCGGCCAGCCTGGCGGGGATACTTCCTGCTCCTCCTGCCGTCCGTAGACGGTGAGATCCAGCAGCCGGTAGCTGTTGTCCATCGCTTCGACCCCACGGCGCGTCGTCCAATAAGTCTCGAACACATCCGAGCCCTGCCGTAGGTAGCAGACGAGATACATGCTGCCTACCTCGCGGCCAGACAACAATGTTTCGACCGAGTCGGTGACTGAGTACCAAGGTATGTCCCAGCCCATGAAATCGCGGTATCGCACGCTTTCGTCATACGGACCCTGGCAAAAAGTTGCGTAGGTCACGTCGCGCGAATGCAGATAGCTCAATTCGCGTACCTGCGATGTAAACCAGCTGCAGCCCTGACATTGCCTTGCCGCGGGCCTGCCTGCGAACCACATGTAATAATAGGCGATCAGCATTCGCCGTCCCTCGAACGCGTCCAGCAACGTCGTGGGCCCCTTCTCACCGATAATTGGGGTACGCCCGTCAACCGCGACCATCGGAAGCCGTCGTCTGGCAGACGCTATTCTATCGCCTTCGCGCACATGCGCCTTCTCCCGGACCCGCAGGGCGTCGATCTCCGCCTGAAATGTCGCCCGATCAGTCATGGTCGGCGCAGCTGCTTCACTTTCGGATAGATGTGCCATCTTGTCTGCCTCCAAAATTCGGGACTCACGCCTCAGGCCGGGGGAACGGCGGCGAGGCCAGCGTGATGAGATTACCGTCCGGAGCGGACCTGCGCCAGCGTCGAATAATCACCCGGAATATCGCTGCCGATCAGGATTCCGCCCTTTTCGAGCCGGCTGCGCTCCGCCGCGAGATCAGCAGCATAAAGGAAAATCGAGCCTTGGCTGGCGATCTCTTCGCTACTTGCAAGCATGAGCCCACCCCGATCGGACAGTTCCCATTGCAACAAGGTGGACATCGGCCGGTAATCCGGTGTCCGCGGCCGAACAGCGTCGTGTACCAGCGCTCGGCAGCCGCGAGGTCGGCCGCGAGCAACGAGGGATGCAGCTTTTCGAGTTTCATTGGGCTCTCCGGCGTCGCTTGCCAGCAATCGCGGGCAAGGCTTTGAAATAAAAAATGAGCGAGAAGCCCCTCGGTTCCGTGCATCAAGCGCGGAGGATCTGTGCGAAAAACGCACAGCGATATGGCCTGACGTCGTGAGCCATAGGCGCGGGTCGAAATGGCCGTTTTCGGACCGTCGGCATTTAGATCAAAATCGGCAAAGTGTTAGCGTGTGCGGATGGACAATGACGCTTTGGAAACGACGGCGCTATTTCTGCCGGGAAGTGATGACTGGCAAGGGGTTCATGGCACGTTCCATGTCGATGACGAGGCAGTCGTGACTGAGCTATGGCACCGCGCTCGTCAGCCGGTGACGTCGCGGGCGCGGCCCACCCTTGCGGAAGAGTTGCAGCCAGATCGCGGCTGGCCGCCAGGGGCAGGCTTCCCTTTTTCTCTACTCCCGCCGCCGCGAAGATATGCAGTCAACATGGTCACAGCTGGCCCGCATAGAAGCTCGCAATGCTCGTGCAGCGCTTATGGAATTGGCAGAGCATGCAGCAGGTGGACCCCGATCCGATTTAACTGTTCGGGTGCTTGGAAATTTCACATACCAACCTGTATAGACGGGTTATGGATTCCATTGCGCAAACCCCCGGGAACGGTTCAGGCTTTTCAAAGGGTTCAACCACTTCCCGGCGAAGTCATACCGATGAAAAAGACGTTCGCCCTGGGCCGCGCTATGCGGCGATCAAGCAGAGTATCTGCGATGCTGTTCGCGACGGGCTCCTGAAACCTGGCGACCGGGTGCCGTCGGAAGCTGAGCTGGTGCAGCAGTTCGACGTATCGCGCATGACGGCGAACCGGGCGCTTCGCGAACTTCAGGCCGCAGGCATTCTGGTCCGCCGCGCCGGCAGCGGTTCGTTCATCGCCGAACCGAAACCAATCGGCCAGATGATCGAGATTCGTAACATTGCAGACGAGATCCGGGCGCGGGGGCATGTTTATCGTGCCCGCGTCGTGCAGAATAAAGAGATACGGGCCAGTGCCGAAACGGCGGCGCTTCTGGAAGTTCCCGTCGGGACACGATTGTTCCACTCGATCATCGTGCATCACGAGGCCGAGTTTCCAATCCAGCTTGAAGAACGCTTCGTGCTCGCGTCGGCCGCTCCCGACTACGGAAAGATGGACTTCACGCAGACGACGCCGAATGAGTATCTGACGCGCATCGCACCCTTGGAACGGGTTGAACATCGCGTCCGCGCGGAGATGCCGGACGCGCAAACGCACACGATGCTCGGGCTGGCGAATGGCGAGCCGGTGCTGCGGATGACGCGCCGAACCTGGAGCCATTCGCGCCTCGTCTCACACGCGTGGCTGACGCACCCCGGATCGCGCTTTGAATTGTCGGCCGCCTTCTCGATCGACGACTGACGGCTGACGGGTCACGTTGCGCCGCGGGTTTCGACCGGCTTGCGGCGGCGCCGTAGCCAGCGAAAATCGGCGCGGCTGAAGCTTTTGAACAGCAGGTAGAAACCGGTCCCTGACAGCCACAATGTTCCAAACGCGACGAAGATGATGAGCGGATGATTGAAGCTCTTCCTGTTCAGATAATCCATATTGTGGAGCATCCAGAAAAAATCCCATGTCCGCCAGGTATCGCCGCGCATCACGAGGAAACGCGCGGTGTCGAGCGACACATAGGCGCTGCTGTTCTCGGCATCGGCGAAATCGACCCGCCACATGGCCCCTTCATGGTCGCGCGCCTCAAGGTTCGGCTTTGTGAGGACGCTGACCTTGCGGATCGGGGCGTCGTTCATCATCGAAGCGACCTCGCGGGCCATTTGCTCGTCGACCAGAACCGTTTTGCCATCCGTCGCGTCAACAAGGCGCACGCCTTTCGTCGTCCGAAGCTCGTAAATCGGGCGCGTGCCGAGGTCGCGCAGGACGACATCGGTCACGGGTTCGTGACGCGGCAGGGAGGCGAGATCGAAATAGTCACCGGGCGGCAACGGGTGGGCATGCGACATTCCGCCGCCATGGCCGCCGACCTGATCCTTATCGAGCAGCGCCATCACCGAGCCGCTCAAGGCCCAGAGCAGGAACTGAAGACCCAGGATCAGGCCGACCCATTTGTGGATGCGGCGGAAAAACAGCGGCGTCAGGCGTATCTTCTTCATGCCTTCTTCCCTTTGCGACGCTTGAAGGACCAGATCAGGAGCCAAGCTCCCGTAAGCGCCATGGCGAAGGCGCTCCACGTCGCGACACGCAGCAACGGATTGTTGACGTCGGTTCGCTCGTCATAGTCCATGATGTGGAGCATCCAGGCGAAATCGAATACGCGCCACAGCGCGTGACGCCGTGAAATCAACTCACCTGTCTGGGGCGAGAGATAGAGGGTCGGACGGTTCCAGCCCTCGAACTCGACCTGCCAATAAGGCGGCTTGCGCGCCTGCATTTCAAGCGGCGCCTTGGTCAGCAACTTGACCGATACGATCTTGCCATCGCCGGTGTAGATGCGCCGCGCCTGCTCGCGGACCTGGGACTCGGTCAGAGCAGGCAGCGGCGCACCCGAGCGCGCGTCGAACAGCCTCGCGCCGTCCGGCGTTTCGGCACGCCAGACGGCGCGATCGAACAATCGCTGCAAACGAACCTCGGACGCGCCGGGCGCGGCGGCCACGATTTGCGACGGCGGCGCCAGCCCGGCCAGCTCGAATGGCGGGGAAGCCGGTCCGCGGACCAGATGGTCGCCATGGATGGTGTCGATGTGCACGACCACCATGTAGAAGCCGGTCAGCGTCCAGAGGAGCACCTGGACGCCGACCATCAAGGCCAGCCATTTATGCGTTCGCCGGACGAAAAGCGGCCAACGGATTGCCATTTCGATTTCCCTCAGAACGCTGTGCGGAAGCCGACGTAGAAACGCCGTCCGAGCAGGTCATAGGTCATCGTGTCGGTGTTCGCATCGGTGAAGCTCTGGATATAGGGTGCCTTCCGGTCGAAAAGATTATCGACGCCGACCTGGAACCGCGTCTTCTCGTCGATCTCAAAGGCGAGCTGGAGATTGTGATAGAAGATGTTCGGCGTGCGATAGCCGATTTCTCCAGGCGAAGCGTTGAAATCGGTCGCCTTGCCGATCCACTGGGTTGACCAGGTCGCGCTGATGCCGTCCTTCTCGGCGGTCAGGACGCCATAGCCGCGCCACTTCGGATAACCGCCGTTGCCGCCGCCGATAAACCCGTCAAAATCGATGGGCGCGCCGCCGGGAAAGGGCAGGACGACATATTTGTTGAGGTATGTCAGGTTGACGTCGAGCGAGACATTCACGCTGCCAATATCGTTATTATAGACGAGGCCGAGATCGAGTCCGTTCATCTCTTCACGACCGGTGTTGATCGGCTGCGCGGAAAGGAAGGTGACCTCCCCAGTCAGCGGACTGCGCGTGAAATCGTCGCAGAAGGGATGCGACAGGTTGGCGCTGGCGTAACAGATGGCGAGCTTGGTCGAGCCGGGGATCGCCCGGATCGCATCCTTGATCTTGATGTCGAACCAGTCGGCGGTCAGCGACAGGCCGGGAACCAGCGCCTTGGGCGATATAACCGTCCCGATCGTCCAGGTCGTCGAGCTTTCGGGCTGGAGGTCCTCGTTGCCGCCAACGGTTGTCAGGATCGTCGTGCCAAGCTGAACATAGTTCGCCGGGACGCCCGACGCCTGGCAGTTCGCGATCAAAGTCGCGTTGCCGCTGGTCGAATAAAGCGAGCAAGGATCGGTCGTCGTCAGATTCCCTTCGGACACACCGCCGAACAGTTCGGGGACATTCGGAATGCGGAAGCCGGTGCCATAGGTGCCGCGCAGCCGGAAGCTGTCATTGATGACCCAGTCGAGGCTTGCCTTGTAGTTCCAGTCGCTGCCGAACAGGTCGTAGTTCGAATAGCGTACCGCGCCGCCAGCGGTCAGCGCCTGGAAAAAGGGCGTATCGGCAAGAATGGGCACGGACAGCTCGAGATAGGCTTCCTTGGCGACGCTCGTTCCCGAAATCGGACTCTGTTGGTTGGTGTTGGCAATACCGAGCACGGTCAGCGGATCGGGATCGCGCCAGCCTTTTTCCTTACGATAGACGACACCGGCCGCGAAGGAGACGGGCCCCGCGGGCAGGTTGAACAGGTCGCCGTTGAGGTCGGCGGTGACCGTCGCGAGCTCGTTCCCGCCGCGGTCGCGCGAGGTAAAGAGGATATAGTCGAGCACTTCCGGGGTCAGGTCGCCGAACCCGAGATAGTCGCCGCACGGAATGGCTGCGCCGGGTGCAGGGCTGCAGACGCCAGTATTGATCGTATTCCGGACGCGCTCAAGATTGGCAATGTTGGTGGAACCATCGACCGCAGTGTTCCGGCCAAAGGCGCCCGCCACTTCCCAGCCCCAGTCGTTCGACAGCTTGCCGCGAACGCCGAAGGTGCCCTGCCAGGTGTCGGTTTCCTGGAAGAACTGGCGCGGCCCCGGCTCGGCGAGGCGGCGCTGGATCAGGACGATATCCTGCCCCGTGGGGTTGGTGGGATTGCTCGCGGCGATCGACAGGTTGCGCAACGTGCCGGGCGTCGCGATCTGGTTCGACTTGCGGAAGGTGTAGAGGAATTCGCCGAACGCCTCGATACTGTCGGTCAGGTCATAGTCGGCGAAGAAGGCCGTGCTGACGCGCTCGACCGGGCTCACCGCATTGAGGAACGGGTTCGAATTGAAATTATGCTTGGCGGCGCTGTAGGGTTCGAAGAAATCACCGTCGCCACCCAGCACCTGGTTGAAGTTGATCTGCTGGCCGTTCGGCAACACCGCACGACCACCGATCGTCGAGGCGCTGTTGACGCAGCCAAGGGTCCCCGGCGTCGTCTCGGCGAGCGAGCAGGGCGCACGGGTCGCCATATTGACCGCACTCGTCTTTTGGTAGGTAACCGCCGCCATGAAGCCGCCGCGATCGTTGCGGATGCCCCACAGCAAATCGGCGGTGAAATCCGAGCCGTCGCCTTTTTCGGTGATGCCCTGTCGAACGCTGAGCCCAAGACCTTCATAATCGGTCCGGGTAACGAGATTGACGACGCCCGCCATCGCGTCGGCGCCATAGATCGCCGAGGCGCCGTCCTTGAGGACGTCGGTGCGCGCAAGCGCGGCGACCGGGATCATGTTGAGGTCGGGCGAGGAGTTTGCCCCGGTGCCGCCTGCGACAAGACGGCGGCCATTGAGCAGCACCAGGGTGCGCTTGATGCCGAGGCCGCGCAGGTTCACCTGCGCGGTGCCATAGCCGTTGTTCGCCCAATAGGCGGACGTCTGGTTGCCCGCAAAACCGGCGTTCGCAGGCAAGCGTTGCAGCACGGTTTCGATATTGACCAGGCCCGTGTTCTCGATCTGCTCGGCGGACACGACGGTTGCCGGGCCGACGCCGGCAAGATCCTGCCGCCGGATTCGCGAACCGGTTACTACGATGTCGCTGCCCGACTGGCTCGCCTCAACCTCGGAGGCGGCGGGCGCCGCGTCCTGCGCGAACGCAGGCGTGGCAATCGTTGCGAGCACCGCCCCGCTCGCGAGCAATGATTTTCTGATCGACATGCGAAACCCCCTTTTTGGTTACGTTATGAACCTTAGAGAGCATCAATTGTATATACAGGTCAACAGAAAAAATTGTTCTTGTTCAATTGGTTAGTTGTAATCCGATAGGTTGCACCGGATGTTGTTAATACGCACCGCAAAAACTTACCCCTCATCGACGCGACATTTTTTTTCGCCCGGGGCAATTAAGCTGGCGATGCGCGCCGTCCGATGTCCCGCCCTCGTAATTTAATTACGTGGCGGAGTGGTGTCGCGGGCGCCCCTTATGGTTCGGCTACGCTTGCCGCGCGATAGGGTCGTCGTCTCGCCCGAATCAGCCGGGGCTTTGTTTTCAGGCGCTGGTGTTGCAGTCACGCGCGAAATCGAGCGATCCCGACGTTCGCCCGATTTGATCGACTTCCGGCTGCCGCTCCTGCGCAACGCCGTTCGCAGCAGTGCGCCTTGCCCATGTCGTTGTCCCGCCAGGCGAGGCTAAAACCAGGCCCTGATCCCCATGACGAAGCTCACGCTGTCGGCATCCTCGCCCGCGGCGCGAGCGAAGCGCGCGGTGTCGCCGACCTTGCGCGCCCATTCGACCCCAACATAGGGCGCGAATTCCTTCACGACTTCGTAGCGCAGGCGCAGCCCGAGCTCCATGTCGGACAAGCCGGACCCGACGCCGATTTCCGGCACATCCTGCAAAGCGAAATTAACTTCGGCCATCGGCTGGAGGATCAGCTTCTGTGTGATGCGCTGATCATAATGGCCTTCAAGCCGGCCGTGCAGATCGCCCTTGTGCGACAAGAACAGGGCGCCTTCGACCTCGAACCAATAGGGCGCGAGACCCTCGAAACCGATCGCCGCATAGGTGCGATCAGACCCCGGCCCCAGATCTTGGCGAATGCCCGCCTGCGCATTGAAATAAGGGCCGACGGCACGGCTGTAGAGTAATTGGGTCTCGGTCTCTTCGATGCCCTCGCCGAAGACGCCTTCGCCTTCACTCTTGATCGTCAGTCGGTTGATATCGCCGCCATACCAGGCCTCGCCGTCCCAGCGAAAACCGTCATGTCCCTTGCGCGCCTGATATTCTGCGAGGTTGAAACTGATGAAGGCGATCTTCTGCGCGCCATTTTCTTCCATCATCGCATGGCGCGAATGCTCCATTTCGGCCTTGGGAAAGAGGCGGTCGGCGTACCAGTCGCTCGGCGGCGCAGGCGCCGTGGCGTCGCCCGGCGGCAAGTCGGTGCCGCTTGCCCCGCTCATATCGCCTATGCCCGCCGTGGCCTCCTTCGGGGTGCAATGCCCCATCTCGGCATGTTCGGGCGGACAGTCGGGGTCGGACGGGGCGGCAGCGCCATGGTCCATCGCGTCCATGTCCGGCATTTGCGCAGTCGAAGCATCCGGTTCCACCTCGGACGTGCAATGGCCCATTGCCGCATGCTCGGGCGTGCAACTTGCATCCTTGGATTTCATGTCCATGCCGCCATGATCCATCTCGGGCATCGGCGCAGGTTCGGTTCGCGGCGGCGAAGCCGGGTGCGGCTTGGCAGCAGGTTTCTCAGCTTCGGTCGGCATGGTCATGCCCGGCATCGACGAATGATCCATCGACTGCGCGGCGGCCGGAACGGCGAAGGCCAGAACGGCGGTGCCCGCGAGGAAAAGCGGCGCGCGGATCATGCATCGTCTCCCTTCGGACGGACGCTGACGACGCGCATCATCCCTGCGTGCATATGGTAGAGCATGTGACAGTGAAACGCCCAGTCGCCGAGCGCATCGGCGGTGAAGTCGAAGCTGGCGGTGCCGCCGGGCTGGACAAGAACCGTATGCTTGCGGGGTGATCGATCGCCCTTGCCCGTGACCAGTTCGAAGAAATGACCGTGTAGGTGGATGGGGTGGCTCATCATCGAATCGTTGATGAGGTTGATCCGCACCCGCTCACCTTCGATGAAGGGGATCGGCTCATGATGGTCGGACATCTTGACGCCGTCGAACGACCACATGAAGCGTTCCATATTGCCCGTCAGATGGATGTCGAGCGAGCGCGACGCCGCACGAACGTCGGGATTGCGCTCGAGCGCGACTAGATCATGATAGGTCAGCACCTTGTGCCCGACATCCTCCAGTCCCTGCCCCGGCTCGCCCATGCGGTCGACCGGCATCGGCGAGATCGTCTGGACGCTCGGGTCGCGTTTGACCTGGGGCGCAACGTCGAAATCGCGCATACTGTGTTGCATGCCGCCGTCGCCATGCCCCATCGCGGCATGATCTGTCTGCGCGACATCGGCGGAGGGGGTGCAATGACCCATCGCGGCATGTTCGGGGGTGCAGGCGGCGTCGCCAGCCGTGCCGCCCGACATGGCACCCATACCCATGTCCTTCATGGTCGCCAACGGCCTCTCGCGCAGCGGCGGCACCTCGGCAGCCATGCCGGCGCGTGGGGCGAGCGTCGCCCGCCCCATCCCCGACCGATCATTCGCCTCGGCGACCAGCGTATATGCGCGCTCCTCGACCGGGGTCACGATGACGTCGTACGTCTCGGCAACGGCGATCTGGAACTCGTCGATCTCGGTCGGCACGACGTTGAGGCCGTCGGCTTGAATCACCGTCATGCGGAGACCCGGAATGCGCACATTGAAGATCGTCATCGCCGAGGCGTTGATGATCCGCAGACGGACGCGCTCGCCCGGGTTGAAAAGCGCGGTCCAATTGTCGCGCGGGCCATATCCGTTGACCAGAAACTGGTAGGTCGATCCGTTGACGTCAGCGATATCGGTCGGATCCATTCGCATCGCGCCCCACTCGACACGTTCCTTGAGCGATTGGTCCTTGCCGGCAAGCAGCCCGGACAGGGTCTGGCGTTGCATGTTGAAATGGCCGGGATTGACCTTCATCTTGCGAAAGATCGCCTCGGGCGACAGCTCGCTGTGGTCCGACAGCACGACGACATGTTCGCGGTCATACGCGACCGGGTCGGCGCCCGCGGGATCGATGACGATCGGGCCATAGTGGCCCAGCTGTTCCTGCAGTCCCGAATGGCTGTGATACCAATAGGTCCCCGACTGGACGATAGGAAACTCATACACAAACTGCGAGCGCGGTTTGATGCCGGGAAAGCTGACACCGGGCACGCCGTCCATATGGAACGGCAGAATCAGGCCGTGCCAGTGGATCGAACTGTCTTCGTCGAGATCGTTGATCACGGTGAGGCGCGCCGTCTGCCCCTCCTTCAGCCGGATCAGCGGACCGGGCACGGTGCCGTTGATGCCGATCGCGCGGCTGACCTTGCCATCGACCCGCATCGTCTGCCGCGCGATGCGCAGGCTGATGTCATTGCCCGACACCGTCGGCAGCGGCGCGACAATTCCGGGCGACACGGCCTGCGCCCAAGCCGGGAACCAGGGTGCCAGCGCGGCGGCCGTTCCGCCACCCAACGCGCCACCCACGAAACGACGTCTGTCAATCTGCATAAAATTCCCGATGCTATATGGTCTAACTGGTCATACGCGGCCTAACCGCGCGCCCCTCATACGCGCGACCAAATTCGTCGCGCGTCCGATGGCGGTTACTCTTTCGCGTGCAACGACGTTTCGCCGAGCAGCGCCCGCAATTTTGCACGGGCGCGATAAAGTCGCGTTTCAACCGTCTTTTCGCTTATCCGGAGCAATTCGGCTGTTTCCGCCTGGCTGAGCTCCTCGACCCCGCGCAGGATCAGAATTTCGCGCAGATTTGGCGGCAGCCGCGACATAGCGGCACGAACGCGCGCGAGTTCGGCGCGGTCCGCGGCCTCGGCATCGGGAGCCGGGCCGTCGCTTGCGACATCATGGGCGCTTTCGAGCGGTAGGGCACGGGCGAAAAAGGACCGTACCGTGCGGCGGCGCCCCCAGTCGCGGCACTTGTTGAGCGCGATGCGCGCGATCCAGATCCGGAATGGCCGGTCGGTGTCGTAGCGGCTGAGCGCCGCAAATCCTGCGACAAAGGTTTCCTGCGTCAAATCCAACGCCTCGTCCGGATCCCCGATATTGTTCCGAATCAGTCGAAAGACCGGCGCTTTGTAGCGCCGCAAAAATTCGCGATGAGCCAGTTGCTGTCCAGCTTGGGCAAGTGCGGCGAGCTCCCGGTCGCTACATTGCGTAAGGTCGAGACTCACCGTGCATCGGCGGTCAACGCCTGGACCACAGTTTTGTCGAACATCTCGGCCTGCTCGCGATCGAGAACCACCCGCATCGCGAACAGATGCTGGAGCATTTCCTTTTGCAACTCGCCCATCACCCGATGGGTCTCGTCGATCGCCTCGGTGACGCGCGGGCCATAGCCATGCTCGGCCTCGATCGCCTGCGCGAGCCGGATGTTGGCGGCGCGCATGTCGAGTTCGAGGGCATCGCGGCGCACCGCGAATTTCGCCTCGATCCTGTCCATCTTCACTTGCTGCCCGGGCGAGAGCGTAAGTTCGCTGTGAAGCCGTGCGTGTAATTCGGTTTCGCTGGCACGCGGCGTCTCGACGACGAAGCGACCGGCGAGCACGCCGGCAAGCGCCGCGACGAAAGCAACCAGACCGAACAGTAGTAAACGGCGTGACGGCGTCATCAGCGCGCGCGCAGCATTGTCGCCGGGGCCAGGGGGCTGGGCGGGATGAGCGGCGTGATGGGGCTTGCAGCTACGGCGGGCGGAACGGCGGCGCTACCGACAACGAAGCCTCCACCAAGCGAGACAAAAGCGGCAAGCGCCAACATCCGCTGCATCGCCGACGCCTCGCGCTGCCGGCTCGACAAGGCAGCCAGAATACGATCGTCGAGCGTCTCGAGCGCGCCCGGCACCTTCGCTTCGTTCAAGATCCGGAGTTCGTCCATTGGTCTTTACTACTAGCCCTTTCAAACATCATACGCGCACGATCCCATTATCCCTCAGAAATATTCCGACGATCAGGCACAGATTTTCCAAGGGCCGGGCTCCTGCTTTGCGTATTAGCAGGACAGGCCCAAAATTGGAGCATTTATGATCAAGTCCATTCTTCCCGCCGCCACGGCAGCCCTTGCGCTGCTACTCGCCCCGACGGCGGCAAGCGCCCACGCGAAGCTTGTGGGTTCGTCGCCTGCCGCAAACGCGACCGTCTCGAAGGTGACCTCGGTCGGCCTCCGGTTCAACGAAAAGGTCATCGCCTCGACCGTAAAGGTCGAGCTTGTGATGACCGGAATGCCGGGCATGGCCAATCATGCGCCGATGAAAATTGCCGCGACACCGATGATGGGCAAGGACGGGAAGTCGATGACGCTCGCGCTCAAGCGGGCCCTCGTTCCCGGGACCTACAAGGTCAAATGGGCCGCCGCAGGCGCCGATACCCACCGCATGGGAAGCGAATTCAGCTTTACTGTAAAATAGCGCCATGGCCGACCTCATTTTGATCAGCATCAGGTTTGCGCTCTTTGCGAACCTGATGCTGATCGTGGGACTGGCCGCGTTCATCCTCTATGCGCTTGGCCCAGCCGAGCGCGAGGAAGGCGCTATGGTCGCCGTCGTTGCCTGGCCGCAGACATGGCTCTGCGGCGGCGGCCTCGTCCTCTCGCTTTTGGGCATGGTTGTCCTCACCGCCAATATGCAGGACATCGGCGTTTTTGCCGTCGATCCCGCGATGTTCGCGCAAATGGTCCGCGACACCGACGTCGGGACGGCGTGGCTCGTCCGCATGGCGGCTCTGTTCATTGCCCTTGCGGCGGCGCGTTCCGTCGCCGCGCGTCCGGCGCTGAGCGCTTCCCTGCTTGCAATCGCCGGATCGATCGCGCTCACGACACTTGTCTGGTCAGGGCATGCCGGTGCAAGCGAAGGAGCAGCCGGAGCGCTGCATCGGATCAACGACGCCCTCCACATGATCGCCGCCGCCGTCTGGTTTGGGGCGATCGCTGCCTTTCTCCTGCTGATGCGTCAGGGTCCCGAACCGGCGTCCGAGCGGCTGGCCTGCGCTGCGCGAAGCCTCGACCAATTTGCCCGGGTCGGCACGATTTCTGTTCTCATCATCGTGGCCACCGGGCTGGTGAACGGCCAGATGATCGTCGGCGTACAGAATATCTCTCGCTCGGCCTTCACGCCCTATGGCCAGCTCCTCCTCGCCAAGCTGGGACTATTCGCCTTGATGCTGACGCTCGCCGCCGCCAACCGATGGCGCCTCACCCCGGCGCTGAAGGTTGCCCTGGACGAGGCGAACCCCGACACGGCGATCGGCGCCATACGCAAGAGCCTGATTCTCGAAGGGCTTGCCGCTGCGGCAATACTGGCCCTTGTGGCCTGGCTTGGAACGCTTGAGCCCGTCCCGTATCCAGCACAGCTTGACCAGTTCGCTAGCTGATGCGCATCATTGCAAGGGATCGCGGCGCCCGCCCACCGAGCGCATGACTATTTCCTGAAATGACTGATCCTTGTCGCCGTGATGATCGTGATCGACACGGCATGGCTCGCCGCCGGTGCGGGTCTGGGCCGTATCCGTATGACGTCGCGGGCGGAACGAGAGATGAATATCGCGATGGCGCTCATGATCGTGGCCGCCTGTCTGGCGGCGGTGCCCTAGGTTTCGCGCGGCACCGCAGGTTAGTCCGACCACCCGGCCGCAAAGCCAATCACCGATCGGCGCGAGGACGGGCACTTGGGCGACCGATCCCGTTTGGCCGAAGAATTCCTCAACCGCCGGTTCGAACCCTAGCGCACGACATCCGCGGCCTTCAACGATGCCTGTTCGATCACTCCGCGCGCAAAGGACGAGAGGTCGCCGCGCAGCCCGTGCTTGAGCGCCGAGAGGGCGAGGCCGCGCGCGGCGACATCGGCGAGGGCGAGACCCTGCCACAGGCCGTCGAGCACGCCGGCGGCAAAGGCATCGCCGGTGCCGACGCGGTCGACGATCGGCGCGATCACCGCATCGGAGGTTGCCGCACAGGCGTCGCGCGTGTCGATTCGCGCGACGATATGATGTTCGCCCGCGCCGACGATATGCCGCGCGGTCGATGCGACATGGGTGAGCGCCGGGAAGCGATCGAGCAAGGCCTGCGCGGCGACGCGCCGCCGGTCCTCGCCATCGCCCGAAAATTCCTGTCCCAGCAGCAGCGAGGCGTCGCGGTGGTTGCCGAACAGCAGCGTCGCCTGCTCAACAATCGGGCGCAGGATCGCGGCGGGATCGTCGTGCCAGCGGTCCCACAGGCGGCCGCGCCAGTTGCCGTCGAACGACACGCCGATTCCAGCCGCGCGCGCGGCGCGGGCAGCGGTCAGCGCCGCTTCGGCCGACGCCGGGCCGAGCGCGGGCGTCACCCCCGAAAGGTGCAGCCACTCGGCGCCGACGAGCAGCGCGGCCCAGTCCCATTCGGCGGCGGCGGCGCGTGCAAAGGCCGACTCGGCACGGTCGTAAACGACCTCGGCCGCGCGCATCGGCCCGCCGGGAATGTGATAATAGAGGCCCATCCGCCCCTCGCGGCGCAAAATGGCGCCGGTATCGACCCCGTGCCGTCGCAGTTCGCCGATGGGCGCGTCGCCGATCGTCCCCGGAGGCACGGCGCTGGCCATGCGGCTGCGATGGCCGAGCGCGGCGAGCGCGACGGCGACATTCGCCTCGGCGCCGCCCACCCAGGCATCGAAGCGCGGCGATTGCAGCGGCATTTCGCCGGCCGGAACCGAGAGGCGCATGACGATTTCGCCGAAACAGACGACGGTGCGGGATCGAAGGGTCATCGGGATAATCCGGTGTCGGGAACGGCCGTGCAGGCGATGTGGACCGCCGGGCCAAAGCTTGCCGTCGCGCTGTGGCCCGGAACGATCGGGTGGACCCCCGTGATCGCCCCTGCCGAAATCCACTGACCGGGCGCGAGCGCGATGACGCCGCGCAGATGCAGGTCGACGAGAAAGCGGAGCGAGCCCCAGGGACCGTCGAGCACGTCGCAGGCGCGCCCGCGGCCGACGCTGACGCCGTCGATCCGGGTTTCGACCTCAAGCTGGTCGAAGCCGTCGCGCGCAAGCGGGGGGCCGATCAGCAGGCCGTTGTTGATCCCGATGTCGGCAATGATGCCGAAGGGAGCGAGGTCGTGGACATCGGGCGCGGGCGAACTCGCAACCTCGAAACCCGCGCGGATTTCGCTCACATAATCGGGCGCGTCGGCGAGCGAGGGAAGATGATCGGGCACGCGGTCGAGGCGGAGCATCACCTCGGCCTCGATCGCGCCCGCCCCGCCGGTGAATATCCGTGCCTGACCCGGCGCGTCACCGGCGATGTCCGCGCAGCGCAAGACGGGGCCCGCAAGCCGCTCGGCCCCGAGCGAGGCGATAAGCGGAGCGGGGATGCGCCCGACTTTCCAGCCGAGCACCGGCAAGGCGAGCGCATTGCAAAGCCGCCGCTGCACGGCATAGGCGTCCGCGAGCGTCGTCGGCGCCGGACGCGGGAAGCCGGCGAGCGCCGTTCCCGCCCGGCGGGCCTCGAATAACAGGGTCGCCGCATCATCGGCACGCGCGGACGGGTTCATGCGAGCGACCGTCCAATCATCAGGCGAGCTTGGAGCTGAGCAGATAGCGCTCGCGGCTTTCGGCGGCGCGGCGGCGCAGTTCGTCGAGCGCGCGTTCTTCGGTTTCGTCGAGCATCGATTCGAGCAGGCGGTTGAAGTGCCGCCGCATCGCCAGTCGCGCGCCCGCGGCATCGCGGCGCCGCAGCGCGTCGACGACATCGGCATGTTCGGCCTTCCGCGCGTGGCCATCCTTGCGGCAGACGAGCGAGTGGCTCTGCCGCACCTCGGGCAATTCCATGCGCATCCGCCACAGATTTTCGATGACGTGGATGATCGCCTTGTTGTTCGACGCCGCGGCGATCGTCATGTGAAACTCGCGATCGATGACGCTGATCTCGTCCTCGCTCGCCGCATCGTCGGCCATCGCAGCGAGCAGCTCGTCGAGCTTCGCGAGGGTTTCGGCCGAGATCGTCGGCGCGGCGAGTGCGGCCGCCTCGGCCTCGAACAACGAGCGCGCTTCGGTGACTTCGAAGGCGCTGACCGGGGGCAGGCGCTTGCTGTCGCCGGGAATCTGCGCTTCGACATAGGCGCCCGCGCCGGTGCGGATGTGGATCCAGCCCGTCGCCTGTAACGCGATTTCGGCTTCGCGGATCGTCACGCGGCTGACCTCGAACCGTTCGGACAGCTCGCGTTCGCCGGGAAGGCGGGCGCCGGGCGGATAGGTGCCGTCGAGAATCAGGCCCCGGATGGCGTCGGCGATGTCTTCAAAAAGGCGGCGTTCGGCCATGGCTTATTCGTCTCCCACATCATGTGTAGAGAGTTCATACAATCCGGTATGACAATTTTGAAGCCTAACAATGCGATGATCGTCAATCGGCATCGGAACATGCCCCGTTCGAGGGGATTTTGGCCGCGCAGAGCCATGCGACCAGCCGCGCCATCATCGCCGCGCGTGTCGCCGCATCGAATTTCCCATGGCCGCCGCCCGGCACCACGAAGAAATCGTTGCGGATGCCGAGCGCGTCGAGGCGGTGTTTGAGTAACTGCGACTGGGCGATGGGAACGACTTTGTCGGCGTCGCCATGCACGATGAAGATCGGCGGCGACGCGGCGTCGAGCCAGGTCAGCGGCGACATCGCGCGCGCCATCTCGGCGGCGTCGGCGCGCGCGCCGATCCAGTTCGCGACGGTGGGGTGCAGCCCGCCATCGCCCGATCGCAGCACCGCAAGGTCGGTGGGGCCGTAAAAGTCGATCACTGCGGCGGCGCGCGGCGGGTTGCGGCATTCGGGGGCATCGATCGCGTTCGACGCGGGCAGCAGGCCCGCCATCAGCGCCAGATGTGCCCCCGCCGAGCTTCCCGCCAGCAGGGTGTGATCCGGATCGAAACCGAACCTGGCGGCGTTGGCGCCCGCCCAATGCAAGGCGCAACGCGCATCGATCACCGCCGCGGGCGCCCTCGCCTCGCCCGCCAGCCGATATTGCACCGCCGCGACCGAGAATCCGGCGTCGAGATAGGGCCGGAACGCCTGCCAGTCGGCGGGCCGCGCCCCGCGCGCCCAGCCGCCGCCGTGAAAATAGAGGAGGATGGGCACGGGCGCGCGCCGCGCGTCGGGGTGAAGATAAAGATCGAGGTGGAGCGCGGTGCCGTCGGCCTGCCGATAAACCAGATCGCGCACGATCGATGCCGGTTCGCCGCTTTCGCGCGCGGCCGACGGCGGCGATGCCAAAAGCACCGCCGCCGCCGCGACCGACAGGAAAAGACGCCAGATCACCGCCCCGCGCCGATCAGATCCGCGCCCGGATCCCGATGAAATATTTCGAGCCATAATAATGATATTGGCGGCTGCTGCCGTAAACCGGCATGTAGGTCGCCTTGGGCTCGTTGAAGAGGTTGAGCGCCTCGAAGCGCAGCGACACACCCTTCATCAGGTCGAGCGAGGCACGGAAATCGACGGTTTCGCTGGGCCCCACATAGCGCAGCTGGCTGTTGCCGCCGACGAAGTCCTGATAATATTTCGAGCGGTAGTTATAGATCGCCTGCAGTGACACCGGGCCGATCTCATAATAGGCCTGCGCCGACAGCACATGCTTGGAATAGCCCGAAAGGCCGGCCGACGGGATGATCCCCTCCGACACGGTTTCGGTCACCGGATCGAACTGGTCGCCGAGCCGGACATCCTCATTCTCGAAATTCGAATCGGCATAATTATAGCTGACTTTCGCGCCCAGTCCGTCGAGCGGCTTGGGCAGGAAGCTGAAGCGCGTCGCCGCGGTAAGCTCGAGGCCATAGATGCGCGACTTGTCGGGGCTGTTGCGCGTCTGGGTCACCGGCACCGTCACCGTCTGGCCGTCGATGACGAATTGCTCGTCGAACACGACCGGCTGGAAACCGCCGTTGAACTGTTTGTAATAGAGCGTCGCCGACAGGATGCTGTCCTTGTTCGGATACCATTCGATCGCGGCGTCGGCGTTCCACGACATCAGCGGTTTCAGGCGCGGACTGCCGTTGGCACGGACATTGTCGATCGCATCTTCGACATTGGTGAAGCTGCCGCCATCGTCGAGCGTGAAGGTGCGCCCGGCGCCGAGTGCGCTGGGGGCGGGCCGCGACATGGCGCGATAACCCGCGACGCGCAGCAGCGTGTTCGGAGCTACCTCGAAAATCGCGTTGAAGCTGGGCAGGATGCGCGTGTTGCTGCTCTTGATCGTCACCGTTTCGAAGTCGCCCGTGGTTTCGAGGCGGAAGGTGCCGTCGCCATTATCGACCAGGGTAAACTCGCTGCGCAGGCCGTTCGAGGTCACGTCGGTCTTGACGACGCGCACGCCGATGTTGCCGCGGACCGGCATGTTGCCCAGGTCGGCGTCGTAGTCGGCCATGATATAACCTGCCAGCGTGCGCTCGGTGACGTCGCGGTTCGCGGGCGAACGCTTGTCCTCGCGCGCGCCGGGATCTTCGCTCCCCATATATTCGCGGAACAGGCAATTGACGTCGAAGGTCGCCCAGCTGTTGATACTATTGCCGTCGGCGGCCGACAGGAAGCCGGTCTGAGGAAAGGCCGGGTTGCGGCAGAGATTGTTGATCCGGCGGTCTTCGTCGAGGTCGAATTCAGGCCCCAGATTGAAGTCGCCGTTGCGGACGTCATAATCGCGGAAAGTCATTTCGGACCAGCGGACGCCGGCGGACAGCTTGCTGAAGAAACCGTCCATTTCATATCCGGCGTCGAAGCGGCCAGCGATGATCTCATTGTGTCGGCGGCTCTGGTCGCGGCGGAAGCGCGCGTCGTCCCAGAACAGGTCGTGGTTGTTGAGGTCGAAGCGCGGATCGATGGTGATCGTCGGCACAAAGCTGCCCGGTGTAATCTCATAGGTATAGGGAATGCGCATATTGTCGATTTCGGTGCGCACGCCGTTCACGTCCATGCGATCGGTGCGCAGGCGGACGTTGCGTTCGTCCTCGACGCGGATCGTGCGCGAATAGCTGCCGTCGACGGTGAGCGTCAGCCGGTCGCTGGGCTGCCATTCGACCGACAGGCCGCCGCCCAGATATTCCTCGGCGCGCGACAGCTCGGACCCGTTCGATTCGATCGCGCTCTGTCCGTTCAGGCTCTGAACGATGCCGTTTTCGTCATAAACCACGTCGGTCAGGCCGCGGCGTGCCTCGGAAATGTTGAGGTCGCGGCGGCTCTCGACAAAGGTGCGGTCCGAATATTGAACGTCGAGGTTGATGTTGAACTGATCCGACGGCCGCCACTGGATCGCACCGAAGATCGCATCGCGCTTGTCGGTCTCGCTGATCTGGCGGAAGGTGTAGGCGTTAGGGACGAGGTAGAAAGGGTCCTGCCCGTAATCGGCGCGCGCCAGTTCGGTGCAATTGGCTGCCGCGCTGTTATCGGCGCGGCACGCCGTCCAGGTGGTCGATGCGGCATAGGTTTCTTCGGGATTGTTGGTGTCGTTGCGCTGCATCCCGATCGCGATGCCGATCGTGTCGTTCGCGAACTGGTCGACATAGCTCAGCGTCCCGCGCCAGCCGATGCCGCCCTCGCCCACGATGCGGTCGCCATAGGGGTTATACTGCGCCTTGACCTCGCCCTGGATGCGGCGCTTGCCGAAATCGAGCGGGCGCAGCGTGCCGATCTCGATCGTGCCCGCGACGCCGCCTTCGACAAGGCTCGCCTGCTGCGTCTTGTAGATCTTGATATTGTTGACGAGCTCGGAGGGGAACTGGTTGAAATTGACCGAGCGGTCGCCGCTGCCGTTCGTCGCATCGCGGCCGTTGAAGGTCGCGTTCGACAGGAAGGGCCCCAGGCCGCGCAGCGCGATTTCCGAAGCATCGCCCTTTTCACGGTGCGTCGTCGCGCCGGTGATCGTCTGAATCGCCTGCCCGACCGAGATCGCCGGGATGTCGCCGATGTCATCCGACGACAGTGCGTCGACGATCGCCGTTTCCTCGCGCTTGGTATTGATCGAATTCTGGATCGTCTCGCGAATCCCGGTGACGATGATCGCGTCATCCTCCTCCGGCCCGGCCCCCGCGGGCGCTTCCTGCGCCATCGCAGGCGCCACGGTCGCGACCAGCGCCGAGCAGGCGCTCGCCAGCAAGACGGTACGGCGCGTGCGCGCATGGATAGGATTGCGAGAATTCACGTCGTCTCTCCCCAAGAATGATTCTGTTATGACCAATATTGATGTTCAATATCAGATTATATGTCAACCAATATGTCTGGATAATTGGTTAGTCCAAATTGACAGGCAGTTACCCTTATCGCACAAGCTGGCTGCGCAACTGCGGAACCGCGCGCGCCAGCGCCTCGGTCACCAGCTTCGCCGTGACTTCGGCGCCGACGGGGCCGAGGTGCGTGTAGTCGAACTTGCGCGTCACCTGTCCACGCGCGCCCTTGCCGGCAATCGGCGGCGGTGCGGGCGGAGCCGGGCGCGCCGCGAGCGTCGTGCCCGCTTGCGCCGCCGCGAGCTCCTCGGGAGTCGGCGGCACCTGCGCGAGCTTGGTCGCCATTTCGGGGCCCATCTCCTGCGCCTGCGCGGCGCTCAGCGCGTTGAGGTCGACGAGCGGCACATCCATCCCCTTCGCGACGCCGCGCACCTGGTCCGACCAGCTTGCGAGCGTGTTGCGCAGCTTCCCGTCCCGGAACTCGCGCCGCGTCAGCGGGGTGACGAGCACCGGCGTCGCGCCCGCTGCCCTTACCTCTTCGACAAAGCGGCGGAGGTTCGCCGGGAACTCGGTCGCCTCCTCGGTCCAGCGTTCAGGCTTGCTCGACTGGTCGTTGTGGCCGAACTGGATCAGCACCCAATGGCCGCGGTATCCCGGCACCCGCACTTCGGCGAGCGCGATGTCCCAGCTGCCCTCCTGCCGATAGCTGCGCGTCGAACGCCCGCCGCGCCCCGCGTTGACGCACGCGACCGACGATTTGACATGGTTCGCGCAAAAGGCGCCGCCCCAGCCGCTGTGCGGCGCCATCGTCGAATCGCCGACGAGGATGATCTTGTAAGGCTGGAGCGGTTCGGCATCGGTGCGTTCGCGCTCCTGCGCCCCTGCCCCGCTCGCAAGCAGGGCGAAGGCAGCGGCTGCAATAAGCCCGCGCATCACGAGAAAGCCAGCCCGCCGTTCACGTCCAGGCACACGCCCGCGAGGAAGCTCGCGGCCGGCGAGGCCAGATAGACGATCGTGTCGGCAACCTCGTCGGGATGGCCTTCGCGTCGGAGCGGCGTGTTGCCCGCAACCGCGGCGCGCCCTTCGGGCTTCGAGAAAATGTCGTGAAAGCTCGTGCCGATCAGACCGGGGCAAACCGCGTTGACGCGGATGCCCTGCGGCCCCAGTTCCTTCGCCATCGCGCGGGTATAGGTCATCAGCGCGCCCTTTGCGGTCGCATAGATCGACGCGCCGGGGCCGCCACCGTCACGGCCGGCGAGCGAAGACACGTTCACCACCGCCGACCCTTCGCCAAGAAAGGGCTGCGACGCCTGAAGCACGAGGAACGCCGATTTGAGGTTGAGCGTCATCACCTGGTCGAAAAAGGCTTCGTCCATCTCGCTCAGCGTCTTGCGCGCGACCATGCCGCCCGCAAGGTTGACGAGGATGTCGAGCCGCCCGCTGAACGCGACGCCGACCTCTTCGAGCATGGCCCGGACCGCACCGCTGTCGGTGACGTCGGCCTGCACCAGAAAGGCATCGCCGCCCGCGTCCTTGATGGTTTTCAAGGTGTCCTCTGCCGCCTCGCGGCCGCTGTTGTAATTGATCGCGACGCGGACGCCGGCGCGCGCGAGCGCGATCGAAACCGAACGACCGATGTCGCGACCGCCGCCGGTGACGAGCGCGGTTTTGCCCTGGAGAGTCATGTGGTGCATTTCCTTATTCTTGGATGTTGGCAGGTTTGACGGTGACCGGGACGACGCGACCGCCGACCAGCCAGAAACACAGGAAAGAGACGGGAACGATCGCCGCCGAGAGCGCGAAGATCGGCGCGTAGCTCGTCTCGGTGAGCGCGGGGACGAGCCAGGTGGTGATGAGCGTGCCCGCCACCGCCGCGGTGCCGCTGATCCCCGCGAGGCTGCCGACGGCGCCGCCGCCGAAATAATCGCTCGGCAAGGTCTGGATATTGCCGATCGCCATCTGGAACCCGAAGAGAATGCACGCGATAAGCAGCACGGCCTGGAGCGGTTCGCTCGCGCCGATCGTGAAGAGCAGCGACGGCAGCATGATCGCGCAGCCGATGCCGATCGTCGTCATGCGCGCGCGGTGGACGCTGCCGCCAGCGCCGATAATCCGCCCCGCCAGCCAGCCGCCGAACAGGCTGCCGATCATGGCGCCGACGAACGGCACCCATGCGAAAAGCCCGATCTGCTTGACGTCGAAGCCAAATGTTTCGGCGAGATAGATGGGCAGCCACGACACGAAGAGCCACCAGACCGGATCGAGGAAAAAGCGCGACAGGATGACGCCCCAGCTCTGGCGATAGCGCAGCAGTTCGCCGAGCGGCACGCGGCGGCTCTCGTCGCGCCCGGCTTCGGTGCGGCCGGTCAGGATATAGGTGCGTTCTTCTTCGCTGATCCCCGGATGGTTTTCGGGATCGGCCTTGTAGAACCAGAGCCACGGCACCAGCCAGACGAAGCCCAGCAAGCCGATGAGCAGGAAGGTGCCCTGCCAGCCGAACTGGATGAACAGCAGCGCGATCAGCGGTGCCGACACGATGCCGCCGAGCGATGCCCCGGCGTTGAAAATCCCCTGCGCCAGCGCGCGCTCGCGCGACGGAAACCAGAGCGCATTCGCCTTAGCCGCGCCCGGCCAGTTGCCCGCTTCGCTGACGCCCAAGGTCGCGCGCAGCACCATCAGCAGCGGCATCGAGCGCACGAGCGCGTGCGCCGCAATCGACAGCGACCAGATGACGATCGAGATGGTAAAGCCCATCCGCGTCCCGATCGCGTCGAAGATGCGCCCGAACAGCGACTGGCCGAAGGCGTAGAAGATCATGAAGATCGTCACCAGCAGAGCATAATCTTCCTTAGTGGCGCCGATGTCCTTCGACACTTCGGGCCACATCACCGCCAGCGCATTGCGGTCGATATAGTTGATGACCGTTGCCAGCGCGATCAGCGCGATCACGCACCAGCGAAAACGACCCTTGATATTGCTCATTTTTTCGCTCCGGTTGCGGCGATGTCGAGGCGGCCGACCGGGCCGGTCCATGCAAGGGTGCGGCCATCGACAGTGACGCTGTGTTTGGCATCGTCGGCGACGTCCTGCGCAACCGCGATCGCGATGCGGCGTCCGTCGACGAGCGTGACGAGCACCAGATCGAGGCCCTTTTCGCGGCGATGCTCGAGCCCTGTCACGCGCGCGCTGCTTGCCACGACCGTCTCGGCCGAGGCGTCATAGGCGCCGTGCGGCTCGAGCAGGTTCACGAAGGTCGCGTCCGCCGCGCCATCGACCCGCTGGATCAGCGCGGGTTCGCGGCGCAGGTTGAACTCGGGATCGTTCGCGCCGCTTTCGGCAAGGATGAAGCGCGCGCCCGCGGGCGGTGCCATATGATAGGAGTAGAAGCGGCTGCCCTGCATCCACGTCAGCCGCGCCTTGCCCGTCTTTGTGCCCTCGCCGTCGACCCACAGATGCTGATAGCCGTTCGCCTTTCCCAGCACCGGCCGTTCGGCGAGATTGCGGGCAAAGGCGATGTCGCTGTCGATGATATGCCCCGAAAAATGCAGCGGCAGGTCATAGACATGCCTGCCGCTGCCAGTCCCGTGGAGGATATCGAGCGAAAGGGGATTGGTCAGGCCGTCGACTTCGATCAGCAGCAGCGCGCGGCGCATCGTCACGCCCTTGTACGCGCTGTCGATTTCGCCGATCGCATAGCGGGTGGGGCCGCCCAGCGACGCGGCAAGCTGGCGCGTGCCATGCCGTTCGCCGACTTTCCAGTCGCCGCCGAAATGGCTTTGTTCGTCGACGACCAGCGTATTGTGCGCGATCGTTGCGCTGGCCCAACCGTCGTTTTCGGGCAGGTAGCGCCCGCCGCGCTTCGCCTCGACATTCAGGAAGCGCGCGGCGCCATAGTCGGTCACCACCGCGCCGGTTTCGTCATAATAGACCCAGCCGAGACGGTCGAAATGGCCATGCCCCATGCCCTGCACGGTATTTTTGGCAACGAGCAACGGCCCCTTGGGATCGGGCTTGCTGCGCAGCAGGACGAGCGCGCCGCCCTTGCCGTCGGGACCGTCGGAGAGCAGCCGGGAGCCGAAGGACCAGGGCTTCGCCTTGCCCGCGGCCAGGTCCGCCGCCAGCGCCTGCCCCGCGGGGGTCAGCACGGTGCGGCCCTGCCAGTCGGCAATCGACAGAAAGGTCGGGTCTTTGGTTGCCGAATAAGCAATCGCAACGGCGTGATAGAGTTCCTCGGTGCGCAGGCTCTTGTCGCGCATCGCGTCGTTGACCGGCAGGAAATATCCGTCGTGGGTCAGGTCGATCGCGGTGCGCACGGCCTTCAGCACGATGCCGTCCCGATAGTCGAAAATCTTGCGGTCGGGATCGTTCGCGGCGATCGCCGCGGCGAAAACGACAAAGGGCTGGAGCGCATAGCGCTGATAATAGGGGCCCTCGGCATAATAGCCGTCGGGCGAGAAGAGCAGGTCGAGCTGGCGCAGGAACCCCGACTTGCCGCTCTTGTCGAGCCCGAGCAGCGCCTTGTCGACAAGGTCGCGGTCGCCGAGCAGATAGCCCGACAGGCCCACCCCCGCCGCCGCCCAGGTCGCGTGATTGTGGATGCGGTTGATGACCTCCGGCGACTCGTCGGACAGGAAGCGCGCCATCGGCCGGATCACATTGTCGTTGATCCGCTGGCGGTCGGCGGCGGACAGCGACCCGCGGATCGCCGCATAGCCCTGCGCCGCGTTGACGAGGAACACGCTGTCGTTGAGACTTTGCCAGAATAGCCGCCCCGCGGTCTGGTTCGCCTTTGCGGGGTGCGGGCCGAGCCCCGGATAGAGATCGGCATAGGCGAGCAGCAGGTCGCGAACATGGTCGCGGTAGCGCGCCTCGCCCGTCAGGCGGAACAGCTGCCCGCCTTCGAAAATGACGCGATAGTTGCGCTTATGCTGTTCGTGGGTGAAACCCCCGCCGGGATCCTTGGGCACGGGCACGTTGATGCCTGCGCGGATCGAGGCATCGACGGTGCGGCGCGCGCGCTCGACTTCTGAAGCGAAAAGGGGGGCAAAGGCTTGCGCCGCGGCGGCGGGCGGCGGTGCCGCGGCCACGGGACCGGCGGGCAGCACGGCGGCGGCAAACAGCAGCGCGACCGCGCGGGACGAAAAAGCGATCATGGCTGGGCCTCCACAAGATTATCCTCGATCACGCCGCGCGGCGGCCCCTTCCAGACGAGTTCCTCGATCCGCGGCGCCGGGGTCGCGGCAAAGGCGTTCGACGCAATCCGCGTTTCGGGCGCCCCGACCGAATGAATGACCAGGATGCCGTCCGATTCCGCAAAGCTGTTTTGCGCGATGTCGCTATGCTGCGCGCCCGAGACACGCAGCGACGCGCCGCCCGCGCCGCTGTCGGCGACACTCGAACGGGTCATCGCGAACCAGGGGCCGAACGTGCTTTCATCACTGCCCTTGCGCAGCAGGTCGGCGACCATGCCGACGCGCGCGAAACGGCTGCCGCTGATCGTCAGCCGCTCCATCGGATACCAGCCCTTCGGCTCCTGTTCGCCGGTGGCCAGGACGACGACGCCCATGTCGGCAAAGTCGCTGTTCGTAAGGGTGACGTCGTCGGCGAAGGTGCCCGGCGCCATGACGATGCCGTCGAGGCGGCCTTTGCCCGGACCGCGTACCGATACGCTATCGAAGGCGATGCGGTAATTGGGGGCGGCGCCGCCCCCGACCGCGATCAGCGCGTCCTCGCCCGCAGCCGCGCGCGCGTCGATCGCCAGATTCTCGAGCTTCAGCCCGCCGCCGCCTGCAATCCGCGCCAAGCTGGATGCGACGCGCAGCACGGGCTTCGCATCCTTGGCGCCCGCGATGGTCAGCCTGCGCCGAACCGTCAGCGGCGCCGTGAGATCATAGACGCCCGTGCCGAGCGCCAGCGTGTCGCCCGCCCGCGCATCGGCGGCCGCCTCGGCCAGCGATGCCCCCGCGGCGAGTGCCCGCGTGGCGCCGGTGCCGAACGCCGCTTCGGGCGCATTGCCGCGATACCAGCTTGCGCCGACCTCTGCGCGCGTCACGGGCTTCAGGTCGTGCGGCGCACCGACCGCGGCGAGCGCCGGGTCGGTGGGATAAAGGAGGCCGTTGGCGGCGCGTTCGAGCGTCACCTCGCGCTGGTCGACGCCTTTGCCCAGCAGCGGGTGGGCGACCATCGACTGGACATTACCCGCGAGTGCGATGCCGCCGATCTCGCCTTCGGCGCGGAAAGGGTCTTGCCCCTTCGCGCCGACGATCAGGTTGCGCTCGAAGCGGCTGTCCACCGGCGCCGCCGATCGTTCGGCGTCGGCCCCCGCGGCAAGGGTGATGCGCGCGCTGTCGATGATGCTGTTGCCCGCGATCCGCGCGTTCGCGACCTGATGATAGCGGTTGATGACCGAATTGGGCACGCCGTTCATCACGCTGATCGCGCTTTTGAACGAGGTGCCCGCCAGCCCCTCGAAATAATTGTCGCGCACAATCTGGTCGCGGTTGATGACGCGCACGCCGCCGGTGTCGGCGACGCCCTTGCCGAAAAAGACGTTGCGCTCGATCAGGTTGCCGTTGCCGTGACGCAGCACGAACGCGCCCTGCGCTTCAAGCACCAGATTTTCGCGCAGGATATTGCCGCCCGCCTTGACCGAGACGATCTCGACCTCGCCGCTCGTGCGGTCGAAGATGTTGCGTTCGACGAGCGTCAGGCTGTCGGACAGCGATTCCTCGCTCGTGCCGATACGGATCGTCTCGCCGCCGTTCGATCCCAGCGGCGGGCGCGGGCCGAAATAAACATGGTCGATGCGGTGCCGATTGGCTTCGCCCTGCCCCTTGGGCCGAATGACCGCGAGCGTGACCCCGGCGTTGGTCTTGCCCTCGAAATGCGAATGGTCGACGCGGTTGTCGGCGCCATAGAGCGCGACCCATATATCCTCGGCGCGGCGGTCGGGCTTGCTGAAACCGTCGATCACCACCTCGGTGATCCGCGAATCACGCGCCAGGGTGCGCGAATCGCGGCGGAAAGAAATGACTTCGCGCGTCGGGCTGTAGCCGTCCCGAAAGATCAGGCCGGTGACGACCAGATGCCGGCCGCCGAGCCGCAGGTTCGACTGACCCGACAAAATGACCCTGCCCTTCGTCTGCGCCGCCAGCGTGATCGGCTTGTCTGCCGTCCCGGTGCCGGTAAACACCGCCTGGAAATCGCGCCATTCGCCGTCGGCCAGCAGAATGGCGTCGCCCGGCTTTGCGGCCTCGACCGCCGCCTTGAACTGCGCCTGGTCGGTGACCAGCATCTCGCGCCCATGCGCCGCGACGGAGGTCGAAACCAAAAGCGCCACCGCCAGAATCGATCGAAGTTTCAACGCCTCACCCATTTGTTCGCTAACTGGTCTATACATGAGGTATGACAAAAACAAGATAGTCTGCTGCCAAATTGCCTGACTAACGGAGACGCCCGGCGCTGCGCTCCTAGAAGCGCAGCGCGGCACCGAAGGTGATCCGGCGATCGGGTAGGCCCTCGAAGCACAGCAGGGCCCCGTCGTTGACGCAATATTGCGAGATTTTCGACTTGGTGAGGTTGACCCCCTCGACCCCGATATTGAGGAAGTCGGTGACGTCATAATTGATGCTGGCGTTGAGCTGTCCGCGCGCGGCGGTGGCCACCGGAAAGCCGAAGGTACTCGCCAGCGTCGCGCCGCCGACCGTGTCGCGCGTGCGAAACGCGCTGCGCCACGTATAGCGTGCGCGCGCCGACAGCCCGTATTTTTCATAATAGAGGGTGACGTTATAGGCGTGCTTCGAAAAATCGAGCAGGCCCTGCTTCGCCGTGACGGGCACGAAATCGGCATCGTCGTAAATGCCGTTGATCGCGTTGAAGATGTCGGTTCCGCGCACCGCCGAGCTATTGGCCGCTTCGCCGCCGCCGAACCGCTGATAGGTATAGTTGGCGAGGATGCCGAAGCCCGAGGCGAAGCCCAGCGCGTCTTCGAACTGCGACAGATCATATTGGACCGCGACCTCAACCCCCGTCTGCGTCGTGCTGCCCGTGTCGTTGATTGTCGTCAGGATGGGCACGCACATGCCCGACCCGCCGATCGGCGACAGCTGGTTGCGAAAGGCGATCGGGTTATAGATGCCGCCGCCCTCGCACGGTGCGGTGATGTCGCGGAAGCCATTGGCGTCGAGCGGCGCATCTTCCAGCTGCGTGACGAACAGGTCGGTACGCTTCTTGTGAAAAACCCCGACACTCAGCACCGATGCCGGCGCAAAATACCAGTCGATCGACGCATCATAGGATGTGACCGTTTCGGGCCGAAGGTTCGGATTGCCCACGGAAACCGCGGCATTTTCGCTCGTCACGAACGACACCGACGTCGACAACAGATTGAAATCGGGCCGATTGATGTCCTTGCCCCAGCTGGCGCGGAGCATGATGTCGTCGCTGACATCGGCGACCATGTTCAGCCGCGGCAGCAGCTTGCTGTAACCGCCGCGCGTCGTCCTCTGCGTCACGACATTGCCGGTCACCGAATTGCCGATCGAATCGAGCCGCGTGTCGAGCCAGCGCAAGCCGAAATTGCCGCGCACGGGGCCAACCTCGAAATTGGCCTGGCCGTACACAGCGTGCGTCGTCTCGTTGATGGTGAAGAAGCCCGCCGAATTGGCCGAGGCATCGTTGAGCACGCGCCCGCCGGGAGCGTCCAGCAACGCCTGGCGCAGGATATCGATCGTGCCTTCGCGGTCGCTGAACGCGCGGTTGGGATCGATCAGCAGGAAATCCCCGAAGAACAGATCCCGGCCATCGGCGTCGCCGAAATTGTCGGGCCCCGGAACGAGCAGGTCGGCGAACGCGGTCCCGCGCGGACTGTCGTTCAGGCTGCTGAGCGTGAGGGTCGAACCGACATCGTTGAAACTGCTGGTCGACTTGTTGAACCGGTAACCGACGTCGAACGAGGCGAAAAAGGGCGTCAGGTCCGCGACATCGAGCGACGTGTCGAGGCGAAAGGCGTCCTCCTTGTTCCGCCGGCTGTCATTGCCGATAACCACCTGTTGCAGAACGACATTGGCGGGGTCGAGCAATTGCGAGACGGTCGGCGCCAGCGGCGAGTCGAAATTGATCCCGAACCGCAGCGACCCGCCCGACAGATCATAGGCAAAGGGAACCGCATTGTCGTTGCCGGTAAAGACCGGCGCATTGGGGTTGAGGAAATTGAGCGTCGTGCTGAGATCGGGGTTCGACGTGTTCGAAATCGACCGCGACGCTTCGGCCCGCCCCGTCAGGCGGCCGGCACTGAACTCGGTCCCCAGCCGATAGATTTCGCTCTTGGTCAATCGCGCGCCGACATCGCTTGAAAAGCGAAGGTTCGGATCGTCGCGATCGACCGCGAGATCGGGTTCCAGCACCCCGGTCTCCGCGACCGCGATGCTGCCGAGCCGCACGCCGTCGAGCGTTCCGAAATCGATCGTCTGGAACGAGGTCGGCACGCTGTAATTGAGCAGCGCGTTGACCCCCGACGCCTGAACGCGCGAGCTGTCCTGGCGGCGCTCCTGATCGTTATAGACGGTGTCGAAATAGAATTTCAGATTGTCGCTCGGCGCCCATTCGAGCGTGCCGGCGAAGTTCTTGGTTTCATATTCGAAATTTTCGAGTTCCTGATTGAGGAACTGGATGCCGACGAAATCGAAGGATTGCGCGGCCGGCCGCCGCGTCGGCTGATCTTCCAGCACCCCGCTGCGCACCACGTCCGCGTCGACATTTTCGACGAGCCCGCCGTCACGGTCGACGCGCGGGCGGAAAGAGGTCGCTTCCTGCTTGGCATAGCTGCCGCTCAGCACCAGCCCGATCTCGCCGATCCCGGTCGACCAGTTATCGCCGAAGGTCGCCGAAATGCGCGGCGTCACGCTGTCGGACAATTCGCTATATTCGCCCTGCACGCGCCCGGCGACGAGCATCTCGCGAAGATCGAGCGGGCGAATGGTGCGCAGGTTGATCGTGCCGCCGACCGACCCCTCGATCGTCTTGGCCTCCGGCGCCTTGATGACTTCGACCGAGGCGATGATCGACGCGCTGACGTCCTCGAAGCTGATGCCGCCGCGGCCCGAACCCGACCCGACCGTCGAAACGCCGTTGATCTCGACGCGGTTGTCGTTGGTACCGCGGATCTGGACGCCGGTGCCGACCCCGGCTTCGCGCGTGATCTGCACGCCTGGGACATTTTCAAGCACCTCGGCCAGATTCTGGTCGGGCAGCTTGCCGATATCTTCGGCCTGGATGACTTCGATCAGGCTGTCGGCGTTGCGTTTTTCGGAGAGGGCGCTCTGAAGCGATGAGCGGATGCCCGTCACGACGATCGCTTCTTCGTCTGCCGCCTCGACCGCCTGCTCCTGCGCAAATGCCGTTCCCGGCGTCGATGCCGCCGCCAAGGCCGTCCCGGCGAGCAGCTTGATGCACGAGCGAAATCTGCGCGCAGACGGACCGGTCCCGCAATCGGACATGAACATTTGCCTCTCCCTTATTTTTGTGGTCTTTCGGCAGACATAAACGTCAGTCCATTTTTGTCAACCAATCACGAAATTTTCATCCGCCTTATTGTCATACCAATTTTACTCATGTGTAGACCGGACGCACCGCCCGGCGTTTCGGCGCGACGCCATCGACCCCAGAGAGACGAAGAAGCGATGGCGCTCACCGCCATCCCGCCCACCGGACGGCGCACCCTTGTCAAAAATTCGGCGCGCCACTATCCCCGCCGATATAGCCCCGGGCACCCCGACCTGCGGACGCCGCCACCAAAGATTGCTTCAGCTGAGCCTCGTTCCAGCCACCCCCTACGCCGAACAGCTCAGCATCGGGCCGGGCCGCCGCGCGCTTGCGCTGAGCCTGGCCATTCTGATCCCGGCCGTCCTGCTGCTCCTGCTGCTCTCCTTTGGTCCGCAGCCGCGACCCGAATTCAAGGAAGAGAGCGTCACCGTCATCAGCATCGAAGCTACCGAGACCTCCGAGGAGGCGCCGGAGGCGACCAGCGCGGAACGCGCACAGGCCGACGAGCAGCCTGAGCCCACGCCCCCGCAGCCGGCAACCGAACAACTACGGCCGATGCCCACCACTGAACCAAAGGCCGCGCCGACCCTACCCGCACCGACCGAGCAGCCGCGATCGCCGGCGCCTCCGCGGATCGGTGTTCGTCCGCCCGGCGGCCAGGTTTATGGGCCTCCGAACAGCGGACGCTCCGCATCGCGCGATACCGAGCGCGTCGGAACGGCACCCAATGGCGAGCCGCTCTATGCGGCGGCCTGGTATCGCGAGCCGCGGGAGGACGAACTGCGCGGCTATTTGTCGACCGCCAGCGGCCCCGGTTGGGGATTGATCGCCTGCCGCACGGCGCCGGATTATCGCGTTGAGGATTGCGTCGGGCTGGACGAATATCCGAACGGATCGCAGATCACGCGCGCGGTGCTTGCTGCGTCGTGGGCTTTCCGCGTACGGCCGCCGCACCTGGGAGGACAGCCGCTGGTAGGCGCCTGGGTCCGAATCCGGATCGACTATGGCGTGAGGCAGCGCGGCGGCTAAACCCCCCGGCGTGTTGGCGATGCGATCGCGGTTCGACGCGATTTTTTTGCAGAGGTTCGCGGGCGACGCGCGCGATGCCCTGCTCCAACCGTCGCCTAAGCCAGCCGCATTCGGCCCGCGCGACCGCCCGATGTCATCGCATTGACCGCAAACCGACGCGCAATTGTCGCTGAACTGACGGCCGGGCGTCAACATGCTCGCCTAGCTGCCCGCCGACCGAAGTTTTTTCAGGGGGGTTTCCATCATGTCGTTCACCAGCCGCCATATCTGCATCGTCGGGGCCAGCCTCGCCGCGATCGCCGCCGCCACGCCGGCCTTCGCTGCCGATGCGGGCGAGGCGGCCGAAGCCGACACCATCGTCGTCACCGGATCGCGCACCAGCTATAATAATGCCGCAGCGACCGAGACGATGATCGCCGAGCAGCCGCCGCTCGTCTCGGTGCTGGGCGTGATCGACACGCTGCCCGGCGTCCAGGTTCAGGAAGGCGACGCTTTCGGCTTCGACGACTGGTCGACCACCGTGGCGGTGCGCGGTTTCCAGACCAATTTGAACCAGCAGCAGGTCGGCATCACCGTCGACGGGCTCCCCAACGGCGGGTCGGGCTATGGCGGCGGGTCGAAGGCCAACCGCTTCATCGACACGATGAACCTTCGCACCGTCGAAGTGTCGCAGGGCACCGCCGACATCGGCTCGCTGTCGAACGAAGCACTGGGCGGCACGCTCAACTTCGTGACATCGGACCCGCTGGAGGAAATGCAGCTGCGCGTATCCGGATCGGTCGGCGATTTCGAGGCGAGCCGCATCTACGCCCGGTTCGATACGGGATCGATTCTGGACGGCCAGGCGCGCGCCTGGTTCTCCTATTCGCGGCAGGAAGCGACCGACTGGATCGAGGGCTCGGCACAGAACCGGCGCGATCATTTCGCCGCCAAGTTCGTGCTCGACACGCCGGTGCGGATCACCGGCTATGCCAGCTATGACGATGCGCATGAGGATAATTACGACCAGGTCTATTCGGCCGAACAGTTCCGCCTGTTTCCCGAAACCGACGGGCTGGTCGGGGTGTGGACCGGCATTCCCTATCAGGATCAGGCCTATCGCCGCGCCTGGTCGACGCTGCGCAAGAATGTCTTCGCCTATTTGAAGGCCGAAACGACGATCGCCGATGCGCTCGATCTTCGCGCCTCGGTCTATTATCACGACATGTCGGGGCGCGGCGACTGGGTGCCGCAATATGTCGCCAATGTGATCGCCGACGGCGCCGGCAATCCCGAAAGCGAATTGTCGAGCGGGCTTGCGAAGGGCGGCGCGCCGGCGGGGCTCATCTATTTCGTCGATGCCAATGGCGTCGCACTCAGCCCGATCGCGGGCTGCACCGGGTCGATACCCTATCCCTATGGCGGCACCACCGACCCCGTCTATGACCCCGCCTGCTACGCGCCCGGCGCGATCGGCGCGCAGTCCTATCGCCACACCCATTATCGCAAGGACCGCATCGGCGGCACCGCGGATGCGGCGTGGACCGCGAATTTCGGCGCGGGCGAAAACACGCTGCGCGGCGGGATCTGGTACGAGGATACGCGCCGCAGCGAATGGCGCGACTGGCACAATGTCATCGACACGGGCGTCGGCCCCGACTTCGACCCCTCGCCCTACTGGATCCAGTACAGCCGCAAATATCCGCAGGACACGTTCAAATGGTATGTCGAGGATAGCCTGACCTTCGGGCCGGTAACGGTCAATGTCGGTGCCAAGCAGTTCATCAACAATATCGACCGCGTCGACCTGTTCGGTGCAACACCCAATGCGCGGATCGAATCGAAGTCCGACGTGCTCTTTTCGGGCGGCGTCCAGATCGAGCCGATGGCGGGGCTCAACCTGTTCGGCGGCTATGCCGAGAATTTCAAGGCGCTGAGCGACGCAGTGCTCGAGTTCAGCAACGCCGACTTTTCCGAACTCCAGCCCGAAACGGCGGAGAATTGGGAAGCGGGCGTGCGTTACCAGAGCCGGTGGTTCAACGCGTCGGCGACCTGGTTCAAAAGCAAATTTTCGAACCAGGTGATCTTCGTGTCCAATTCGACCGAAGCGGGCAATGATTATCTGGGCGAAGGCGACGGCAAATTCTTCAACGCCGGCGGCATCGACTCGCAGGGTTTCGAGCTGCTCGCCAACGTCCGCCCGGCGCAGGGCCTGAACCTCTACGCCGCCTATACCTATATCGACGCCACATATCGCGGCACCGGCAATGCGGTGCTCGACGAGGAACAGGGCGTGACGCCGGGCAACCGCGTCGCGGGCATTCCCAAGGATATGTGGGTGCTGTCGGGCCATTATGAAACGGGCCCGTTCCGCATCGGCCTGACCGGCAAATATACCGGCGATCGCTTCGTCAACGCCGACAACAGCTGGGAAGCGAAGCATTATTTCCTGACCGACTTCAGCATCGGGATGCGCGGCGAAGCGCTCACCGACTGGCTGCAGGCGCTCGATTTCAGCCTGACGATCAACAATCTGACCGACGAGGATTATCTGGGCGGCATTTCGGGCAATGCGGCGTGGATCGGCGCGCCGCGCTCGATGATCTTCACCGTGACCGCCGATTTCTGATCGGGAGTGGCGGCGGGCGGGGCCGGTTCGGCGCCGCCCGCCTGCCGCGGCGATCGGCGGGCCGACTGACATAGGGACTATCAGCGCATGACCAGCCGTTTTCACCGCGCCCAAATCTCGCGACGCGCACTCCTGTCCGGCATGGCGGGCGGCGCTGCACTGGCGGCGATGCCGGGCGGGCTGCTGGCCCATGCCAGCCCCGCCAACCCGACCTTTCGCCATGGCGTCGCCAGCGGCGATCCCGATGCGACCAGCGTTGTCCTGTGGACGCATGTGACGGCAAAGGATCGGGCCGAAGTCGTGTGGGAATTGAGCGCGACCCACGATTTCGCTCATATCCTGCAATCGGGCACGACGACGACCGATGCCGAGCGCGACCACACGGTCAAACTGCTCGCGCGCGGTCTCGCACCCGGTGGGATCTATTATTACCGCTTCCGGCTGGGCGAGGCGGTCTCGCCCGTGGGCCGCGCGCGGACCTTGCCCGCAGGGCGGCTCGACCGGCTCGGCCTTGCGCTGGCCTCCTGCTCCAATTTCGCTTTCGGCTTCTTCAACGCCTATGACGCGATCGCGCGCGACGCCGAGGTCGATTTCGTACTGCACACGGGCGACTATATCTATGAATATGGCGGCGACGACAGCTGGGGCGCGGCGGTTGCACGCAGCATCGACCGCGTCCATGCGCCGACGCACGAGATCGTCTCGCTCGCCGACTATCGGGTGCGCCACGCGCAGTACAAGACCGACGCCGGGGCGCAGGCGATGCACGCGAACCACACGCTGCTGGCGTGCTGGGACGACCATGAAAGCACGAACAACCCGTGGACCGGCGGCGCGCAGAACCATCAGGCGGCGACCGAGGGCGACTGGGCGGCGCGCCGCGCGGCGTCGATCCGCGCCTATTATGAATGGATGCCGGTGCGCGAGCCCGAATGGCTGGCGCAGGCGGGGCGCACGCACGCCGACTTCTGGCGCGCCTATCGCTTCGGTGACCTCGCGCTGCTCCACACGCTCGAAACGCGCCACACCGCGCGGGCGCAGCAGATCGAATATGCCGATCACGCCGCCGCGATCACCGACGCGGCATCGGCCGAGCGCTTTCGCCGCGAGGTGCTCGGCGCGCCCGGCCGCGCGATGCTGTCGGCCGAACTCGAAGCCGATCTGGAGACCGCGCTCGCGCGGTCGGTCGCCGACGGACAGCCGTGGCGGATCATCGGGTCGCCGATGGTGATCGCCCGCGTCGAGGTGCCCGATGTGGCAAAGCTCGGCATCCTGCCCGACCCGTTTACCAAGCTGGCCGCCGCCGCGCCTGCCGAGCGCGCCAAGCTCGCCGCCGACCCCGCCATCGCGCTCGCGTGGAAGGGGCGGTACAATTTGCCCGATTATACCGATGCGTGGGGCGGCTACCCCTGGGCGCGCGAGCGGCTCTATGACCTGTCGCGCCGCGCGGGGGCCGGCGATCTCATATTCCTGTCGGGGGACAGCCACAGCTTCTGGGCCAATCGCCTGGCCGACGCGGCGGGGCGTCCGGCGGGGATCGAGTTTGGGACCGGGGGCATCTCTTCGCCCGGCGATTTTGTCGAAAGCGGTTTCGGCGACGCCACGTCGCGCGCGCTCGACGCGGCCTATGCCGCGCATATTCCCGAAGTCGCATGGACCGACAATATGCATCAGGGCTATGTGCGGATCGACTTCACCCGCGACCGCGGTGTCGCCAACTTCATCGCTGTCGATACGGTGCTTTCGCCCGATTATCGGACATCGGTGCTGAAGCGCGTGCCGTTCGCGCGCGACGGCGGGCAGGTGGCATTGCGTCACCCGCCTGCGGCTACATAGTCAGCGGCCTTTCGTCAGCGGACCCAGCCGGCATCGCGGGCCCGGCGTTCATCCTGCGCATCGAGTGCGTCCTGCGCCATCATGACAGCAGCAGCCGCGCCAAGCTCATCCGATGAAGCCTGTCGATAATCGCGCCGCGCGCCGCCCGGCAGCGTCCGCTCCAGCTGCCACTGACCGCCTTGCCGGCAGCCGATCCCCGCCAGCGCACGACTTTCGAAGCTGCGGCAATAGCGGCCGGCCTTGTCTTCGAAGCTGAGGCCGATCCGCACCGCGGCATCGGGGGCCTGGTTCGAGGCCAGCTGCGTATCGAGCGCCTCGGCGAGCGGTCCTGCCGCGATCAGCGCGCCGTTGTCGATCTGCACATCGGCTGCCGGCATCCACGGTCGCAGCCCGATGGTCAGCCCCAGCGCGAGCGATGCGGCCATGGCGCCCCAATGAATCGAGCCAAAACGCGCGCGCCGTGCCTCGCGGCGATCCGCCAGGCTGGTATCGACCTTGCTCTCGTCAACGAGCAGCGCGCGTAGCCGGTCGGGGATGGGCTCGTCGCAAACGGGGGCATAATGCGCGGCCAGCTTTGCCGTCAGTGCGTGGTAGCGCGCGATCTCAGCGGCAAGTGCGGCATCGCTCTCAGCCTCTCGTTCGATCCGGCGCGCAGTCAGGTCGTCCAGTTCGCCATCGACGAAAGCCGCGATCGTCACAGGATCAAAGCTCATGCCGCCTCTCCCAGATAGTGCATCAACGTCTCGCGCCCCCGCGCGAGGCGCGAGGTGACGGTACCGATCGGCAGCTCCAAAATGTCGGCGGCTTCGCGATAGGCATAGCCTTCGACCAGCACGAGCATCACGACTTCGCGCTGCTCATCGGGAAGCCGCGCCATCGCCGCATCGACGTCGCCGCGCAGCGCCCCGGCCTCGACCTCGGCCGCGCCCTCACCCGCGACCTGCGTAACCGCATCGTCGATCGGGGCATGAACGCCGCGCCGACCCGCGGCGCGGCGCTCGTCGATCCAGAGATTGCGGGTGATGCGGTACATCCAGCTGTCCAGTCTCGTTCCTTGTTGCCATTGGTCGCGCGATTTCAGCGCGCGCTCGATCGCGGCTTGGCACAAATCGTCGGCGTCGCTCGCATGGCGCGCCAGTCCGCGCGCGAACCGGCGCAGGCGCGGCAATAATTCGACCAGTTCCTCTTCGAAGCGCATAATCGCCTTTTCGCCAGATCCGAGGAAGAAACGACGCCACCCTATCGTTTCTTCCGCATGATGCTAAATTTTTCGGGCCTTGTGCGTTCGACATGGATTAGCCCCGCCCTAGCAAGGACAAGCGATGCGAAAATGGACCGCCCTGATGTTGATCTTTGCCCTGCTGATGCCGGGGTCGGCGCAGCGCGTCGTGGCCCAGATCGCGCTGCCGCCGGTCCAGTTGCCCGATGCCGCACGCTCGCTTCCGCCCTTGCCGAGCATCGATACCGAGCCGGTGACGCGCATTGGCGATACGCTCGCCCAGATACGGATCGATCGGATCACGAACCTGCTGCGCGACAATCGCGACCGGATCGAGCCCGATCGCAATGGCCAGCCCGCAGTGCGAGGCATATTGATCGCGACGGGCATCGACGATGCGATGATCGCGCGCGCGGCGGAAAAAGGCTTCCGCTTGCTGGACCGCGAGCGGATCGAGGGCCTGGGCCTCGACATCGTCCGCTTCACGGTCCCCGATGGGCGCAACCTGGCCCGCGCGCAAAAGCAGCTGGCGAAGCTGCTCCCCGATGCCGAGGTTGATGTCGATCATATTTATTTCGCGAGCGGTTCGGGCGGCTCGCTTCCCGCCGCCACACTCGCGGCGGCCGCTTCCTCCGGCAAGGCGTCGCTCGGGCTGATCGACGGCGGCGTCGCCGCGCATCCGTCGCTGGCGGGGCGCGTCGCGCAGCGCGGCTTCGCCGCCGGGGCGCCCGCGCCGAGCCGACACGGCACCGCCGTCGCCTCGCTGCTGGTCGGCAGCGGCGCGGTGCAGGGGTCGGCGCCCGGGCAGCGGCTGCTCGCCGCCGATGTCTATGGCACCGACCCCGCGGGCGGCAATGCGAGCGCCATCGCGCGCGCGCTCGGCTGGCTCGCGCAAAACGGCGTTGCGGTGACGACGATCAGCCTTGTCGGACCCGACAACAAGCTGCTGGCACTGGCGGTGTCGCGCGCGCAGCAGCGCGGCATGCTGATCGTTGCGGCGGTCGGAAACGACGGCCCGGCCGCGCCGCCCGCCTATCCCGCCTCCTACAAGGGCGTGTTCGCGGTGACCGGAGTCGATGCGCGGAATCGCGCGCTCGCCGAAGCGGGGCGCGCGCGCCATGTCGATTTTGCCGCGCCCGGCGACGGGGTGCTGGCTGCAACCGGGCCGCGCTCGGCCGACCGGCTGCGCGGCACGTCCTTCGCGGCACCTCTGGTCGCGGGACGGCTCGCGCTTCGCTATCCGACACCGGCCGTCGACCGCATCGGCCCCGCGGTCGCGGCGCTGGTCATGGAGGCGCGCGACCTTGGCAAGCGGGGCCGCGACAAGATTTACGGACACGGCCTGATTTGCGGCGATTGCGGGGGCCGCTGACCGGCTCGGCATTTTTTTCGGAAGAAATCCGGACGCGCCATCGTTCTTCCTGACAGGCCCTCCCCTCCGGGCCGCAAGACGAAGGAGAAGGACAATGGCACATCGTATTTTCACCTCGGCCCTCGCGCTTGCCGCGTCGGCCATGGCGTTTTCGGCGCCTGCTTCGGCGCAGCTGCTCGGCGGCAGCGGCGGGCTTGGCGGCAACCTCGGCGGCACGCTGGGCGGCACGCTCGGCAACCCGACCGGCCCGATTGGCGGCACGCTGGGCACCGCGGGTGAGATCACGGGATCGGGTCGCGGCGACGCCCGCGTCGATCGCCGCTCGGGCCGCGTCCAAGGCAATGGCAGCGCCGACGCGAACGGCAAGGGCTCGGCCAATGGCAACGCCGATTTGCTCGGCAGCACGATCGGCGGCAGCGCCGCCGGATCGGGTAGTGCATCGGGTAGCGGCAGCGTCGATGCGCAAGCGGTCGGCACCGATTTCGTGGGCCAGACCGCGCACGGCGCCGTCGGCACCGCGCGGGGCGCTGCTTCGACCGCAACCGGCACCGCGCGCGGTGCGGTCGGGACTGTCCGCGATCGGGCCGGCGGCGCGCTGTCAAACGTCTCGGGCAGTGCCAGCGGCGCCGGCTCGGCCGCGGGCAGCTTCCAGGGCAGCCTCGGTCAGCTCGCCGCGGCGGGCAGCGGCGCGGCGAGCGGCAACGGCATGTTCGCCGTCGCCCCCGGCATGCCCGTCACCGACCCGCGCGGCAAGGTCATCGGTTATGTGCAGGACCTGCGCCAGACCGGGCGCGGCGTCGTCGAGGCGGTGACGGTCGAGGTCGGCAACCGCACCGCGACGCTTCCCGCCGCCAGCTTTGCCGGCTCGGGCGACGTCCTCGTGAGCGGAATGACAAAGGGCCAGCTCAAGAAAGCGGCCGAGCAGCAGGACAGCAGCAAGTAATCGACCGAAGGGGCGATCGGCGACGACCCCATTTGACGCCGATCGTTAACTGGGCGGGCCGCGATGCGGCCCGCCCCTTTGGCGTGCGCGTCTGCCATATCCCCACCGACACGGCCGCCCCCGGGGATCGCCCGGAATGCCGTCCATCGAATTAGCGTTGACTAATCTATTAGCTTATACTAATCATTTTGGCATGGTTCAAGCTATCGCCATCGACACCGTGCTGCGCGCGCTCGCCGATCCCACGCGGCGGGCGGTGTTCGAGCGGCTCGCGCGGAGCGAAGAGATCAATGTCGCCGAGCTGACCCGCGCCAGCGGGGTGACGCAGGGCGCAGTGTCGCAGCATCTGAAGGCGCTGAAGCTGGCGGGGCTTGTCGCCGAGCGTCCGCAGGGGCGGAAAATCTTCTATCGCGCGCGGCCCGAAGGGCTCAGCCCCCTGTTCGACTGGCTCGGATATTATGAGTCCTTCTGGCGCGAGCGGCTCGACACCTTGCATGATCTTTTGAAGGAGATTGACCCTTGAGCGAGAATATGGTGGCGGCGGATGTTCGGCAAATCACGGTCGAAGACGTCTTTTCCCATGCGCCCGAGACAATCTGGAAGACGCTGACGTCCGGCGAGTTGATGGCACGCTGGGCGGGCATGGCACCTGCGGGTTTCGCGCCGGTGGTCGGCAATCGTTTCACCTATCAGACGACCCCGGCGGGTGAGTGGGACGGCACGATCCATTGCGAAGTGCTTGAAGTGGTCCCCAACGAGCGTTTCGCCTATTCCTGGCGGGGCGGGCACGAGGGCAATGTCGGTTACGGCTCGCGGCTCGATACCGTGGTCACCTTCACGCTGGAAAAGACCGATGGCGGTACGCGCCTGCGTCTTGTTCACTCCGGCTTCGTGCTGCCGCATAACGAGAGCGCATATCGCAGGATGAGCGGTGGCTGGGTGCAGGTTGTCACGCGCATCGGCACCATGGCGCCCGACGCGAACGAATAGGACGCGGCGAGACCTCCCCCCTCACTATCCCCCAGACAAGGAAGCTAGCATGCAATTGCAGAACCACCCGCCGATCGTGTCGCGCGAAGAATGGGACGCCGCGCGCGAGCGCTTGCTCGTGCAGGAGAAAGCCCTCACCCATGCCCGCGATGCGCTTGCTGCCGAGCGTCGACGGATGCCGTGGCTGGCGGTCGAGAAGGATTATAAATTTATCGGACCAAAGGGCGAAATGAGCCTGCTCGACCTGTTCGACGGCCGCCGCCAGCTCGTCGTCTATCGCGCCTTCATGGACCCCGGCGTATCGCGCTGGCCCGAACGCGGCTGCATCGGCTGTTCGATGGTCGCCGATCATGCCGTGCATCCGGCGCATCTCAATGCGCGCGACACCAGCCTCGCCTTCATCTCGCGCGGGTCGCAGGCGGACCTGGCCGGCCTGAAGTCGCGCATGGGGTGGGACCATATCCCCTGGTACACGCTGACCGACGATTTCGACGCCGATTTCGGGGTGGACGAATGGCACGGCACCAATGCGTTCATTCGCGACGGCGAGCGCATCTTTCGCACCTATTTCGTCAATAGCCGCGGTGACGAACAGATGGGCGGCACCTGGAACTACCTCGATATTACCGCGCTCGGCCGCCAAGAGACGTGGGAGGATTCGCCGGAGGGCTATCCCCAGACCGATCCCTATGGGTGGTGGGTCTGGCATGACAACGCCGACACCGACGCCGGGCGCGACGGGTGATCGGCAGCCCGATGGCGGACGAAGATTCGGGCCTGATGCGAGCCGCGGCGTGGCTGAGCCTCGCCGCGGCGCCGGCCTTTGCGATCATGGCGGTCCTGACTGCCACCGAAGGTGATGGACCGGCGCAGCGCTTGTGCGGAGCCGCGAATAGCCCTTTCGGCGGCATGGTGCCCATGTATCTGTTGATGAGCGTGATCCACTCCGGCGCCTGGCTGCGATTCCTCGACAGGCGGCGGCGCCGGGTCATCTGACGGCGGGCTTTGCCTGGCCCGCCCCTAATCGCGATCGGGCGCGCCGAGCGGAAAATAGTGGCGAAAGCGCCGCGCCTCATCGACCGCGCGGGCGAAGGACGGCCGCGCCAGCAGGCGCGCGCGATAGGCGATGAGATTCTCGTACTGCTCCGGAATTCGGTGCGTCCAGTCGGCGTAAAAGAGCGTCGGCGCGGCGGCGCAGTCGGCGAGCGTAAAGGTTTCGCCGACCGCCCATGTCTTGCCGCGCATATGCTCGTCGAGCCAGGCGTAGCTGGTGTCGAGCATCTTGCGCGCGTCCTCGACGCCATAGGGGTCGCGGCTCTCCGCCGGGCGCAGGGCGTCGAACACGAACTTGCCCTGCGGCGTCATCACATAATTGTCGAAGACGCGATCGAGCATCCGCACCTCACAAGCGAGAGCGGGATCGTCGGGGATCAGCTGGACCGGACCCGGATGATGGACGCCCAGATATTCGATGATGATCGTCGCTTCCATCACCACGCGACCATTTTCGCGCAAGATTGGAAATCGCTTCATCGGCCAGAGCGTCGCCAGTGCGTCGCCGACGCCGGGCTCCTCGAGCATCCGGCAGGTGAACGGGATGTCGTTTTCGTAAAAGGCGATCAGTGCCTTCTGGCAATAGGAAGAAAACGGGTGCGAAAACAGTTCGATCGTCATGCAAAAGCTTTCAATTCGCGGCCCTCGATCAGGGCGGCCAGATTGTCGATGTGCCAGGTCGTGCCGTGCTCGCGGCCTTTGACCGCCTCGTCGCCCCCGCTCAGATAGCTTCCCTGCTCGGTATGGATTAGCCGGGTCTTGTTGCCCTCGGCCCGAAGTTCCAGCGTCAGCAGCGATACCGACAGCTTGTCGCCATTATGGAAAAGGTCATAGACCAGGATGATCCGCTCATTCTCCACAATGTCGTGATAGGTCGCCTGAAAATCGGTCACGAGGCCGCTGGGCCAGCGCGCGTGGAAGCGTTCCTTTCCGCCGACGCGGAAGTCGAGTTCGCGGTTCAACGTTTCGATGTCCGACGGTGCCTTGAACCAGGCGCTTTTGGCTTCGAGGCTGGCGTAGGCCGCAAAGACCCGCGCGGGGGACGCGCTCAGCACCCGTTCGATCGTGAAGATGGCGTTGGTGACGGCCACTAATTGCTCTCCTCTTGTGAATTTTCGGACAAATAGGCCTCCAGCTGGTCATATTGCTGGTTCCAGAAACGCTTGCGTTCGGCGATCCAGCTTTCGACCTTCGTCATGGCCGCGATCTCCAGCGTACAGGTGCGCACGCGGCCGGTCTTCCGGCTGCTGACCAGCCCCGCCTCCTCCAGAATCTTCAGGTGCTGGACCACGGCCGACAGCGTCATCGGCAGCGGTTCGGCGAGTTCGCTGACCGAGGCAGGGCCGCGGCTCAGCCGTTCGACCATCGCCCGGCGCCCGGGATCGGACAGGGCCTGGAAGGCAAGGTCGAGCGGCTGGGCTTGATACTGTAGCATTGACTTAAGTATTGAAACGCAGCGCGCGAGGAGTCAACCGCCTTTTGCATCGGTTCGGCTATCCCGCGATGTCAGGACTTTTCAGGAGGCGCGATCGGGCAGCGTGCGCAGCCAGTCCCGGCGCGCAATCAGCTGCATCACGGCGCCCTCGACCGCCCATTGTTCATATATATCGTCAAAGGGCTCGGCGCCCTGCAACGCCGCGATTTCCTGCTCGGTTCGGGCCAGCCATCGGTCAATGACGAGATTGCGTTCGCCCGGCGTCAGCAGCGCCAGAAAATGGCACCGCGTCCGGATCGGATCGGGCGCCGCGGTGACAATGCCGGACATGTCGGCGACGATCCAGGCATGGGCCTCGGCCAGTCCGGCCGCGGTGAGCTGAAGGCGCCGCGTTCCGCGCCGGTCGCCGCCGATCGACCGCGCCGCCAGCAGGTCGCGCTTCACGAGGCGTTCGATCAAGGGATAGATCGCCCCCGCGCTGGCCCGCCAGTGCGCGGTTCGCGATTTCTGAAACTCGCGGCGCACTTCATATGCCGTGCTTTCGGGGTGCAGGGCGATCAGCCCGAGGACGGTCCCTTCGAGTTCGGTCATCTCCGGCATAGGCCTTTTCCCTTGCACGCCCGGTCAAGGAGAGGCAATAGTCCGAATCGAACTAAATAACAATGGACGCTTTCATGACCTTAGCAATCCTCCTCTGGCTGGCGGTGTTCGGACCCGCCGCGGCGATCCCCAACGGGATGCTGATCTCTATTCCGATCGTCATCCTGATCCTTTTCTTCGTAAAGCGGACCCGCGGGCCGACGTTCGCCGCCGTTTTTCGCAGTATACCGGTTTCGCTCGCGATCGGCCTCGCGGCGGGTGCGGTCATGCATTTCGCGATGAACCCGCTGTTCGGTTTCCTTGCCGAGCAGGCCACCGGCGAAGCTGCGGATCTTTCGTCGCTGGCCGGTATCGAAGGCAATCTCGGCAATTATCTCGTAATGCTGGCGCTGGGGGTGCTTTTTGGCGGCGTCATCGAAGAGGTCATCGACCGCGGCTTCCTGATCGGCTGGGGCACGGCCGAGTTCGGCCGGAAATGGGCGGTCCCGCTGCTGCTGATTACGTCGCTCGGTTTTGGCCTTGCCCACGCGTGGCAGGGGATGGGGGGCATGATAACCACGGGGCTGAGCGGATTTTGTTATGGCGCGGTCTATCTGCTCTGCGACCGGAAACTGCTTCCGGCCATCATGATGCACGCCACCAGCAATGCGATCGCGATCACGGCGATCTATCTTTACGGGGTGTAGCCGGCGATCGGCGGCACATCCGGCGTCCTGAGAAAACTGCCGGCAGCGGCAGAGGGGAGGTTGGGACCGCTGCCGGCAGGTGGAGCCCCTAGCGCGCCTGACGCGCGGCCGCGGCTTCGCGGAGGGCTGCCATCTCTTCCTGGTCGATCACGCCGTTGCGGTCGGTATCGCCATAATCGAACAGGATATTGGGTCCGTTGACGACTTCGTCGCGGGTCACGCGGCCGTCGCCATTGCTGTCCAGATGTTCGGCCAGCTGTTTGAACTTGTCGCCGCCGCGGCGCATCATGCGGCGCTTCGGCGCGTCCTCCTTGTCGATGACGCCGTCCTGGTTGCGGTCCATCTTGTCGAACATGCGCGCCCGCATTTCGGTGTGCTCGGCGCGGGTAATCTGTCCGTCGCCATTAAGGTCGGCGCGTTCCAACATTTTGGTGGGATCGCGCTGTCCCTGCGCCAAGGCCGGGGTGGATGCGGCGACGGCGCCCGCCGCCGCGACGATGAGAGTGAGTTTGCGATACATTTTTTCAAACCTTGCTGATTGCGCTTATTGCGGGCGCGGATAGGTGCGCGAGCTGCTGACGCTGCGGCCCGAATTGGTCGCGGCGTTGCGATTGATCTGGACGCTGTCGTCGGAGACCGAGACATCGCGCGTCGCGTTATAGCCCCGGCCCTGCGACGTCGACGCGCCGCGCGAACGCTGATAGCCGTCGTCGGTGCGATAGATGGTGCTCCAGCTGTTCTGGCTGTTGCCCGAACCGCCCGTGCGGCTACGCTCGCGGCTGACCGAGCCGTCGGGATTGCGGGTGACCGAACCGTTCCGCTCGACCGTCTTGCCATTGCGGTACTGGCGCTCGACATGGTTCGACACCGTGCCGTTGCCGCGCTGTGTCGTGCGTTGTTGCAGGTAGCCGCGCCCATTGGCATTGGCACGGCCGCGCGTCACGGTCGCCGAACCCGGCTCGCGCGAGACGTGGCGGCCGGCGATGAAACCGCCGCCCGGACCGTGGCCGTGGACGATGCGCCCATGCTCACGGGCGTGGGCGGGCGACAGGTTGGCCGCCGCGAGACCGGCGGTCACGATGGCGGCTATGCTGATCAAGGATCGAAAGGTCGTCATGATAAACTCCTTGGGGGGCAATGTTGACGACGACAGAAATGGCGAAATCGCGTAAGGCGCCAATGACCCGCCGGTAAGCTTTGGCAACGAAATGTAACGCCGCCCGATTAAAGCTTGAGATGGAGGAAGCGCTCGGCTGTCATGCGAGGATGAGTGACACTGCACAGCGCGCGGCGGCTTTTATCGCCATCGTCGAGGACGACGAGCATATCGCCGAACTCGTCGCCGAACTTCTGGGGCGCGAGGGGTATGAGACCGCCCTTTGTCCCTCGGGCGCCGAGCTCGACCGCCTCCTCGACCGGCGGCGCGTCGACCTTGTCCTGCTCGACCTCATGCTTCCCGGCGAAGATGGCCTCAGCATTTGCCGCCGCCTGCACGCGGCGGCGATCCGCGTTCCGGTCATCATGATTACCGCAAAGGGCGACGACATCGACCGAATCCTGGGCCTTGAGTTCGGCGCCGACGACTATCTGCCCAAACCCTTCAATCCGCGCGAACTGGTGGCGCGCGTCCGCGCCGTGCTGCGCCGGACGCGCGACATGCACCGGCCGGCGCCGCTCGCAGGGCAGGTCTATCGGTTCGCAGGCTGGTCGCTGGACGGCGGATCGCGCGAATTGCGCGGCCCCGACGGCGAAGCGGTCGAACTGACGGGCGGCGAATTCGACCTCCTCGTCGCGCTGCTCGATCATCCGCAGCGGGTGCTCTCGCGCGACCAGTTGCTCGACTGGACGCGCGGGCGCGATGCCGGCCCTTTCGATCGCACGATCGACGTGCAGTTGAGCCGCCTGCGGCGCAAGCTGGGCGACGATCCGAAAAAGCCCGCGATGATCCGGACGGTTCGCGGTGGAGGCTACCTGTTCGCCCCCGCCGTCGAACGGGGCCTTTGAGGGTGCCCCGCTGGATAAGCAGCCTGCGATTCCGCTTCGCCGCGCTTTTCCTGCTGGGCCTTTTCGCGCTGCAGGCGGCGATCCTCGTCATCGCGCTGTGGCCCGACGGGCGGCCGCTGATGTTCCGGCTGATCGACCCGCAGGATGCGCGCGAAATCGCCGAGGCGATCGAAAGCGCCCCGCGGTCGCTGCGCCCGGCCATCGCCGCGGCGGCGAGTACCAGCGGAACGACGGTCGAGCTGCTCGACGGTTTCCCCGTCGAAGACGCCCGCCCTTCCGCGCCCGCGGTTCGCCCCGCGCCGCATCTGGAGGAGCGTTTCCGCCGCTTCGCGGAGGAATTGCAGGGGCGCCCGCTGCATGTCCAGACGCGCGACGGAACGATCTTTTCCCGCCCGCTGCGCAAGGGCGATCCGCCGCGCGGGCCCATTCGCGTCCTGATCGGGCTGGAAACCGGCGAGGTGGTGGCGATCGAACGCGCGCCCCTGCTGCTCCAGATCCTCGCCGAACGTTATGTGGTCGTCGCCGGCGTCGGCGCCGCGGTCTTGCTCAGTATCCTCTTGATGCTGTCGCGGCAGGTGCTGCGGCCGGTCGAGCGCCTGGCCAAGGCCACGCAGGCGTTCGAACGCGACGCCAGCGTGCCCGACGTCCAGCCCAGCGGGGCGCGCGAGCTGCGCGCGCTGGCCACCGCTTTCAATTCGATGAAAGGGCGTATCGGCGGCCTGATCGGCGAGCGCACGCATATGCTCGCAGCGATCGCCCATGATCTGCGCACCTATCTGACGCGGCTGCGGCTGCGCGCCGAACAGATTGGCGACGAACGCCACCGCGCGCGCGCAATCGACGATATTCAGGAAATGGGCCAGCTGCTCGACGACATCCTGCTGTTCGCGCAGAGCGACGCCGACCGCACCGACGTAGCGGTCACGATCGACGCGCGGAGCGAGGCCGCCGACTATGTCGCGCTTCGTCAGGAAGCGGGCGACCCGGTGGCCATCTCTACCCCCACCGTGCCCGTGCCGTGCAGCATCGCACCGCTCGCCTTCCGGCGCATCATGGGCAATCTGATCGACAATGCGATACGCTATGGCACCTATGCGCGCGCAACGCTGCGCCAGGAAGACGGCGGCGTGATACTGGAGGTCATCGACAACGGGCCGGGCATCCCGGCGGAATTGCTCGAGCGGCTGACGGCGCCGTTCGAACGGCTCGAATCGTCGCGGACGCGCAGCGCCGGCGGCGCCGGACTGGGGCTTTCGATCGTCAAGGCGCTGGCAGAGGCCCATGGCGGCAGCCTGACCCTCGGCAACCGCGACACCGGGGGCCTGCGCGCGACCGTCCGGCTTCCCGCACCGCCGACCACCTGACCCGCTTTCGCGGGCACCCCACCTCTTTTCGCGCTTTGCGGTCCCCACCGGCACGTCCCGATTGACCTGGCTCAAAAATTTTTACATTGAGTATGTGTCTAGGGGAAAGGATGCTGGCATGAGCTGGAATTGGAAATCGGGGACCGTCGTCGTCACGGGCGCCGCGAACGGAATTGGTGCGGCGCTGGCGCTGGAGCTTGCCCAGCGCGGCGCATCGCTCGCGCTGGTCGATGTCGACGCCGCGGCGCTGGAAGTGACCAGTGCCCGGGCCGAGAGCCTTGGGGTTCGTTCGCGGACCTATCGGGCCGACCTCGGCCGGTCGAACGAGGTCGAAACGCTGGCCCAGCGCCTGATTGCCGATCATGACGATATTATATGCCTGATCAACAATGCCGGCGTCGGGATGCTCGGGACGATCGAACAGGTCGATCCCGACGAGTTCGAATGGCTTTTCGACATCAATTTCTGGGCGCCGGTGCGGTTGACGCGGGCCTTGATCCCCGAGCTCCGCCGCCGCGAGGCGGCGCGCATCGTCAACGTGTCGAGCATTTTGGGAATCATCGCGGCCCCCGGCCAGGGGCCCTATGTGGCATCGAAATTCGCGCTGCGCGGCTATAGCGAAACCTTGTCGATCGAACTGGCCGACAGCGGGATCGCGATCAGCACCGTTTATCCGGGCGGCGTCGCGACCGACATTGCGCGCTCCGCCAAAATGGCGTCGGGCGTCGACCATGACGCCGCAAAGAACGACCTCGCGCGTTATGAACAGGGACTGACGACCAGCCCCGCCGATGCGGCCAAGATCATCGCCGACGGGATCGAGCGGCGCGACGCGCGCATTCTGATCGGCAAGGACGCGCGGCGCGCGGACCTCATCCAGCGCCTATTCCCGTCGCGTTACCTGAAAATCATCGCGCGCAAGATGGCGCGGCCCTGAACTTTCAATAGGGGCAGAGCGGGTGCGAAACCGCGCCCAGGGTTTTCAGGTCGCCCGGCAGCAAGGCCGCTTTGCCGTCATCGGCGAAAACATGCTGGACGAAAAGGCGCGCGCCCCCGGCAAAGGGATAAGTGCCGACCATATTGTGCAACAGGCGGAACCGTCGACTCCGCCCCGCTCCGAACTGCATATGAACGCGGAAATCCGGTCCCTGTTCGGACAGTGCCGCACCACGGCGGGCCCAGTCCACCGGAATGCCGGGCAGCGCCAATATCGAACGCAGCGTCCGGCTCGCGGCGGCATTCTGGCCGACCAGCGCCTCCTGTTGCAGCGCGGTGAGCAACAGGCTGGCAACGTCGCGCCAGCCCGGCACGAACCGCCGCCAGCCGTCTTCGTGCAGAAACAGCATCAGCGCGTTGAGGTCGCCGCCCTCGATCAGCGCGCCGAGATGGCGGCGGTGTGCGGCGACCCATGCCTTGTTGACGAGGCGGATCCGGCCGCATGGCGCAAACACACAGGCGGGGTCGGGATCGGCCTGCCGAAGCAGCAGCGCGAGCGTATCGTCAAGGTCCGCCCCCGGCGTCGCGGCGAGCGCGAGCGGTGAAGGGGCATGGCCGGCCGCCAGCAGGAAGGTGGCGGTATCCTGCGCCCCCAAACCCAGCGCACGCGCAAGGCCGTGCGTCACATCCTTTCCGGCGCGGGTCCGGCCGTTTTCCAGAAAGCTGACGTGCCGCGGCGAAATTCCCGCCCGCTCGGCCAGTTCCTCCTGGCTCAGCGCGAACGACGTGCGCCAGAAACGCAGCATCGAGCCGAAGCCCGGCCCCTGTCCGTTTTCCGGACGGGGCCGGGCCGTGGCGGCGCCGGCATATTTGATCGGCGTCACCGATCCTCGATCGGCTCGACCGCGGGCGGCATCCACTGACGATCGAGCATCTTCTTCTCGGGCCAATAGGCACGGAGCGACAGCGCGAGCTGGCCGTCGCGCGGCGACGGAAGCCAGTTCGAGCGAAGCGCCTCGCCCGGATCGTCCGGCTGGATCAGGATTTCCAGCGACCCGTCGGCACCGAGTTTGAATTTGTCGAATTGCCGGATGGCATAGCGATTGTCCGGATTGGCGATCAGATAGCCCTCACGATCATAGAGCGTGATCGACCAGAAGCCCTTGACCGGCGGAAACTGCCCCGGCGCAAACCGGATGCGATACCGCTTCCCTCCAGCCAGCGGCTGACCTTTGCTGTCAACGCTGGCGTTCAGATAGACCGCATCGTCGGGCAGGTTCGCGCCCAGACCAAAGGCCGCAACACCGGCGCGAATACGATAATCGGTGCCATAGCTGCCGATCTTGTCCACCGCCTCGAACCCGGCCCAGCCCGTCGGGGTGCGCGAGCGTTCGACGTCGGCGCGGGCGGTCAGCGCCTCCCAGACGCTGTCGATCCCGCGCTGGAGCGTCGACTGCTCGCCCCACGAGCGGGCATCCCAGGGGCGAATGTCCGACGGCGCGAGGCCCAGCGGGGCAAGCGTGGTGCGGATGAATGGCTCGTCGGCCTTGGCCGGCGGGTTCTTCTCAATGAGCTTCGCAAAGCGCGCATAGAAGGTCTTCGCATCCATCTTGCGGACGATTTCCAGCGGCTCGGAGCGCTTGCCGTCGCGGCCGCTCGGGTCGGGCAAGGCCGGAAGGAAGCTCGCGTCACCCACGCGGCTGAGCGGACGAAGGTCGATCCGCCGCTGAAATATCTGTGCAGGATATAAATCCTCGTCGCCGCGCGCGTGGATGCGTCCCAGCACCCAGACCATGTCGGTCGGCGCGTCGATGCGTTCCATCCCTTCGGGCGTCGGCCCCGCATAATCCGGCCCGGCGATCAGGAAGGTCCGCGGCTCGTTCCCGATCGTGCGAATACCGGGCGCGGCAAAGACGTTCGTCCAGGCATCCATGAACTGGATGACGTGATAGCGCCCGTCATTTTCGGGGATGGTGAGCACCATCGGCTCTTTCCCCAGCGACAGCCAGGCGGTCGAATAGAGCGTATCGACATTGGGGCGGATGACGGTGCGGAAACGCGCGTCGGCGAGGATGGGGATCGTGTAGAAGCGGTTCGGTTCGGCATTGACCGCCGCCGGATGCTTGAAGGTTTCCTCGCGCGTGACGTCCATCAGCACGAGCGGCATCGCATAGAGATAGGCCTCGGCCGCCGACGTGATTTCGGCCGTGCGCTGCTGATAGCGGTACGCGGCGAATCCGCCGATACCGAGGGCCAGAATGACCAGTCCGATTATGATCTTCATGCGGCGCGTCATGGCCAAATCCTTCCTGGATATTATCCGTAAATCGCTAGCAGCGCATTGCGCAGCGTGCGTTCTTCTTCCGAGATGCGGCGCAGGCGATCCTTCAGGAAGATGACGCCGTGCAGCCCGCTTTCCCGATCGACCCACGGATAGGTGCCGTAAAGTCCCGGGCTGGTTTCAAAGGTGCAGCGATCCTCGACCCGCCGCTCGCACCAATGGGCGAGCAGATATTCGACGTCCTTCCCCTGCGCGCCGGGGGCGGTAAAACCCTTTCGCAGACCCAGCGTCATCACGCGGCCCATGCGTGCGACCGCATCGGCCGACAGTATCTGGCGCCCCTGAACCTGCCCGTTCTGGGCGATCATCGTCAGAAAGGCCGCATAATCATTCGCCGTGGTCCAGGCCCCGCCTTGCAGCATCGGATTGGCAGGCCCATTTTCGCGCGCGGGCGCCTGAAACGCCCCGCCCCACAACGTATTCGTCATACCCGTCGGCGCCGCGATGCGTTCGTCGAAAATCTGCTGCCAGCGTTTGCCGGTGACCTGCTCGGCCGCGGCGCCGAGGAACTGGAGGTTGGCGCCGCCATAATCGAACTGAGTGCCCGGCGACGACGCCAACGGAACCTCGGCGGCGAGCTGTGCCGAACGCGTCAGCGAAATCGACGGCGGCTGTTTGAACTCGACGAATTTCATCAGGCTGGGCAGGCCGGCGGTGTATGACAGCAGCTGCGACAGGCGCAGCGCGCCATATTCGGGCGGCAGATCGGGAACGTAGCGCGAAATCGGCGCTTCGAGATCGAGCAATCCGTCGTCGACCAGCGACATGATCGTCGCGCCGACGAGCCACTTTGACGCCGACGCAATCGGCAACTGCGTCCGATCGTCGAAACCGCCGTGGTGGTGATTGAGCAGCTTGTCTTCGCCGCGCATGACGACGACCGTGAACTGCTCCACCCCGCTCGAGCGCGCGAACGCCGCAATGGCGGCGTCCGCGCGCGCATCCCCCGTCGCTGGCGCCGGTCGAGAGGGCGGCGCCAGCGACGGCACGCTGTCGCGGGCGGCAACGCCGCACCCCGCGAGCAGCGCGGCGACCGCGATAGAAAAGATCATTTGCCGGGTCATGACCGCTCCTTCGACGGCTGCGAGAAGGGGATCAAAACTTCACCATCGCGTCGAGGCCGATTACCCGCCCCTGACTCCAATAGGCGTTGCCCCCGATCTCGTTCAGCAGATAGCGTTTGTCGGTCAGGTTCTTGACGAAAGCCGTGAGCCGCCATTTTTCGTTGCGAACGCCGACACGCGCATCGACAAGGGCGTAACCTTCATAATCTTGCGTTCCGAACGGGTTCTGCAATCCGCCGTCGGCGACTTGCAGGCTGCCGCTGACGAAGCCGTCGAGCCCGCTGCCGATCGGATGCTGATAGGCAAGGTTCAGCCCGACCTGATAATCACGCAGCCGCGGCACTTCGTTGCCGCTGATGTCGATGATCTCGCCATTGGCCGGAACCTCCGAACCATCGTGGAACTTGCCGTCCTGCGTCGAAAAGGTGACGCTGGCGATCAGATTGCCCGCGCCGATCGGCTGCCGCCGGCTCACCGTGCCTTCGAAGCCATAGGTATGCGCATCGCCCGCATTGACGAGCAGGAAGCCGCGCGCGGCAACCGCGGTGATCGTCGCGACCTGAACATCGGTGGTCAGCTCATAGAAAAGCGCCGCTTCGGCTTTGAGGAAGCCGCCGAACAGCGACCCTTTCCAGCCGATTTCGCCCGAATAGGCATATTCGGGATCATAGAGGAGCAGCGTTTCCAGCGCCTCGCGCGTCGCCCCGGCAAGCAGCGCGGTGTTGAACCCGCCCGGCCGATAGCCGGTCGCAAAGCGCAGATAGATATTCTGCCCTGCCGACGGTTCCCAGCGCAGCGTCGCGGTGGGGGTGACGAACGACCATTTGCGCTCGGCCTCGATCTGCACGGTTTCGAGGCCGGGCGCGCAGGCGGGCGCCGCGAGCGTTGGCGGACAGAATTGCGCCGGCGCGGCGGGCAGCGGCCCGGCGCCGTCGGGGTCGACCACCACGGGCGCCATCAACCCCGCGGGCGCCGGCCCAGTGCCGAAATAGACGAGCGGGTCGAGCGAATAGCGCTGAAAATCGAACCGCTTGCGGTCGAACTGCGCGCGCATCTCGGCGCCCAGGGTCCAGCGCTCGGCAATCGGAAACTCCAGCGAGCCGAAGATCGAGAAGGAGGTCAGCCGCTCGCTGAAATCATCCTGTCGCATCGACAGGCGCGCGGTCGTTCGGGCAGCGTTGGCGAGGAGCGATGCGGGCGAGGTCGGCGGAAGAAAAAATCCCGGCGCGCCGACGATGCAACCCGCCTGCTGCTGCTGCGCGGCGCCGGTATATTCGGGGCAATTGTCGGGCGACGACGAAACGTCGCTGTCGGTATCGAGCACCTCGGCGCCGACCAGCCATGCGACAGCCGATCCCTTGGGCGAGGCGAGATAGATTTGCCCGCCGGTACGGCGATAGCGTTCGGTCTGCCCGCCGCTGTAATCGAGGAACAGCTGCGCCGGACCCGGCGCTACGTCGATCCCGGTCGTCCCGTCGAAATGATCGCCATCGTCGCCGAAGCGGCCGCCGTCGCGCACGCCGTGCAGCACACGAACCGAGAGGTCGGCAAAGGCGAGATCGGCGTCGGCGGCGAACTGCACCGTGCTGTCCTTGATCTTGGCATAGCCGACCGTGTTGAGCTCGACGCGCTCATAGGGCGACGGGTCGAGCGGCGTGCCGTCGAGGCGCGAAACCCGCTGGCCGATCGCGGTAAAGGATGGCGACAGGCTGTTATAATGTTCGAACCGCAGGTCGAACCGCAGCCAGTCGGCGGGTTCCGCCATCACGCTGGCGCGGACGCCCTTGAAATTCTGCGTGTCGATGGTTTCGCCGGTGTCGAGATTGGTGATGAAACCATCATTCTGGTCGTTGTAAACACCGCCGATCCGCACCCCGGCGCTGGCGCCGAGCGGAATGTTGAGCACGCCTTCGATCTCGACCTTTTCGGGATCGGAATAGCGCGCCATCAGCTGGCCGCCGAGTTCGCTTTCGGGACGGTTCGAAATGATGTTGATCGCCCCGCCGACCGAATTGCGGCCGAACAGCGCGCCCTGCGGCCCGCGCAATATCTCGATCCGCTCCATGTCGAACAGGTCCATGCGGCTGAGCGTGCGCCCGCCGAACCCGCCGCCGGCGCTGAACACGCCGTCGCGGAAGATGCCGGTCGCGGTTTCCGAAAAGCCGAGGCGTCCGCCGCCCTGCCCGCGGATCGTAATGTCGTTGAGGAAATCGGGGCCCGAGGTCACCAGCGTCGCGCTGGGAACCTGGCGAAGATAATCGTCGACGTCGTCGAGCACGAGCAGTTCGCGCTCAGCCTCGCCCAGCGCGGTGATCGCGGCGGGGACGTCGGAGAGGCTTTCGGCACGACGCCGCGCGGTCACCAAAATTTCGGCGTCGTCGGCGGTTCTGGCACCGCTTTCCGACTGCGCCAGCGCGGGCGTTGCCAATGATGCCAGCCCCAGGCCGAACAGGCCGCCTGCTAAACAAGCGCCAAACCGTCGATCCATGCTCAATCCTCCCCATGTCAGCGCGCGGTTCGTCGGGGGCGCAGTGCCCACTGCCGCGACTCTGTTTCTTCCCGGCGTGGCTATGCGACGGACCGACCCGGCGTCAACAATTTTTTTACTTCAAGTATGTTTCCGGCTCAGCACGCTCCGTTGGGATGAGGCCCGACTTGCCAATGTCCGGCGGGGCGGTATGGTGCGGCGAACAGGATATATGATGGCCACGCTGACCGAAAACCCTGCCGCCGCAAGGCACGAACCCGACCCGCCGCGAAGCTCCCGGCCCACGCGCTACACGCCGCGCAAGCATGATCGGCGGCGCGCCGAGCTGGTCGCGATCGCCAGCGCCGAGCTCAACGAACATGGGGTGCGCGGGCTGGTGATGGCCGACGTCGCGGCGAAGGCCGGGATGAGCAAAGCCAATCTGACCTATTATTTCCGCCGCAAGGACGATCTGGCCGAACGCTGTTTCGACGCCGCAATCGACGCCTATCGCGCGATGATCGCAGATGCCGCGGAGGCGCCGTCGCCGCGCGAGCGGGTTGCGTCGCTGATCGCGCGCTATATCGACCGGGCGTCGGCGGCGATCGCAGAAAAACTGCCGCCGCTGGCGATCCTTTCCGACATTCGCGCGCTGGAAGAAGCGTATCAGACGCGCGCCGTCGAGCGATACAGCGGGATGCTCCACGAGGCCGCAGCGCTGATCGAGCGCGCCGGTCGCGACACGCCCGATATTTTCCGCACCGTCCCGCGCGCACAGTTGATGCTGGTCCAGCTTTTCTGGTCTGCGGCTTGGCTTCCCAACTACGCCCCCTCCGATCACCCCGGCGTCGCGCGCCGACTGACCGACATTGTCCTCGGCGGCATCAGCCACGGCGCGCCCGAGTGGGATAGCGAATGGAGCCGCGACGCCGCGCGCGTCGCGAGCCGCGACCATTCGGGCGGCGACCGGTCCGAGTTTTTCCGGACCGCGACGCGCCTCATCAACCGGCTGGGCTATCATGGCGCCTCGGTCGATCGCATCGCTGCCGAAATGCGGCAGACCAAGGGCGCGATCTATCATCACTTTGAATCGAAGGACGCGCTGCTGCTCGCCTGCTTCGAGCGTTCCTTTGCCCAGATGTGGGGCGTGATCGGCGACGTGGCGGCTATCAGCGACGATCCGAAGCGCCGCCTGCACACGACCGTCGCCGCGCTCATTGCCTTTCAGGTCGGCGAAAATGGCCCGTTTCTACGCGACACCGCGCTGACTGCGCTGCCGATGGATACGCGCCTTCAGGTGCTGGCCGAATGGAACCGCATCACGCTGCACATCGCCTCGCTCGTCACCGACGCGATTGCCGCCGGCTGCGGCCGGCCGGTCGACGCGCTGCTCGCCGCGCAGGCGATCGCGGCGGGCATCAACGCGGCCGAAGAAATCAACCGGTTCATTCCCGAAGGCATCGTCTGCGACGTGGCCGAGCTGTGCGCCCGCCCGCTGCTCTTCGGATTGCTGTTCGACGACCCGGCCGCCGCCGACTGACATTTCCTTACCTGTCAGATCATGGTGCGCCGACGCCGCGCGCGCGAAACCTCCCGATCGGTAATCATCACCGCAAAGGAGTAATTCATGTCCGCATTCGATCGCGACATATTGGTTCAGGGGCCGTTCGACGACGACACCGTCCGCCTGATGCCCCCGTTTTTCGGTGGCCTGCCCTATCCGCTGCCGCCCGCGCACTATCATGATACGAGCAATCTGACCTTTACCTATCAGACCGACGGCGATGCGCTGGCCGCGCTGCTGCCGCCGCCCTTCCGGCTTGCCGAACCAAAGCTGATGATCTCGCTCATCAACAACCGCCGCGTCGATTGGCTGGCGGGCGCCGACTATAATCTGCTCGCGGTCAACGTCCCCGTTGTCTTCGAGGGCGCCGAAGGGCCGATCGAGGGGGTGTTCGGTCTGGTCGTATGGGAAAACAAGACCGCGCCGATCCTGATGGGGCGCGATGTCCAGGGCGTCCCGAAACTTTTCGCCAGCATCGACAATCTGCGCGAATTTCCCGCAACCATCCTGTCGGCGAACGCCCATCTGGAAGGATCGCGCTTTGCGCGCGTCATCATGGGGGTGAGCGAAACGCTGGAGGGCGAAGTGCTCGACGCGGTGAAGCGCGACAATGCGACGACCAACTGGTTCGGCTGGCGGCATATCCCCAACGTCGGCGCGCCGGGTGCGGCGCTCAGCCATCCGGTCCTGTTCCCGCAGGAGTTCGAGATTCACGCGGCGCGCGTCGGCAGCGCCAGCATCGAATGGACCGTTCCCGACTGGACGAGCAATCCGACGCAGTGCCGCATCATCGAAGCGCTGGCGAACCTGCCCAACCTGGGCGGCGGCGAAGCGATCTACATGCAGTGCGCGAATATCCTGCGCGCCGACCTGGCGCATATCCCGCGATAGAAAGATGCGGCGGGCTTTTCGGGCCCGCCGCATCGGCACTCAGGGAATTGGTCAGCCGGGCGGTCAAGCGATCGCCCGGCCGAAACCATGCAAGTCAGGCCCGCATTTTGGCCGTCACCGACTGAAACTGCAGCGCGACGGTCATGTCGCCATCGACCTTCAGCTTGCCCTGCATGAACGCCATCGCGCCGTTGAGCTTGCCGTCGGCCATCGCCAGAAAATTGGCCAGCGACACGCGGATCGTCGCGTCGGCCGGACCGTCATCGTTGTTGATCACATTGTCGCGCCCGTCGAGCATGATCATCCCCTCGTCCCCGAAATCGAGCTTCACCCGCTTGCCCGGCACCAGCGCGCCCTTTTCGGACATCACGCGCGTCACATCGCCCACATCTGCCAATTTTCTAGCCTCCTTCGCATATTGTCGCCCGACTATCGTCCCCCGTTGTAGCGCGAATGTTTGCGATCGTGACGATTTGTAACGAAGAAGGGCCGAACCGTCAGCGCGGTCGCCGCCCTTCGGCATCCCAGACCTCTACCGGGCCAAGATCCAGCGCGCGAATCTTCGCTTCGATTTTCGACAGGTCGCCGACGATGACCCAGTTCATCGCATCGGGGCGCAACATATCGTCGGCCGCCTTCGTGATCGCCGCAGGCGTCAGCGCGCCGTATTTGGCCGGAAGGGTCGCCAGATAGCCATAGGGTTTGTCAAACAGCGACACATATTGAAGATAGTTCACGAACGCCTGATTGGTTTCGAACTGCCCCGGCAGGCCCAGCACATTGCCCTTCACCATCATGTCGAGTTCGGCCTGCGTCGCGAGGCGGTCCTTGCGGATCGCGCGGATTTCCTTGTCGATCTCCGCCAGCGCCTCCGACGTCCGGTCGGTCTGCACGCTCGTCGCGACGCCGAAATTCTGCGGCCCGCGCTGGCTGTTGATGTAGCTGCTGGCGCCATAGGTCCAGCCCTTGGCCTCGCGCAGGTTCATGTTGAGGCGTGCGGTGAAGCTGCCACCGAGCACGCCGTTCGCGGCGTCGTAATCGAAATTACGCGGATCGAGGCCGTTGGGGATCAACTGGCCGACACGAATGACCGACTGGATCGCGCCCGGCTTGTCGATGAGCACCACCCGGCTTGCGGTGGCAGCCGGAATGGCGGGCAAGGTCTTGATGCCCTTGGCCACCGCGGGCGTTTCCCAGCGTCCGAAGCCCTTTTCGAACAGTCCGGTCAGGACCTCCATCGTCGTGTCGCCGCTGGCGTAAATGACGGCGTTGTCGGGGCGCACCCAGTTTGCATGCCAGTCGGCGACATCGGCGCGGGTAAAGGATTGCAGCGTATCGGCCCGCCCCGCAAGCTGCGCGCCATAAGGATGCGCCGCGCCATAAAGCACGTTCGTGAAGGCGCGCTGCGCGATCGCGGTCGGCTCGGCAAGCGACTGCGAAATACCCGACAGGCCGAGCGTGCGCGCGCGTTCGAGGTCATCGATGCGGAAACCGGGCGCGCGGATATAATCGGCCCACAGCGCGATCGTCGCGGGCAATTCGCGGCTGAGCGAGGACAGCATGAAGCTGGTCGTATCGCTGCCCGAGCTTGCATAGAGACGCGCGCCCAGCAACGCCTGCTTCTCCTCGAATTGCTGTGCCGTAAGGCTCGCCGGGCCATCACCCATCAGTTGCAGCGTGAATCCACCGAGCCCCTTCTTGTCGGGCGCGTCCGCCGCCGTCCCGGCGTCGAACACGATTGCCATGTCAACCGTCGGCACGTTCCGGCGCGGCGAAAAGACGACGCGGATACCATTCGACAGCCGCGCTTCTTCGGCGATCGGCATCGTCAGGCCGGGCGAAGCAGCCAGTGCGGGCAGCTTGCTGCGATCGGCGCCGTCGGCGATCACCGTGTGCGCGGCATAGGGAAGCACGGTCAGCTTGTGTGCGCCGCGGGTCAGCCAGTCCTTCGCGTCGGCAAGCACGGCGGGGCCGACAAGCGCGTCGAACGTCCTGTTGTCTTCGGCATATTGCGCGGGATTGTTGGCGGCGATCAGCCCATCGGCCAGCGCCATTGCGCGGACATAGACCGATTCCAGCGCGCGGACGTTGTTGCCGTAATTGGTCACTTTCGCGCGGCGAAGCTCATCGGCGTGCGGGCCGGTCGCAAGGAAGGTTTCGATCGTCCGCTCGATCGCCACCTCGGCCGCCTTCGGATCGGCACCGGGCTTCAGCCGTGCGTCGATGGAGAAAATACCCGCCACCGCCATCGGCTGATAGTTTACCGATACCGAGGTCGCGAGCGGCTGGTCGAGAACGAGCGCCTTGTAAAGCCGCGACGTCTTGCCGCTACCGAGCGCGCTGGCGGCTGCACGCAGCGTCGAAGCCTGCGGCGTTCCGCGCCCCGGTACCGCCCAGCTCCACGACACCGCCGCCTGAGGCACATTATCCAGCATCGTATCGCGCTTGTCCTCGGACAGGCTCGGCACCCACGCGGCCGTGCGGCTGACCGGCGGACCGGCGGCTACGCTGCCGAAATATTTCTCGGCAAGCGCGCGCGCCTCCTTCGCATCGACATCGCCCGCGAGCGACAGAACGGCGTTGGCGGCGCCATAATATTGACCGAACCAATCCTTCACATCGGTCAGCGACGCCGCGTTCAGGTCGTCCATCGATCCGATGATCGAATGATGATAGGGATGCCCCACCGGGAACAGCGCCTCGGTGGTGACGTCTTCCATCATGGCATAGGGCTGGCTTTCGCGCTGGCGCTTCTCGTTCTGGACGACGCCGCGCTGTTCGTCGAGCTTGGCCTGGGTGATCGCGCCGAGCAGATGGCCCATGCGGTCCGATTCCATCCACAGCGCGCGTTCGAGTCCGCCGGTCGGAACCACCTCATAATAATAGGTCTGGTCGTGTGAGGTCGCGCCATTGACCGCCGAGGCGCCGATTTCCTGGAGCGGCGGGAACCATTCGTCGTCATGATGTTCGGACCCGTTGAACATCAGATGCTCGTACAGATGCGCAAAGCCCGACTTGCCCGTCGGCTCGTTCGCCGAGCCGACGTGATACCAGACCGCGACCGCGACCTTCGGCGTGCTGCGATCCTCATGCACGACGACGCGAAGGCCGTTGGACAGCGTGAACTGCTCGAACGGCAGCACTTCGTCGGCCTGCGCAGGCTGAACGAACGACAGTGCCGCGGCCGCGGCCGACAGCAAAAGGCTGGTACGGATCATGGGGGAAACTCCGGTCCCGGCTTTGGGGGAAATTCGGCCGGCCGCTCCGGGACAAGAGCAGCCGGCCGAGGGGAAAGCGGGCGTCAGAAAGTGACCGCGACGCCGGCCTTGACGCGGCGGCCACCGAGATACGTCGCGCCGCTGTAGAAGCGCGGCGTGTCACCGACGCCACCGACCGAGCCGAGCAGGTCGGGGCTGCTCGTACCTTTCAGCAGATCCTGGCCCTCGACATAGAGCCGCAGCTTGCCGAAGCTCGGCTGCATCCAATATTCGAAGCGGAAGTCGAGCGTGCGGACGCCCTCGCGATAGGTTGAAAGGCCGCGCGGCAAGAAATTGTTGAGCATACGCGACTGGAAACCGTAAGCCAGCGTCGCGTCGATCCCATATTTGTTATAGGTCAGCGCGACGGTGCCCGAATGCTTCGGCTGATCGTTGAACGGGATGCCGGAGAATTCATATACTTCCTCGCCGACATCCCCATAAGGCCAGTTATAGATCTGCCAGCGCTTGCTCTTGGTGAAGGTGTAGTTGGCATAGATGCCGAGCCCCGCCAGCGCGCCGGGCAGGAAGTTGAAACGCCGCTCGGCCTGCGCCTCGATGCCCCAGATGGTCGCCATCTTATCGCTGTTCGACGGCGTCGATCCGGTGATGAAGTAATTTTGCGGGTTCGCGGGATCGAAATAGGGCGCGCCCTGGAAATAAAGATGATCAGGCAGCGGCACCGCGGCAAGCTGCGCCGGTCCGTTCGTCGCATTCGCCTGAAGCAGATTTTTGATCCGCTTGTAAAAGCCCGACAGCTTCAGCACGCCGATATCCTGGTCATAATATTCGACGCTGAGGTCGAAATTATGCGTCGTCGCGGGCTTGAGGTCGGGATTGCCGGTGTTGATCGTCAGGATCGGCTTCAATCCCTCCGGCCCCGGAATCGGGATGTTGATGAAGCTGATCCGCGTCTGTGCCGACAGCTGACCGATCTGCGGCCGCGCGACCGACAGGAAATAGCCGCCGCGAAAGATCAGATTGTCGCTCTGGCGGTAGTTGAACAGGATGCGCGGCAGCCAGTCGGTCGCGGTCGCCTTCTGGCTTGCCAGCCGCGTGAAATCGTTCTGGAATTTGAGGTCGATGCCGAAGCCGCCGCCGTTCGACGGATCGATCGGCCCGATATAGGTCGGAAAGACCAGATTGTCGGCTTCGAGCCGGGTGCGGTTGAAGCGGACGCCGCCGATGATTTCCAGCTTGCCGATGTCGAGGCGCGACTGAACATAGGCCGCCAGATTCTGTTCGAGCGTGCGCTCGCGGTTGATCTCTTCGGGTAGCACAATCGGCGTCAGCTGGAGACCGCTCGCACCGCCGACATAGTCGTTCACATTGTCGACGAAATCCTTGAGCGACGCCTCGCTGATGACGACGAAGCGCGAGCCGGTGACGCCGATGCGCGACAGGTCGTTGGGCACAAGGGTCAGCGGCAGCGCGCTGATCGGGACATTGCCGCCGAACTGCGAACGCGCGAGGCGGCTCTGGAATTCGACGCGCTCGAACTGCACGCCCGCTTCGACATAAGTCAGCGGCCCCCAGCCGGCGTTGAATTTCGCGCTATATTCGCCCGTGTAGCGATCATTCTTGCCGCGCGTGACGTCGATCTGGCCGCTCGCCGCGTCGATGGTGAAGTTGGACGTGTCGTTGACGAAATCCCATCCCGCCTCGGTCAGCAAAGGCAGCTGCAACCCCTTGCCGCTACGCGGCCCGAACGGCGTGATGATATAGCCGAGCGTCGGATCGGTCGCGGCGGGCAGGAAATATTCGGCGCGCGCGTCGGCCGCAGGCATCCGCAGTTGCAATCCGAAATTCGACGGGTGCCGCTCGCTGCCATGCGCATAGCCCAGGAGATAGTCGAACTCGAAACGACTCGCCTTGGTGCTGCCCCCAAGGCTGTAGGTGTCGGTAATGTTGCGGGCATTTCGATCGTAGACATAGTTTTGCGTGTGTTCGAGCGCCGCGTTACCGGGGGTCAGGTCGACCACCAGCGCGGTGCGATTGCCGCTGGTCGGCGTCGCGACATAATCGAGATCGACGCCGAAGCTTTCGTTGAGCTGCGTCGTCGTGCGGCGCGCCTCGCTGTGCTGATAGTCGAATTTCAGATTGCTGTGATCGCCGACCTTCCATTCGGCCGACAGCGTCGCGGCGATATTTTCCGTCTCGACATGGTTGAAACTGGTGCCGAGGCTGAGCGGGAACGCGCGCGTCGCATCGGGCAGGAAGGGAAAGGTCGCGAGCGGATCGACCGCGTCATATTGTTCGAGCGTCGGATTGCCGTCGGCATCGGGCGGCAGAAACTCGCCATAGCGCAGATTATGGCCATAGCTGATCGAGCGGTTGCTGGACTTGCGATACTGCACCGATGCACTGAGGCCGAAATTCTCGTCGGCGCCGAACTTGCCCGCGATGGTTCCCGACACGAGCAGATCGTCGCTGAACTGCTTGCCGCTCGTCCCCGCTTCGACGAGCAGATTGGCGTAACGCCGCGGCCGGTTGAGCGGCGACAGCGTCTCGATCTCGACAAGGCCGCCGGTGCCCGCGCTGTCCTGGCTGGGCAGCAGGCTTTTGCTGATGGTGATCTTGCTGACCGAATCGGCGAGCAGGTTCGACAGGTCCGCCGAGCGGCCGACGCCGTTGCCGACCGGCAGGTTGAGCCCGTTGAGCTTGACCGCATTCATGTCGGGTTCGAGCCCGCGGATCGTGATGTTGGTCCCGTCGCCGGTCAGTCCGTCGCGCTGGAAGGAAACGCCGGGCACGCGGCGCAAGGCTTCCGAAATCGTCGTGCCGGTGAAATTGCCGAGATCGTCGACCGACACGACGTCGGAACTGTTTTCGGCCGTGCGCTGAAGGTTGAGCGCATTGGCGCGCGCGCTGCGCGAACCATAGACGACGATTTCGCCGACCGCGGTGCTGCCTTCGTCCATCCAGAATTCGGCGCTCGCCTGCGCGCCGCGGTCGACGTTGATCCGCGTCGATTGTCCGATGAAACCAAGGAAGGAAACGGTCAGCGTGTAGGTGCCCGCGGGCACGCGCGCGAAGCGGAAATTGCCGAGGTCGTCGGCGGTCGCGACCTGCCCCGTTTCCTCGATCCGCACGAGCGCGCCCGCAATATTGCGGTTTCCGTCGGACTGGGCGACGCGGCCCGCGATCGAACCGAAGCCCTGAACCGCCGCGCGTTCGGCGGACGACGTCGGCGCGACGCTCCCCGGACGGGTGACCACATAGGATCCGCCCGGCGTTTCGCGCAGGATCAGCCCCGACCCCTGAAGCAGGCGCCGGTAAGCATCCCCGGCGGTGAAGCGCCCGCGCAGCGACGGCGCCCTTTTCCCCTGCACCACCGAACCCACGAATACGATGTTGGTGCCCGTTTTCGACGCGACGTCGCGGAGCGAGCGGCCGAGCGACTGCTCCGACAGGTCGAGGTCATATTCGGCCTGCGCCTGCGCGGCGGCGGCGGTGTTGGAGACGATGGCAATCGTAGCGGCGCACGCCGCCAGCATGGCTTTCGAAATCATCAATGGCCCCCTTGTGGACGGGGTGTTGCTTGCGACCCGCCTCAATCAAGCAGACGTCCAATTGCCCCAAAACCGACATCGGGATGAAATAAAATTTTCGCTGGCGGCGTTCTGCGAAACATAATTACCCTTATCATGGGCTTAGCCGATCGCATTCGTGCTCCTCCCATCACCGGCGCGCGGCCGCACGCGCGCGCAGCGGCGGCGGATAAACGGCGATGTCGCTCGATGGTCCGCCGCCGCTAGCGGCCGAGGCGAATCCGCCCGGCGTTGCGATCGACCGCCAGCCCATGCAGCGCAGCGACCGCATCGGCAAATTCGGCGGTGTCGTTCGTGGCAAAAACACCCGAGACGGTCAGCGCGCCCATCCGCGGATCGGCGACGTCGATCTGGGGTCCGCCGTAACGATTAAGCTCGGCGACCGCCGCCGAAAGCGGCGTGTCATTGAACATCACCTGCCCGCGTCGCCACGCCGTCGCGGCTTCGGACGAGACGGGCGTCACCATTGCCGCGGCGTCGGCAGTGCCCGCAAAGCGTTCGCCCGGCGCCAGCATGGTCGATCGGACGGCGGCATCGCTCCCCGCCGACGGGCGGGTATCGACGCGGACCTTCCCCGAAATCAGCGTGACCGTCACCGCTTCGCCCGTCTTGCGGACAATGAAGCTGGTGCCGATCGCGGTCACGACCTTGTCGCCTGCGGTCACGACAAAGGGCCGCGCCGGATTGCGCGCGACCTCGAACATCGCCTCGCCATCGTCGAGTATGATGCTGCGCCGTTTCTCCTCATAACGAACGTGAAGCTGCGTATCGGTGTTGAGCGCGATCCGAGTCCCGTCCTCCAACGTCGCCACCTTTTGCTCGCCGACCGCGGTCGCATAGCCGGTCGGCTGATGCAGCGCCCACCATCCCGCGGCGAGGATCATGAGCAGGAGCGACGCGACGAGCGCCAGCGGCCGCGCCGCGCGCCGACCGGACCAGCCGGTCAGCACCGCCGGCAGCCGCGCATCCCCCGCCGCCTGCCCATCCCGCGCCGCGGCCGCGCCGGGCAGGATCGCCCACAGGTCCATCGCCTTTTCGAAGGCCGTGCGATGGCTCGCATCGGCTTCGAGCCAGGCGCGCAGCCCCGCCTCGGTCGCTTCGGTGCGGCCGGTCGATTCCAGCCGCGCGAGCCACGCCGCAGCCTCGGCGCTCGCCCGGTCGGACAGGGGGCGCCGGTTCACCATTGCTCCATCCACTTCATGAGCTGCAGCGTCGCGCGCGCGACCTGCTTTTCGACCGCAGCGACGGACATATTCTCCGACCGCGCGATTTCGGCGAAGGGCAGATTTTCGAGCCGGCGCTTGAGCAGGATGCGTCGGGTTCGCTCGGGCAATTGGTCGAGACCGCGCGCGGCATGGGCCAGCCGCGCCCGTTCCTCGACGATCTGGCTGGGATCCGGCGTGCCGTCGGCGATCGCCTCGACATCGTCATGCGCGGCAAAGGGCGATCGCCGGTCCTTGCGCGCGCGGTCGATCGACAGGTTCACCGCCGCGGTCACCAGCAGGGCCTCCTTCGATTCCGCCACATGGGCGCGCTCATATTGCTCGACCTTGATAAAAGCGTCGTGCACCAGTTCATCCGCATCCTCTGCAGGAACGCCGCGCCGCATCACCGCCCGCCGGGCTTTTGCCAACATCTCAGCGAGGCTCGACATGGCGCTCCTAAATTGCCTTCCACTTGCCTAGACGAACGAGGTCGCATTTTCCGACATCGGGATGCAACGGCGATTTTATGCGCCGGCCCGAACGGCGCCTGTCATACCGTGCCGGGCGCGGCACGCCGAACATGATGCGATGTCGTCGCAAGCAGAAAAGAAGCAGCCAGGGCAAGCAGCGCGAGGATAAGAAAAAGCCGTTGAAAGCCAAACGCGGGCACAACCGAAATCGCGATCCATGGCATGACCAGCGATGGTGCCGTATTGGTCAGATTGAACAATCCGATCCCCAGCCCGCGCCGCGCGGGATCGCCAAGGACGCGAAAGGTCTGGCTGGCATGGAGCGCGAGAAAGGTCGCGCCAGCGGTCGCGAACAGGACATAGGCCGCCTTGGCCGCAACCACGCCACCGACATGGGCCATGCCGATCAGCGCCACGCCCGCCACGGCCGCGAGAACCGACAGGACCCTGAAACCATGACCATGTCGGTCACTCCAGCGCCCGAGCGCCAGCGACGTCACCACCGACACCGACAGGCTGCCCGCGAACAGCGCGGTCATTTCACCGCGGCCTATGCCGGGATCGATCGCGCGAAGCCAGAAATAGAGATAGCTTGCGAGCGCCGCGCCCGAGATCTGGATCAGGAGGCGCGCGACCCACATGCGCGCCGCGGCGGGCCCCGGTCCCGACCAAGGCCGGGCATCGGGCCGAATCGCCGGTGGCGCCGCGGGCTTAAGGGGTCGGCCGAACAGCAGGACCGGCAAGATCAGCACCGTCGTCGCCGCCGCAATGACGAGCAATTGGCCCCCGAACGAGACGGCAACCTCGGCACGCAGCAGGATGCCCGACCAGGCGCCGAGCGCCGGTGCGATCGAGAACAGCCCGCCGAGCAAGCCCTTTTGATCGTCGGGAACCAGATCGCCGGCCCAGGCGATGAGCGGCACGAGCATCAGGTTGAGCGCGATTTGCCACGCGGCGATCATCCACAACAGCGCATCGATGCTGCCGGATCGCACCATCGCAAGCTGGAGCCCGACGGTCAGCACCAAACCGGCGGCGATCCACGTGCGGCGCATCCTCGTCCGGTCGCTCAGCCAGCCCGAAAATACGCCCGAAACGCTCGCGGCGACGGCGCCCGCGAACACAATGTAGCCGAGCCAGCGAATGTCGCCGGTGCCGGCGAGTTCGGTGACGCGCGCCGGCAGGACGAGCATCAGGAAGGGGGTATAGGCGACGACGCCGCCGGCATAAGCCAGGGCATAAAGCGACAGGAAAGCGCCCGATTGCCGCCGCGCGGCGTCGCCCCCCTGTTCTATCATCGCCCGCCCCCTGACCTGCGGCACTGCTGACGGTGCCTTGCGGGCGCCATGGATAGCGCAATTGCCGGGACATTACAGCCGCCCGCGCCGCGTCGCGGTCCCGGGCGGCTGCCCCCTTTTTCTTAAAAGCTGATCCGCGCGCGCAGGCCATAGCTGCGCGCATCGTTCAGGAAGCGGATGTTGAGCGACGATCCGACCAGCGCCTTTTGCGAGACTTCCTCGTTGAGGAAATTGTTCGCCCAGGCTTCGAGCCGGAAATTGTCGATCGTGTAACCGATGCCGAGGTTCAGCGTCACATAGCCCTTTTGCCGGTCGGGAAAGCCCGCCTCGAACGCGCTCTGGCGCGTGCCGTCGAGGAAGACGATGTCGTCTTCGTTGAACTGGCTGAGGAAATAGGACGAGCGATAATTCAGCAGCGCCTGCCAGTCGAGGCGGCCCGGCCCGGCGTCGAACCATTGCGACAGGCGCGCGCTGACATTCATCTTCGAGGCGAGCGGAAGCCGGTTACCGACCAGGCTGATGAGCGGCGATTCGCCGCCCGCGCCGAAATCCTGCGCGCGCGCATCCGCCACGGTCCCGCGCGTGATCTTGGTATCGAGATAGGCCGCGTTGATATCGAGCCCGAAATTGCCCGGCAGCCTGAAGCGCAGCTCGGCCTCCGCACCATAGATGCGCGACGCGCCGATGTTGCGGTTGACCAGCGAATAGCCGTTGCAGACCGGCGGATCCTGCGTCTCGTCCAGGTTGATGCAGGTGAGATCCTGGAACACCTGGTTCGAATAGTCGTAATAAAAGCCGGTCAGGTTGAAGACCGCGCGGCGGCCGAAGGCGTCGAAGCTGTTGCGGCTGCCGACTTCATAAACGAGCAGCTTTTCGGGGCTGAACGCCTCGGGGATCGGCGAGCCGTTGAAGCTGTCGTTGAAACCGCCCGACTTATGGCCGGTCGACACCTTCGCATACAGCATATGGTCGTCGTCGATGTCATATTCGACGCCGAGCCGCCAGTCGATGAAGTCGAACTTCGAGCGGCCGCTTTGCTGGCCCGGAATGGTCAGGTTCGCATAGCTGAAGCCGCCGTTGGTGTTCGACGGATTGAGCGCGGGACAGTTGACGAACCCGTTATCGATGTCGGGCCGGTCGATGCAGGTGCCGTTGGGATTGGTGCCGTCGGCGATCGATCCGATCTGCGCAATCAGCGTGTCGCGCAGCCCCGGCGTCTTGACCCCTTCGATCAGGAATTGCGCCATACCCTGCGGCGTCGTGATATTGCTGACATCGAAATTGGGCCGGTCGAGCAGCGCGGGACGAAAGCCTTCGGTGCCGACGCGCGTCGCGAAGCAGCAATCGAAATTCTCGCCGCCGAGGGTCAGCGCCCAGTTGCCGCCGATGCCGTACCGCGACTTCTTTTCTTCGGTGTAACGAATACCGGCGAGGAAGCGCAGCCGGTCGGTGACGTCGAACGTGCCGTCGGCATAGAAAGCATAGCTTTCGCCGTTCACGTCGGGCATCACAAATTCGGTCGCCGAATAGCAGCAATAGCCGCGATCGGCGAGCGCGAGGTAGCCGACCTCCTGATCCTCGTTGAAATAGAAGGCGCCGAGGTTCCAGCGCAGCCGCTGGTCGTCGTTCGCAAAGATGCGCGCTTCATAGACCTGGCTTTTCGACTTGGTCTGCCAGAAATTGCCCGAGAAATTGTCGTACTGGACCGCCGAGAGATCGCGGCCCGGATAATCGATGCCGTCGCTCGACGCATTGACCTGGTAAAAATCGACCGAGCGGTAGCTGCCCGTCAGTTCGGCGCCGAAACTGCCGAAATCATAGTTGATCTTGCCCTGGATGCCCCAGAGCTCATTCTCCATATCGCCCTGCAGGCCGCGATAGACGACATTTTTGAGGTTGAGCTTGTCGGGGCGCAGGCCGCTCGCGACCACCGCGCTGAAAATGTTGGCGCCCGGATAGCCGGTGCCCGTTTCCTTGCCATAATCGCCGACGATCGAGACGCTGAGCCGGTCGTCGGGTTCCCAGAGCAGCGACAGGCGGCCCGCGTAATTTTCTTCGAGGCCCGCGGGTTTGAGGCCGCTGGCCGGCGCCCCCGTCGAGACGTTTTTGAAGCCATAGTCGCGGTTGATGTAATAGCCCGCGGCGCGCAGCGCGAGCGTCTCGCCCAGCGGGATGTTGAGCGCGCCTTCGGCACCATAGGAGGAGCGGTTGGCGATCTCTGCCTGCGCATAGCCGCTGAACTCGCCGAGGCGCGGTTTGGCGGTGATGATGTTGAGCGTGCCCGCGAGCGCGTTGCGGCCATAGAGCGTGCCCTGCGGTCCCTTGTTCACCTCGACTCGGTCAAGGTCGTAGAACATCAGGCCCAGCCCGCGCGGACGCGGGATATAGGTGCCGTTGAGGTGCGGTGCCGCGCCCGGATCGCCGAGTTCGGTGTTGTTCGCCGAACCGACGCCGCGGATGAAGATTTCGACATTGCCTTCCTGGTTGGCGATGCTGAGCCCCGCGATGGAAACTTGCAGCTGGCGCAGTTCGGTAATGCCGTCGCGGCGCAGTTGATCGGCCCCGAGCGCCTGGATGACGCCCGAAACATCCTGCGAATTTTCCTCGCGGCGGTTCGCGGTGACGATGATCTCGTCGTCGCTGTCCTCGCTCGCGCCGTCGACCGTCGCGGCGGTCTGGGCGTGGGCCGGGATCGTCGCGGCCGTCGAAAGCAGCGCGAAAAGCGCGATGCGCGTGAATTTACCCCTTGTCATCTCATCCTCCCTGTTATGACTTTTATTTGCATGCAAGCTGTGGCCCCGACGGCGAGACGATGCGCGCCGCGGACATGGTGATGTCGAGCGTTCCCGATGTTGCGAAGCTCAGCGGCGTCTCGACCCGGCTCATGTCGACCCCCGCCCGCGCAAAGCAGCGCAGCGGTACGGCGATCCGCGTCCATTTGCCCGTCGCAGCCGCCTCGGTAAGCACCGCACGGAGCGGAAAGCCGCCCGTGCAATTGGTCCCGCAGCCCATCAGCAGGCTGACGTCGGCGGACGGCGGCGCGTTGACGCGCAGCTCCAGTTCCAGCGCAAGCTCGCCGTTCGTCTCGCGCGTCAGGTCGACGGGCGCGTCCTGCACGATCGCCGCGACCGCCGGCCCCGCACCCGTCCAGCGGAGGCGCACCGAATCCTCCTGCGCCACGCGATCGGCGGCGCGCGCCTCGATGCGGTCGGGGCCCGGATTGGTCGACAGCGCGCCGGGCTCGCCGAGCAGCAGGCGCCGTCCTGCCCCCGGCTTGCCGGCCGCGAACAGGATGCCCGGATCCGCCGCCGCGACGCCCGCCCGCGCCTCGGACAGCGGTGCAAGATCGCCGTTGTCGGCAAAAGTCAGCCCGAAACCATAGCGAAAGAGCGGATTGTAATCGGCGTCGCCGACATTGACCGCCGTCTGATCGCTCGACCTGGGCCAGCTATAGGGCAGCGTTCCTTTGAAATCGGCCTTGCCGAACAGCACGTCGGCGACGCCGCCCCCTTCCGACCCCGGAAGCCAGGCGGCAACGAAGGCATCCGACGCGTTGAGGAACGGATTGACCCACATCGCGCGTCCCGACAGGAAGACGGCGACCACGGGCACGCCCTCGGCCTTCAGCCGCTGCATGAGCGCGAGAGTCTTGGCGTCGTCATAGCCGACATCGGGGCGGTCGCCCTGAAACTCGGCATAGGGGTCTTCGCCGAAGACGACGATCGCGGCGTCGGGCTTCGCCGAATAGCGACCATCCACCGCGAGCGTCGCGACCCCGCCCGCCGCCGTCACCTCAGCCTCGATTCCTTCCCAGATCGACTGCGCGTTCGGAAAGTCGCTGCGCTTCGTTCCCGTCCCTTGCCAGCTCAGCGTCCAGCCGCCGGTCTGCTTGGTCAGATTGTCGGCACCGTCGCCTGCGACCAGAATGGTCGCGCCCGCCTTGAGAGGTAGCAGGCTGCCGGAATTTTTGAGCAGGACCAGCGACTCGCGCACCGCCTCGCGCGCCAGCGCCCGGTGCTCCTTGCTGCCCAAGAGCTCGAACCGGCCGGCATAGGGTCGCGACGACGGCTTGCCGGCCTCGAACAAGCCGGCACGGACCTTGACCCGCAGGATGCGGCGCACCGCCTCGTCGAGCTGCGCGATGGGCAAGGTGCCATTCCGCGCATGATCGAGCGTCGTCCGGTAAAGCTCCTTCCAGCTGTCGGGCGCCATATACATGTCGAGCCCGGCGATCAGCGATTGCGGGCAGTCGGTCGCGGTGCAGCCCGCGACCTGGCCATGGCCGTTCCAGTCGCCGACGAGAAAGCCGTCGAAGTTCCAGCGCTCCTTGATCGCGCCGGTCAGCAGCGAGCGATGCCCGTGCATCTTGTCGCCGTTCCAGCTCGAAAAGCTGACCATCACCGACTGGACGCCCGCGTCGAGCGCGGGAAGATAGGGCGGGCTGAACAGGTCGCGCAGCTGCGCTTCGGGCATTTGCGCATCGCCCTGGTCCCTGCCACCGCTGGTTCCGCCGTCGCCGAGGAAATGCTTTGCGGTCGCGATGATATGGGGGCCGCGCAGCCAGTCCTTGTCGCCGATCTTTCCCTGAAGCCCTTCGATCAGCGGTGCGGCGTAGCTGGTTGCGATCTCCGGCGTTTCGCCGAAACCTTCATAGGTGCGGCCCCAGCGATCGTCGCGCACCACGGCGAGCGTCGGCGCGAAGGTCCAGTCGAGCCCGGTCACGCGCATCTCGATCGCGGTTGCGGCGCCGATCCGGCGGATAAGGTCGGGGTTTCGCGCAGCGCCGAGGCCGATATTATGCGGGAACAGCGTTGCGCCGACGACATTGTTGTGGCCGTGGACGGCGTCGCTTCCCCAGATCACCGGAATCCGCGGCAGCGCGCCGTTCGGCTTCATCGATGCGGCGTAAAAGGCGTCGGCGGCCGCGAGCCAGTCCTTCGCCGGCGCATTATAGCGGCCGCCGGGATCCGAATTGCCGCCGTTGAGCACCGAACCCAGATGATAACGATAGACGTCGTCGGGGGTGACGCTGGCGATATCGGCCTGGATCACCTGCCCCACTTTTTGCTCGAGCGACATCGCGGCGATCAGATCATCGACGCGTCGTTCGACTGCGGGATCGCGTTGAACGGTGGCGGAGCGCGCCGGCCAGTTCGCCGGCCGCGCCTCGGCACCCACCATGGCTGGACGATCGGCCGCCGCAGCGCCGGCAACAAAAGGCAAGGCGAGCGCCGCGAGCGACGTCACCCCAAGCGCCATCAAGGCCCCACGCGGCAAGCTCATTTCCCCTCCCATGTTTATGTCAACGTTTACCGATTCTCGGTCAACGTTTACCGCCACTCATCGACAGAAGTCAACAGAGCCGCTAAGACAAGGCCGGTATCGGGGAATGCCATCCAGGAATCGATCGCTATACGTCTGATCGGAGGGGACAATTTCAAAGCGAACCACGATCGTCGACATAGCGCGCGTGGCGGGCGTCACGCCCAAGACCGTGTCGCGCGCGCTCAACGACGCCCCGCACGTCAGCGAAACCGTGCGCCGCAAGGTCAAGGAGGCCGCGGCGGCGCTCGACTATCACCCCAATTTGGCTGCGCAGAGCCTGATCGCGCGCCGGTCCTTCCTGATCGGCCTTACCTATGAGCGCCCAAGCCCAAGCTATGTCGTCGAATTGCAGAACGGCGCGCTCGGCCGCCTGGAAAGCGGGCGCTACCGGCTCATCGTCCTGCCCTTCAATCATGTTGCCAACCGGCCCGACGAACTCGGCCGGCTGCTCCTGCGCGCGGGGCTGGACGGTGCCCTGCTTGCACCGCCCGCGTGCGATCAGCCCGAATTGCTCGATATTCTCGACCGCCAGAAATTTCCCTATGCGCGGATCACCCCGCACAGCGACCTGGATCGCGGCATCGTCGTCGCGATGGACGAGGCGGCCGCCGGGCACAGCATTGCCGCGCATATCGTGTCGCTGGGCCACCGCGATGTCGGCATCATTCTGGGCGATCCGTCGCACGCCGCCAGCCGCGGACGGATGGAGGGTTATCGTCAGGCCTTTGCCGAGGGCGGCGTGTCGATCGACGAATCGCGCGTCGTGACCGGCGATTTCACCTATGAGGTCGGCTACCGCGTGGCGCGCGAGCTTCTGGCCCGCGCGCCACGCCCCTCCGCGATCCTCGCCCAGAACGACGACATGGCGGTGGCCGCCATCGCCGCCGCGCGCGATTTGGGCCTGTCGGTGCCGGGCGACCTGTCGGTCGCGGGCTTCGACAATTCGGAAGTGTCACGCACGACCTGGCCCCAGCTGACGACGGTGAACCAGCCGGTCCGCCAGATGGCGTGGGATGCCGCCGACCGCCTGATCGCCATGCTCGACGGTAAAGCCGATCGCACGCCGCCGCGCCGCGACCATCCGCACGAATTGCTGATCCGCGCATCGACGGCGCCGCCGCCGGGATAACGGCTCGCTGCGGGCCGGTGCCGGCTCTATTCCCGCCCGACCGGCGGATTGGCAAATTCGATCAGTTCGCGGGCCTGCTCGGCGAACCAGCGCCCGGCTGCGGGCGCTTTCATCGCGCGCTCGGGATCGCCCGGGCCCGCGGTGCCGCGCAGGCATTCGCCATCAGATTCGCCGGGAACCTTGATCCACAGAAAGGCATCGACATAGGCGTTGCCGCTGTCGAGCGTCGGCCGCCGCCCGAGGCCGCGGCCGGGCGGATTGCACCAGATTTCGGCGTCGCGATATTTGCCGGCCGGCGGCGTCCACGAACCCCGACCGTTGCGGCTGGTGTCGATGACGGCATGTTTCTGCGCGGCGGGGTCGCGGTCGAGACCCGTCCGTTCGAACAGCCGGTCAAAGGCCGCGTCGGTCTGTGTCCAGGTCGCAGTCTCGTCGAAGCGTGCCGGATGATATTGGCTGGGGCAGTCGCGCGGATCGAGCCCGCCGCGGGTCATAAGCGCGAGGCAGTCGCTGACCCAGCGCGCATAAGGGACGACGCGATCGTCGCTTTCAAAATTGGACACGTTGAGGAAAAAGCCCGCCACCTTTTCCACATCCGCGCGGATCAGCCGGCTCGCCGCCTCGCCCGGCGCGAGCCAGCTGCTGCCGGTCCCGTCGAGATAGATGCGGGCACGCGGCAGCGCGGCGAGAATTGCGACCGCGCCGCGAAGCTGATCATAGCGCCGCTCGGCCGCCGACTGGTCGAGCCCCTCCGGCCGGCAATTTTCGGTCTCCCCCGCGAGTGTCCGATGCCACGGGATGACCCCCAGGCCGTCGGGTTCGAGGATGACGATCGCCTCGCGGTCGCCGATGCCCGTTGCAAAGCCGCGAATCCAGTCGAGATAGGCGCTGCCGTCGGCGGCACCGCCCGCCGAATAGAGCGCGCAGTCGCGAAACGGGATATTATAGGCGACGAGCACCGGAACCCCCGACCCGGCGGCGGATCGGTCGAGGAGTGCCCTGACCTCTTTCTTCACAACGTCGGGCGAACCGAAGGAAAACCAGGACGCCGACGGGAAGCGCGCAAGGAGGAGCGCGTCGGTGCGCGCATCGCCTTCCAGCCGCGCGGCCGCGCGCGCAGTGGTGCTTTCGGGCTCCCTGAAAAGGCCGCGCACATCCGGACCCCCAGCCATTGCCGCGGGCGCCAGGACCAACAGGAAAATCAGCAACAACAGCCGGTGCACGGGGTCGGACATCCTCTTCTATCGCAGAACCGGATAGCAAAACCCCGCCCGGCTTGGAAGGCGGCCCCCGGCGCCAGGGTCAGGGCCCTAGGTCCCGGCGTTGAATTCGGCGACAAGGTCGAAGCGGTCGCCGCGGAACAATTGGCGGACGTGCGTCACGACGCGCCCGGCGCGCCAGGTCGTGCGGTCGAGTTCGAGGCAGGCGGTGCGCGCGCCGACGCCCAGCTGCGCCGCCTCGCCACGCGTCGGCATCACCGCGCGGATGACGTGGCGCGCCTCGGTCCACGGAATATGCCCCAGCAGCCAGGTGCCGGGCGCCTCGGCCCGAAAGTCGGCGGTTGCGGCGTCGGGCACTTCGCCGAGCGCGATGAAGCGCGTTTCGAGCGCGAAGGGCTCGCCCGCGGCGAAATGGACACCCTCGACGCGCAGCGTGGGACCGGGGCACAGCGCATCGCCGTCCGGTTCGGTGCGCATTGCTTTCAGCGTCCAGCCATAGGCCTCCCCCCGCGCAGCGATCAGTTCGGCGAGGTCGGGCACCGTCATCACCGCCGAATGGACCGGCGGATGCGCCACGAAGGTGCCCGCCTTGCGGCGGCGCTCGACCAGCCCGGCGGCGGCGAGTTCGCCGAGCGCCTTGCTGACCGTCGCGCGCGCGCAGCCATAGCGCACGGCGAGTTCCTGTTCGGTCGGCACGCGGTCGCCGGGGCGCCATTCGCCCGAACGGATCGCGGCGGTAATCTCGTCGCGGATACGCCGCGCGGGGTTCATGCGAGCAGCCGGTCGAGGCAGGCGCGATAGGCGGCGGCAATGCCGTCGGCCGCAACATGGCGCCCCTTTTCGACTCGCTTTTCGCCCGCGCGCCACACGCAATCGATCGCCCCGCCGCGCGTGGCGAAAATCCAGCGGTCGAGCAGGGTCGCATCGTCGGCCCCGGCAAAGGACGGATGGTCGAGGTCGAGCGACACGATGTCGGCGGCATGACCAACGGCTAGCCCCGCGGGCACGCCAAGCGCCTGCGCGCCGCCGTCGATCGCGCGGCCAAACAGGTTCGCGCCGACGAAGGGCACGGCGTCATCCGCCAGCAGCGCCCGCGCGCGCTGCGCCAGCCGCTGCGAATATTCGAGCGCGCGCAGCTCGCCCACCGCGTCGATCAGGATATTGCTGTCGGTGCCGACCCCGAAACGCCCGCTCGCCGCGAGATAATCGACCGCCGGAAAGATGCCGTCGCCAAGATTGGCCTCGGTGACCGGGCACAGCCCCGCCACCGCGCCGCTGGCCGCGAGGCGCAGGGCTTCACCGTCGTCGAGGTGCGTCGAATGGATCAGGCACCACCGATCGTCAACGCTGGCATTGCCCAGCAGCCATTCGACGGGCCGCGCGCCGCTCCACGCGACGCAGTCGGAGACTTCCTTTTCCTGCTCAGCGGCATGGATATGCACCGGCCCGGAAGGCGACAGCTCCAGTAGCGCCGCCAGTTCGTCGGGCGTCACCGCGCGCAGCGAGTGCGGGGCAACGCCGATATTGGCGTCGCCGGCGAGCTTCGCGCGCGATGCGTCGAGCAGCGCGGCGAAACCGTCGATGTCATTCAGGAAGCGTCGCTGGCCGGGACTCGGCGGCGTCGCGCCGAAATTGCCGTGTGCGTAAAACACGGGGAGTAAGGTCAGGCCGATGCCCGTCGCCGCGCTCGCCTGGGCAACCGCGCCCGCCATCTCGGCCCGGTCGGCATAGGGTGCTCCCGCAGGGTCATGGTGGAGATAGTGAAATTCGCCGACGCGGGTGAAGCCGCCCTCGAGCATTTCGGCATAGGCCTGCGCGGTGATCGCCGCGACATCGTCGGGGGTCAGCCGGTCGAGGAAGCGGTACATTATCTCGCGCCAGCTCCAGAAATTGTCGTCGGGGCGGCTGCGACGCTCGGAAAGCCCCGCCATGCCGCGCTGGAAACCGTGGCTGTGGACGTTGCACAGGCCGGGCAGCGCGGCGCGGTGGCGCTCGTCGCCGGCCTCCGCCGTCACGCCGGTTTCGACCGCTGCAATCCGGCCGTCGACGATGCGCAGCCGCACGTCCCTGTGCCAGCGATTGCCAATCCACGCGCGTTCGAACCAGAGCGAAGCCATCATCCGTCCTCATATTATGTCTAGACATAATGGCGCATCGGCGCGAGACTGTCCAGATGGAGCAAAGCTGGACGAACGCCCGAATCGCGACGATGGCCGATGACGCGCTCGGCCTGATCGATGATGGCGTGGTGGTCGCGGACAATGGCCGGATCACCTACGCGGGTCCGGCGAGCGGCGCGCCCGCGGCCGCCGGAAGAGCCCATGACTGCGAAGGACGGCTGATCACCCCCGGCCTGATCGACTGTCACACCCACCTGATCCACGGCGGCAACCGCGCGAACGAATGGGCGATGCGGCTCGAAGGCGCGAGCTATGAGGAGATTGCCCGTGCGGGCGGCGGCATCGTCTCGACGATGCGCGCGACCCGCAAAGCGAGCGAGGCCGAATTGGTCGCGAGCGCCCTCCCCCGCCTCGACGCACTGATCGCCGAGGGGGTCACGACGATCGAGATCAAGTCGGGTTACGGCCTTTCGACTGCCGATGAATTGAAGATACTGCGCGCGGCGCGCGCGCTTGCGGGCGAGCGGCGGGTCCGCGTCGAGCCGACCTTCCTCGGCGCCCACGCGCTACCCCCCGAATATAAGGGCGACAGCGACGCCTATATCGACCTTGTGGTGGATGAAATGATCCCCGCCGCCGCGCCGCTCGCGACCGCAGTTGATGCCTTTTGCGAAGGCATCGGTTTTTCGCCCGCGCAATGCGAGCGCGTCTTTGCCGCCGCGCAGGCCTATGGGCTCAAGGTTAAGCTCCACGCCGAACAATTGTCGGCGCTGAGCGGCAGTTCGCTTGCCGCACGATATGGCGCGCTCTCGGCCGATCATCTCGAATATGCAAGCGACGAGGATGTCCGCGCGATGGCCGCGGCGGGCACTGTCGCGGTGCTGCTGCCCGGCGCCTATTATTTCATGCGCGAGACCAAATTGCCGCCGATCGATACGATGCGCCGCGAGGGTGCGCGCATCGCGCTTGCAACCGACAACAACCCCGGCACCTCGCCGACGACCTCGCTGCTTCTGATGCTCAACATGGGCGCGACTTTGTTCGGGCTGACCGTCGTCGAGGCGCTGCGCGGGGTGACGGTGAACGCCGCCGCCGCGCTCGGCCTGTCCGATGAAATTGGCACGCTCGAAGCCGGCAAGGCCTGCGATCTCGCCATCTGGGACATCACTGACCCCGCCGAGCTGGTCTACCGCATCGGCTTCAACCCGCTGCACCAACGTATCAAGGACGGACAATGATCATCAACCCCGGCGCCATGACGCTCGCCGACTGGCGCGCTATCTATGAAGGCGCGAGCGCCGCGCTGAACGCCGGTGCATGGGATGCCATCGACGCGAGCGCCGCCGCGGTGGCGCGCATCGTTGCCAGGGGCGATCCCGTCTATGGCATCAACACCGGCTTCGGAAAACTGGCGAGCGTGCGCATCGCCGACGACGATCTGGCGACGCTCCAGCGCAATATCGTGCTCAGCCATGCCGCGGGGACCGGCGCGCCCTCGCCCGCCCCCGTCGTCCGCCTCATGATGGCGCTGAAGCTCGCGAGCTTTGGCGTCGGCGCTTCGGGGGTGCGGCGCGAAACCGTCGCGATGCTCGAGGCGATGCTAGCGAAAGGCCTGACGCCCGTCGTCCCGTCGCAGGGTTCGGTCGGCGCGAGCGGCGACCTGGCGCCGCTGTCGCACATGGCCGCGGCGATGATCGGCGTCGGCGAAATCGAGGTGGGCGGCAAGGCGCTGCCCGCCGCCGAGGCGCTGGCCGGAGCTGGCCTCGCGCCACTCGAACTCGGCCCCAAAGAAGGCCTCGCGTTGCTCAACGGCACGCAATTTTCGGCTGCCAATGCGCTCGCGGGCCTGTTCCGCGCTGAAACCGTGTTCCAGTCGGCGCTGATCACCGGCGCGCTGTCGACCGAGGCCGCAAAGGGCTCCGATGCGCCGTTCGACCCGCGCATCCACGCGCTGCGCGGCCACGCCGGACAGCGCGCGGTCGGCGACGCGCTGCGCGACCTGATGGCGGGATCGGCGATCCGCGCCTCGCACGCCATCGACGATCCGCGCGTGCAGGATCCTTACTGCCTGCGCTGCCAGCCGCAGGTTATGGGCGCCGTGCTTGATCTGCTGCGCCAGGCGGCGGCGACGCTTGGCATCGAAGCGAACGGCGTGTCCGACAACCCGCTGATCTTCGCCGATACCGACGAAGCGCTGTCGGGCGGCAATTTCCATGCCGAACCCGTCGCCTTTGCTGCCGACATGATCGCGATGGCCTTGTGCGAGATCGGCTCGATTGCCGAGCGCCGCATCGCGATGCTCGTCGATCCGGCGCTGTCGGGCCTGCCCGCTTTCCTCACCCCGCGCCCGGGCCTCAATTCGGGTTTCATGATTCCGCAGGTCACCGCCGCCGCGCTGGTCAGCGAAAACAAGCAGCGCGCCTATCCCGCGAGCGTCGATTCGATCCCGACCAGCGCCAATCAGGAGGATCATGTGTCGATGGCCGCGCACGGCGCGCGCCGTCTGCTCGACATGGCCGACAATGTCAGCGCGGTGATCGGCATCGAGCTTTTAGCAGCCTGTCAGGGGATCGATTTCCACGCGCCGCTCAAATCGAGCGACGCGCTCGAGGCCGCGCACAAGCATCTGCGCGCCGACGTTCCCACGCTCGAAGACGACCGCCACTTCCACCCCGACATGGAGGCCGCGACCGCGCTGATCCGTTCGGGCAGCCTGGTCGCCGCGGTGCCCGCGGACCTGCCGGGCCTGAGCTAATGGACTGGCTGCGCGTCCATCGCGGCGACGCGCCGCTCGTCATCGCCTTCCCGCACGGCGGAACCGATCTCGCGGGGCTCGACGAGCAGTTCGTCTCGCCCTGGCATGCGCAGATCGACACCGACTGGTGGATCGCCGATCTTTACGCCTTCGCCGCGGAGATGAGCGCAACGCTGGTCGCGACCGATATTTCGCGCAGCGTGATCGACATGAACCGCGATCCGTCGGGCGCGTCGCTCTATCCCGGACAGGCAACGACCGAGCTGTGCCCGACGACGACCTTCGACGGCGAACCGCTTTACCGTTTCGACCGGCCCGACGAGGCCGAGATCATGCAGCGGCTCAACCTCTATCACCGCCCCTATCACGACACGTTGGCCGCCGAACTCGACCGGCTGCGGGCGGCGCATGGCAAAGTCGTCCTTTACGACGCGCATTCGATCCGCAGCCATGTCCCGCGCCTGTTCGACGGCGAATTGCCGCAATTCAACATCGGCACCAATGGCGGCGCAACCTCAGCCCCCGAACTCGAAACGATCATCGCCAACATCTGCGCCGCGAGCGGCCATAGCCATGTCGTCAATGGCCGCTTCAAGGGCGGCTGGACGACGCGCCATTACGGCCGCCCCGACGATGGCATCCACGCGGTCCAGATGGAGCTCGCGCAGCGCGGCTATATGGCCGAGCCCGCCGCGATCACCCACACCAACTGGCCCTCCCCCCTTAACCCCAATCCCGCGATCCGGCCCGTCTTGGAGCAAGTGATCGCCGCGACCCTCGACTTTGTGAAAGGACAGAAATGACCCGCCTCGACAACAGCCGCGTGATCCGCCCGGCGACCGGTTCGGACATCACGGCAAAGAGCTGGCTCACCGAAGCGCCGATGCGGATGCTGATGAACAACCTGCACCCCGACGTCGCCGAAGCGCCGCACGAGCTGGTTGTTTACGGCGGCATCGGCCGCGCCGCGCGCGACTGGGAAAGCTATGACCGGATCGTCGAAACGCTGAAGCGGCTGGAGAGCGACGAAACCTTGCTCATCCAGTCGGGCAAGCCGGTGGGCGTGTTCCGCACGCACGAAAACGCGCCGCGCGTGCTGCTCGCCAATTCCAACCTCGTTCCCGAATGGGCGAATTGGGAGCATTTCCACGAGCTCGATCGCAAAGGGCTGATGATGTACGGCCAGATGACCGCGGGCAGCTGGATCTATATCGGCAGCCAAGGCATCGTTCAGGGCACGTACGAAACTTTCGTCGAAATGGGCCGCCAGCATTATGGCGGCGACCTTGCGGGTCGCTGGCTGCTCACCGCCGGGCTCGGCGGCATGGGCGGCGCGCAGCCGCTCGCGGCGGTGATGGCGGGCGCGAGCTGCCTCGCGATCGAATGCCAGCCGAGCCGCATCGAAATGCGCCTGCGCACCGGTTACCTCGACAAGCAGGCGGCGAGCATCGACGAGGCGCTGGCGATGATCGAGGCAAGCCATACGGAAGGAAAGCCGGTGTCAGTCGGCCTGTTCGGCAACGCCGCCGAGATCCTGCCCGAAATGGTCCGCCGCGGCATCCGCCCCGACCTGCTCACCGATCAGACCTCGGCGCACGACCCGGTGAACGGCTACCTCCCCGCCGGCTGGAGCCTCGACGAGTGGTTTGCGAAGCGCGAGAGCGATCCGGCCGCCGTGGCAAAAGCCGCGAAGGCGTCGATGGCGGTGCATGTCCGGGCGATGCTCGACATGCAGGCGGCGGGCGTACCGACGACCGATTATGGCAACAACATCCGTCAGGTGGCGAAGGACGAAGGCGTCGAGAATGCCTTCGACTTTCCGGGTTTCGTCCCCGCTTATGTCCGCCCGCTCTTCTGCCGTGGCGTCGGCCCGTTCCGCTGGGTGGCGCTGTCGGGCGACGCCCAAGATATCTACAAGACCGACGCCAAAGTGAAGGAACTGCTCCCCGACAACAAGCATCTCCACAACTGGCTCGACATGGCGCGCGAGCGCATCCAGTTCCAGGGGCTGCCCGCGCGCATCTGTTGGGTCGGGCTTGGCGACCGCCACCGGCTCGGGCTCGCCTTCAACGACATGGTCGCATCGGGCGAGCTGAAAGCCCCGATCGTCATCGGCCGCGACCATCTCGATTCGGGCTCGGTCGCCTCGCCGAACCGCGAGACCGAGGCGATGCGCGACGGATCGGATGCGGTCAGCGACTGGCCGCTGCTCAATGCGCTGCTCAACACCGCATCGGGCGCGACCTGGGTCTCGCTCCACCACGGCGGCGGCGTCGGCATGGGCTATTCGCAGCACAGCGGCATGGTGATCGTCGCCGATGGCACGCCCGAAGCCGCCACGCGGATCGAGCGCGTCTTGTGGAACGATCCCGGCACCGGTGTAATGCGCCACGCCGATGCGGGCTACGACATCGCCATCGCCTGCGCGCGCGAAAAGGGCCTCGACCTGCCGAGCATCTAGGCGCCGTCATCCCCCTTCGTCCGTCATCCCGGCGAAGGCCGGGATCTCGCCGGTGCATTCCGATGCAAGGTCGAGATCCCGGCCTTCGCCGGGATGACGATCAAACGAGGGGGAACAGTGTGTAACGCCCCGATAGGGCTTGGCGCCCAAAGCTTCGCATCCTAAGGCTGTCCCCGACGATCAGGGGAGAGCCAGACGCCGATGTCCGAAGCCCAGCCGCAGAGTTACCCGGAAATCCGCGAGGCGGTGCGCCGCCTGTGCGCCGATTTTCCCGGCGAATATTGGCAAAGGCTCGACCGCGACCGCATCTATCCGACCGAGTTCGTCCGCACGCTGACAGACGCGGGCTTCCTGTCGGTGCTGATCCCCGAAAACTATGGCGGCTCGGGCCTCGGCCTCGGCGCCGCGACCGCGGTGCTCGAGGAAATCCACCGGTCGGGCTGCAACGGCGGCGCATGCCACGCGCAAATGTATACGATGGGCACGCTGCTCAAACATGGGTCGGAGGCGCAGAAGCAGGCCTATCTGCCAGCGATCGCGGCCGGCGACCTCCGCTTGCAGGCCTTTGGCGTCACCGAGCCGACCGCGGGCACCGACACGACACGCATCCGCACCTTCGCAAAACGGGTCGGCGACAAATATATCGTCAACGGCCAGAAAATCTGGATCAGCCGCGCCGAGCATTCGGACCTGATGGTGCTGCTGTGCCGCACCACGCCGCGCGACGAATGCGCCAAACCCTCCGACGGGATGAGCGTGCTGCTCGTCGACATGCGCGACGCGGTGGGCAAGGGCCTGACCATCCGCCCGGTGCGGACGATGCTCAACCATGCGACGACCGAGCTGTTCTTCGACGACCTCGAAGTTCCTGCCGCCAATCTGATCGGCGAGGAGGGCAAGGGCTTTCGCTATATCCTCTCGGGCATGAACGCCGAACGCATCCTGATCGCGTCCGAATGTATCGGCGACGGCCGGTTCTTCGTCGACCGCGCGACCGCCTATGCCAGGGATCGCTCGGTCTTTGGCCGCGCCATCGGTGAGAACCAAGGTGTCCAGTTCCCGATCGCGCGCGCTTATGTTCAGATCGCCGCTGCCGCCGAGATGGTCGACAAGGCCGCGCGCCTGTTCGACGCCGGACAGGATGGCGGGACCGAGGCGAATATGGCGAAGATGCTGGCGTCCGAAGCCAGCTGGTACGCCGCCGACATGTGCGTCCAGACGCACGGCGGCTTCGGCTTTGCCGAGGAATATGACATCGAGCGCAAGTTTCGCGAGACGCGGCTTTATCAGGTCGCGCCGATCAGCACGAACCTGATCCTGAGCCATGTCGCGACGCACGCGCTCGGCTTGCCCAAGAGCTTCTGAGCCGATGGACGATTACTCCGCCTGGGTCGGCCGCAGCGAAACGCGCGAGGATGTGGCCACGGCGGCGCCGCTTGCGGGCCTTGCCGCGCTGCTCGACCATGACGCGCCGCCATGGACGCCGGGCATGGTCCCGCCGCTCGGCCACTGGCTCTATTTCCTGCCGACCGCGCGCCAGTCGGCGATCGGCGAGGATGGTCATCCACGCCGCGACGAACACGGCCTGCTGCCACCCGTCCCGCTCCCGCGCCGGATGTGGGCGGGCAGCCGCATCGACTTTCTGGCGCCCGTTCCGATCGGCGCCGCATTGACGCGCGTGACGACGATCGGGGCGATCAAGCCCAAGCGCGGCGCGAGCGGCGATTTGTTGTTCGTGACGCTGCGCCACGAGATTTCGGCGGACGGCGCCCCCGCGATCCACGAAGAACAGGATATCGTGTTTCGCGAGGCCGCGGGATCCGCCCCCGCCGCAGCACCGGCCGCACCCGTCAGCCCCGAACCCGCCGATGTGGTCCGCAGCATCATGCCCGACCCGGTGCTGCTCTTCCGCTACTCGGCGCTGACCTTCAACGCGCACCGCATCCATTATGACCGCGACTATGCGCAGGGTGTCGAGGGTTATGCAGGACTCGTCGTCCACGGCCCGCTCATCGCCACGCTGCTGATGGATCATGGCCTGCGCGCCGGGCTGGTCCCCCGCCGCTTTGCCTTCCGCGCCGAGGCGCCGCTCATCGACGGGACGCCATTCGATCTCTGCCTCGCGCACGACGCCGAAAGTGCGCGGCTATGGGCGCGAGATTCCGCCGGGCGCCGGACGATGCGCGCAACGCTGACGTGAGCCGACCGGATGACGATGAAAGAATGGCCAGCGATCGGTCGTTTGTGTCACTCGCGACCGATCGGACTGCAATGACAGAAATCGACCGGAAGCCGACCTAAGATCCTCCCCATCCCAAAGCTGACATCCGCCAAAAAAGCTGTCCTACATGACCCGGCTGTGCCAGCCTTCGTTGATCATGGCCTTGGCGGCGTAGTTCACATCGCCGTCGGCATTCTTGGTGCTACCGATCAAACCCTGCGCCGCCGCCTCAAATCGCTCCGTGTCGGCCGTCTTGACGATGTAGTTGACGAGCCCGCCGAGCGTTGATGATCCGAACAAGGTCCCCTGCGGACCCCGCAGCACTTCGACGCGGTCGAGATCGAACGTATCGACATCAGGGATACCGATAGGCCAGCCGGGCTCGACCAGCGGCACCTCGTTCAAATAATAACCAACGGTCGTCTGACCTTGCTCATGATAGGTCGTAGCGGCGATGCCGCGAATGACGACTTCCGAAACGCCCGGCTGATAGTCGTTGAACACGACGCCCGGCAAGCGGACGATGTAATCGGCGAGACTGTTTGCATTGGCGCCCGCCAGCTCGTCGCCGGTCACCGCACTGATCGGCAGGGCCACCTGGCGAATGCTTTCTTCGCGTTTGGTGGCCGTGACGACGATTTCACCGTCGGTTTGAGCGCCTTCGACCGGCGGCGCTGCCTGGGCCAACGCGGTGGAAGAAAAAGCGCCCAGCGTCAGCGCGGCCCCGCCCAGCAGTAACAAGCGAAATTTTGATGCGTTCATGTCCGTCGTCCCCTAAAAATTGCCGATCGTCCCACCTGCGGATGGCTGGGAGCGCTCTTCGCAGAGCGCCGCATTGTCACCTCGAGGGTCGAATTTAGGGCGCGGAAACCGGAAAGCCTTATCCTGCGGGTTGAATATTATCTTGAACGGGCAGAGCGGCGCCAGAAAAGGCCAAAAAAGGCACGCATATTCGTCATAATCTAACGGCGGCGGAGTGGCTGGCGGCAGCAATGGGGGGCGTCCTTTCGCTGCGCGGAAAGATGCACTACCAGTCCTGCGACATGCCGGTCGCGTGGTGGAGGAAAGCCCAACGCGCCGGGCCAAGGGTCAACGCTGGAAATGCCCGTGCGATGCCCGCAAGGGTCGGAAAGCCCCAAGAAACTCATCGCGCCGGCCGTGGCCCAAGCGAAGCGGCAGGTCCGGCGCCGGCGCGGTGCGAACGCGAATTGCGTGAGAAGCTGGGGGCGGTGATCGGTCCCGAACCGGCGTACGGCATATCGCTAGGCGCGTATTGCTAAACCACAATAGCGCGCGCCTCGGAGTCGAATGAACGACCGTGACCGATGAAAAGCCGGCCCGGGCACGTGTCTATTCTGGCAGGCGCCCGCTGCGGGGAAGCAGGAGTATCATGGCAGCCGCGATTAGCCCGCCGAACCCCATCGCCAGCGAGACGAGCAGCAGGCTGCTCCCGCTGGCGAACAGCGCGCCGGCGATGACCGGACCGAGCGCCGACCCGCCGCGGCCGACGCCGATGACGAAGCCCGTACCGCTGGCGCGAAGCGCCGCGGGATAGGTCTGCGCGAAGATCGGATACATGCCGACCACGCCCGCATTGATAAAGAAGGCCGCGAGCGCGGCGGTGATCGACAGGCGGGCCAGATCGGCGCCCGCGAGACCGAACGCGCCGATTGCGACGAAACCGGCCAGCATGGCGGTGGCGACGAGCGGACGGAGCTTGAAATACTGGCTCGCGATCGCGATCGCCAACGCGCCGAGCAGGTTGCCGATGTTGGCGGCAACCAGGACGCGGCCGGCTTGCGCGGCATCGAAGCCGAGATCGACCACGATTTTCGGGATCCATTTCTGGACATAATAGAAAAGGAGAATCTGCGCGAAATAGGCGGTGGTGAGGAGTATCGTCACCCGGGCGAAGCGGTTCGAGAAGAGCGACGCGATCGACGGTCGCACGACCTGGTCGGGCAAAGCCGGGAGCTCGGTGACCGCGGGGAGGCGGAGACGCGCGAGCGTCTGATTGACGCGCGCCAGCGCGCGGGCGGGCCGCCGCGCGATCAGCGAGTCGAGGGACTCCGGGAGAAAAAGCAGCACGAGCGGGATCATTGACGCCGTCGCGATGGCGCCGAGCATGAACACCGACCGCCAGTCGCCGGTGACGGCGAGAAGATGGGCCGCGAGCAGGCCGCCAAGGATGGCGCCGACCGAATAGCCCGCAATATTGAGCGCCACGTTCAGCCCGCGCCGGCGGTCGTTGGAAAATTCGGCGACCATCGCGCTGGTCGACGACAACATGCCGCCGATGCCGATGCCGGTAAAAAAGCGCACGGCCGACAGCGTCGTGACATCGTCGGCGCGCGTCGCGGCGAACATGCCGAGCGCCATGACGCAAAGGCAGCCGAGGATCGTCGGGCGCCGGCCAATTCGATCGGCGACATTTCCGATCAGCACCGACCCCGCGGCCATGCCGAACAATTCCATCGACAGGACCACGCCGAGCATCGCTTTGTCGACACCCCACTCGTCGGCGATGCCGGGCGCAGCAAAGCTGATCGCGAGCACGTCAAAACCGTCGAGTGCGTTCAGCGCGATGCAGAGCGCCACGACCGCGATCTGGAGCCTGTGCATCGGCGCAGCCGCCAGCAGGGTGCGCGGATCGTTCGTCATTTCGCTTCGCTCCGGCAGCCGGTGACCGCGGACGACCCCGCCGCGGCTTCCCAAAGCCGCCGCAGGCCGGTCAGGGGTCGAGCGTGGCGAGATATTTCGCGGCAATTGTCGCCAGTTCGGGCCGGCGATCGAGACAGCGCGACACCGGGCCGACCACGACGACCGACAAGAGCCTGTCGCTCGCCGGCAACGGCAGCGCTACCCCGGCTAGATCGGGAGTATATTCGATATTGCTCTGGTGCCAGCCCATTCCGGCGGCTTCCTTCAGTCGCGCCTCTACCACTTCCGCGCTGGCCGGCGTAGTCGGCGCGTAGCTGACGAAGTCGATCTTCCGGTACAGCCGATGGCGTTCTTCGGTCGGCATCTGCGCCAGCAGTGCACGCCCCGCCGACGTCGCATGAATCGGTACCCGGTCGCCGACCTTCGCAAAGTAGCGCACCGACTGCCGCGACTCCGCTACATCGATGAAGGTTGCAAAGATGCCGGCCGGCGCGGCAATCGCCACTGTCTCCCCGGTCGCTTCCATCAACTCGCGCGCGACCCGCGCAAATTTCTCCGGCAAGGGGTCGGCCCGCGCGACCGCCTCGGCCAGCATGAGCCAGCGCGGGCTGGGATAATAGCCGCCGCGTTCGCGCGGCTCGTAGAGATAGCCCTTCAACGCCAGAGTCCCGACGAGCTTGAAGGTGCTCGAGCGCGGCCAGCCGAGATCCTCGGCGATTTCGGTCGGGGTCGCTGGCCTGAGGCGCGCGGCGAAATATTCGAGGATTTCGAGCGTGTTCGCGGCTTGACGTACGATCATGATCTTTTTGGCCCCGATTGTTTTTCGAGCCTCCATATGGCCGAAGCGGCGCGCTTCGCAAGGCGGGGAGCCATTTCGGCGCGCGGTCCATCGTCAGCGCGCCGTAAAGCCGCCATCGACGGCGAGCGCCACGCCGGTGACGAAGCTCGCTTCGCCCGACACCAGCCACAGCGCCGCGTCGGCGACTTCTCCCGCACGAACGAGCCGCCCCATCGGCACCGCGGCCATGAGTTTCGTCTCGTTAGCCGCCGCTTCGGCGGGATCGCCGCTCCGCCCGGTAAACCCGATCTTCATCGGTGTGTCGGCGAGGCCCGGGCACACGACGTTGACGCGAATATTGTCGGCAGCAAAGGCAAGCGACAGCGATTTTGCAAGGCCCACGACCCCCCATTTGGCGGCCGAGTAGATCGGGCTCATCATCGAGCCGACGAGCCCCGACACCGAGGCGGTAAAGAGGATCGCGCCGCCGCCGCGCGCGCGCATGTGGGGAGCAGCCCTCCCCGCGCCAAGCGCCGCCGATGTCACATTGAGCGCGATCGCCTTGTCGTAGGCGGCCAGATCGAGGTTTTCGACCGACGCCGGACCCGGCATCCCGGCGTGCGCCCAGAGAATGTCGAGACCGTCGAGCGCGGCGGCGGCTTCGTCGATGCTCCCTGTCGCAGCGGCGGGATCGGTCAAGTCGGCCACAATCGGGACGACCTTGTCAGCGCCGAAATCGGCGACCAGGGCATCGAGCGCCTCGCGACTGATGTCGATCGCCGCCACCCGCGCGCCTTCGCGCACGAAGCGCTCGACCCCGGCACGGCCCATCCCCGACGCCGCGGCTGTTACGGCGGCTAGCTTTCCTTCGAGGCGCATGGCATTCTCCTTAAGCGGCAAAGGGGTCGGCAAACCGGCCCGTGGTCGAGATGATGGTGGTTTTGGTTTCGAGAAAGGGATCGAGCCCCTCGAGGGCATTTTCGCGGCCCCAGCCGCTGGCCTTGACGCCGCCATAGGGGGTCGACCAGCGAATGTAGCGATAGGTGTTGACCCAGACCATGCCGGCCTCGATCCGCGCCGCGACGCGGTGCGCCTTGCCGGTGTCGCCCGACCATAGTCCGGCCGCCAGCCCATAGGGCGTCGCATTGGCGATCGCGACCGCTTCTTCCTCGTCGTCGAAGGGCATGATCGCGGCAACCGGCCCGAATATCTCTTCCTGCGCGATGCGCATTTGCGAGGTCACGCCGGCAAAGACCGTGGGTTCGACGAAGAAGCCGTTCGCGAGTCCCTCGCGCTCGATCCGGGCACCCCCGCAGACGAGCTCGGCCCCTTCTTCCTGGCCGATCGCCACATAGGATAATGTCTTGTCGAGCTGCTGCCGGTGCGCCTGCGGGCCCATGTGCGTGGCGGGGTCGAGCGGCATCCCGACCCGAACACGCGCGGCGCGTTCGCGAAAGGCATCGACGACGCGGCTGTAGATCGACCGTTCGACCAGCACCCGGCTCCCGAGCGCGCAGCTTTGCCCGCAAAGCGCCCAGGCCGAGCCCGTGGCGGCGTTGAGCGCCTGTTCGATATCGGCATCGGCGAAGATGATGTGCGGCGCCTTGCCGCCCAGCTCGAACGTGCAGCGGGTCAGCGTGTCAGCGCCGGCTTTGATGATCCGTTTCGCGGTCGCGCCTTCGCCGGTGAAGCTGATCTTGGCGACGTTGCCATGCTCGACCAGCCGGGCACCCGCGACGGGACCGTCGCCGGGCACGACGTTGATCACGCCGGGCGGAAATCCGGCCTCCTCGAATATCCTTGCGAGGGCGAGCGACGATGCCGGCGTCTGCTCGGCCGGCTTGAGGACAACCGTACAACCCGCCGCCAGTGCCGGACCCAGCTTCCAGGCGGCCGCCATCAGCGGCACGTTCCAGGGCGTGATCGCCCCGACAACCCCGACGGGATGACGCGTCGTAAAAGCATGAACGCTGTCGTCGAGCGGGATGGTACGTCCGCCGAGCTTGTCGGCAAGCGAAGCGAACCAGTGATAATATTGCGAATGCAGGCCGATGTCGCTGCGCGACTCGCGGATGGCGCGACCATTGTCGCGGGTTTCGATCTCGGCCAGCACATCGACCTCGCTCGCGTAGAGATCGGCAAAGCGGCGCAGGATGGCCGCTCTTTCCCATGGCGGCATCCGCCGCCATGGCCCGGAAAACGCATTGTTCGCAGCCGCAACCGCCCGGTCGATATCCTGCACGCCGCCATAGGCAACGTCCCCCCAGGGCAAGCCAGTCGACGGATCGACGCTCGGGCGCACGCCGCCATCGAGAGGCTCGACCCATTCTCCCCCGATGAAGAGGCGATCGAAGCGAAAACCGGTCAGCATCCTGTTTCCCTTTTCTATATATGGATGTATAATCTCCAAATAGAAATTTTAGTCAAGCATTGTTTGATCGCGCCGTGGCCTCTTCCGCGATCGTGACGCGCCAACCCTGCTTTCTGGGCGCCAATCCCTCGTGCGGCCAAAAATATGGGGAAACCGAAGGGCGCGACTGGACATATCTGTCCGCAGAAAATGCCAACCGGGCCATCCGCCGCAACGAATCGTCTCGACTTATGATCCCTATATAGGCATAATAAGTCCCATATTAGAGACTATGGCTATCAAGAGGGGGCTGCGATGCTGGCGTTGCTGCAGGGGGTTCGGATTATCGAGGTTGGCGCCGTCGTGCTCGGCCCTTATGCCGGGCAGCTACTCGCCGACCTTGGCGCCGAGGTCATAAAGGTCGAGCCGATCGACGGCGATATTGCACGCCATGCCCACCCCGCTGGCGAGCACGGCGGCGCGCTCTTCGTCAACAACAACCGCAACAAACGGATGCTCGCGATCGATCTCAAGCGCGCCGAAGGGCGCAAGGCGTTCGCGGGGCTCGTCGAAACGGTGGATGTCCTGTTCCACAACATGCGGGTCGACGCCGCGGAGCGGCTGGGACTCGGCTTCGACGCCGTCGCCGCGATCAATCCGTCGATCATCCACTGCGCCGCGATCGGCTTTGGCCAGCGCGGGCGCTACCGCGACCGGCCCGCCTTCGACGACATCATCCAGGCAGCGAGCGGAATTGCGGGATTGGGAACGGCAACCGGCGGGGAGCCGCGGTTCGTGCCGACGATCCTCGCCGACAAGGTCGCGGCCCTCCACGCCGTATATGCCATCCTCGCAGCGCTCGTGGCACGCGGCCGCGGCCGCGAGGGAGCGGTCAAGGTCGAGGTGCCGATGTTCGAGGCGCTGACCGCCTTCCTACTCAACGAGCATCTCGCGGGCGCCACCTTCGCGCCCGATGGCGCGCCGGGTTATCCGCGCATCCTTTCGGCCAACCGCCGCCCGTTTCGAACCGCCGACGGATGGATCGCGGTGCTTCCCTACACCGACCGGCAATGGCGCGCCTTTCTTGCCGAAATCGGCCGCGACGATGTCGCCGCGGAGGGCTGGTTCGCCGATCCAGGCGCCCGCGCGGTGCATATCGACACGCTGTATGCGCTCATCGCCGAGAGCCTCCCCGGCAGAAACACCGCCGAATGGCTCGCGGTGCTGGCCCAGCGCGACATTCCTTGCGCGCCGATCCCCTCGATGGAGCAGCTCCTCACCGACCCCCATCTTGAGGACATCGGCTTTTTCGACCCTCCCGAAACCTATCCCGAAGACATTGTCCGCTCGCTTCCCCAGCCGGTGCTGTTCGAAGGCGTCGCCGAAACGGCCGACCGGCCGCCAAGTCCGCTCGGCGAAGACAGCCGCGCCATCCTGCGCGCGGCGGGTCTGGAGGATAAAGAGGTCGATGCCCTGGTCGCGGCAGGCGTTGTCCTGGCTGGCTGATCAGCCCAGATGTCGCCGGATAAAATCGGCGCCGTCGCCGATCGCATCGCGCGCGACCTGCGCGACCGACATCGCCTCCAGAAAGCTGTGCGTCGCGCCGCGATAAACTTTCGCTTCGGTTGCAACCCCGGCGCGGCGCAGCGACATCTCCATCGCGATCGACTGTTCGGTGAGCAGGTCACATTCCGGGATCACCAAAAAAACCGGCGGCATCCCCGTCATATCCGCCAGCAGCGGACACACCAGCGGATCGTTCGCCTGACGCTCGACGTCGGTCAGGTAATTGTCGAAATAGCTCAGCGCTTCGGCCCGATCGAGATTCGAAGTCGGCCCACCGAACGCAGCCTCGGCCTCATCCGAACTCACGGTCGAGAAATATCCGTAATTGGAGAGGATCGCACGCACCAACCCGCTCTCACTTCGCGCCCGCAGCCGCAAGGCGGTGGCAAAGGAAAGATTGGCCCCCGCTGAATCGCCACCCATCGCCAACCGCGCGCCATCGATGCCGAGGTCAGCGCCATGCGCCCTCAGCCACAGCATCAAGGCTTCGATGCGGTCCAGCGCCGCCGGATATTTATGCTCGGGCGCGAGCGGATAATCGACCCCCACGACTGCAAACCTGCCTGCTGCTGCATATTCGCGCATCAGCCGGTCATGCGTGTCGATCGAAAACAGGGTGAAGCCGCCGCCGTGCAAATAGACCAACGTCGGCGCGGGCTGGCTCACGCCCTCGGGCAGATATACGCGTATGCGCAATGACCCGGCGCCAGGATCGAATACCCGCTCCACCGTGCGCGCCATCTCCGGCCCACCCTCGGTCCAGCGCGCGCGGACCTGCTCGCACACGGCCCGCTGCCCAGGAATGTCCAGCGTTCCCAAGGGCGGATGAGCCGCCCAGCGCTTGCTCATCTCGTCCAGAAAATAGCGGATTTCGGGATCGATCGTCACGGTTTCGGCTCCACCGGCAACCATTGTGCTTCCTTGTCGCCCTCCAAAAACCACGGCGCCGGCAGTTTCCGTTCGATCGGCCACAATTCATCAAGCGTATCGGCATCGAACAACTGCCCGCCGCGCATCACCAGCCGCACCGATCTTGTGTCGCGGATGTCGCGCAGCGGATCGCGGTCGAACACCACCAGGTCGGCATATTTGCCCACTTCGAGCGTCCCCATGTCGTCGAGGCGTCCGATCGTTTCGGCGGCGCCTGCCGTCGCCGCGTGCAGCACCGCCATCGGCTTCATGCCTCCCAGCGTGTGCGCCTCCATCTCATAATGAAATCCGATCCCCGGCTCGTCGCCATGCGACCCCATACCGACCAACGCGCCCGCTTCCGCCAGCTTCGCCGTATCGGCCGCCAGCAGCGGCACGCGCGACGCCTCGATCGATCCCCAGGCCCGCTGGCCCAGCTTGTGCGCGATCGCCATCGGCGGCCAGAAACGCCGCACCTTCGGATCGAGGGCGGGATCATGCTTGGCCACATAATAGTGCCGCCCCGCCGGACCGCTGCTGTTGATCAGCAGAGTCGCGACATAGCTCGTTCGCGTGCGGCGATAGAGTTCGATCACATCCTCCTGGAACGGCCCGATCGGCAGCGCATGTTCGTTGCCGGCATAGCCATCCAATATCTGGCTCAGGATCAGCTTGGGGTTATGGCTCCCCTCGGTCGTCGGCAAAATGCCGAGCTCGCGCGACGCCATCGCGATCCATTGCCTGATCTCCCGGCTCTCACCGCGATATTGTTTGATGTTGCGCAGCCCCCACGCCTCGCGATAGCGGCGCAGGATGGCCCGTGCGTCATCGAGCGAGGCGATCCGCTCCTTCGAGAACAGCGCCGGACCGGTCGACCGCAACCGCGGCCCGACGATCAGTCCGGCATCGATCAGATCCTGATACGCCACCTGGTCGATTCCCAGCGTGGAGGGATCGAACGAAGTCGTCACGCCGAACGCGAGCCGCGCGCGCAGCCCCCATTCCTCATAGCTGATGACGTTGCGGCGAACCCCGCCGATATGGTCGTGATCGTCGATGAAACCGGGTGCGACCGTTTTGCCGGCCAGTTCGCGCATCGGCGTTCCGGCGGGCACTGCAAAACTCTCCCGCGGGCCGATTGCGGCGATGCGATCACCGGTTATCAGGATGTCGGCATCCTCGATCACCTTGTCCCCGTCCGCCATCGTCAGTGCCCGCGCGCCGCGCAGGAGGATGCTGCCCACCGGGCGTGCGCGCGGCAGTTCGGCGATCAGCTCGACATAGCTTTTCGGCGCCGGCGCCTTCGCACCGGGCAATATCTGCACAAAATTGCCGACCGACCAGATAAGGCTGCCATCGGCGCGCCAGTCGAAATAGTCCGCGCCCATATCGGTCACGCGGCGGCCCGGCTCGCCGGGAGCGGTCAGGTCGATCTCGACTGCAGGATCGACCGGCACCGGGACAAGATAGAGCTGCTCGCTGGTCTGCGCCGCGATCCATTTGCCGTCGGCGCTGATTCGCATGTCGTCGGCGAGCGCCAGCACGTCGGTGAAATAATAGCCCTGCCCCTTGACCATCGCGACGCGCCGCTTGGCGCCGCTGGCGAGATCGACCGCGATCAACCCGTCGTCGCTCATCAAATGCGCGATGCCCGGCTGCCCGGTGACGAAATGCGGCCGCTGCCCCAGACGTCCGCTCGTCACCACCCGCGCCGCGCCGCCTGCCACCGGAATGGCGATAAGGTCGGCGGGCCGCACCGTGCCGAACTCGAAACTGCTCAGCTGCCGCGCCGCCGCAGGAGAACGCACCACGAGGATGGTCTTCCCATCGGGCGCGAAAGCGGGATGCGTGTAATACGCCGGCAGGCTGCTGACCATGACCGGCTGACCCGATCCGTCAGCGGCCACGGTCCACACCGCACCACCTGCCGCCTCGCTCCACGTCACATAGGCGATGCGCGTGCCGTCGGGGCTCCAACTCGGCAGCGACGGCGGATCGCCGGCAATGGGCAATCGCCGCGAAGCGCCGTCCAGCGGCTGCACATAAATACTGCCCAATGCGGCATAGGCGACCTGTTTTCCATCGGGCGCGGGCGTCGTTCCCTGCGGCAGCTTGGCGCGCACCGCCCCGGTTTCTTCGCGAAAGGCGATACGCGTGCTCGGCCCTACCGCCAGGCTCAGTTTCGCCGTGAACGGGATCCGTGTCGCCGCCGATCCGTCCACGACCCGCCGCTCGATACGGCCGTCCACCGCGATCAGGATTGCCTTGCCGTCAGGGGTAAAGGTGTAGCGCGGGATCAGGTCCAGCCATGCTGCGCCGTTCATCAGATCGGGTGCCGTCGGCCCCAGATCGCGATCGACGCCCGTCGCCAGATCGCGCACGCGCAGCCGCGTCTTGCCCAACCGCCGCGTGGCATAGGCAACCAGCGTTCCATCGGGCGATAGGGCAGGCCGGAAGAAGGTCTCGCCTCCCGCCTCGCGCCCACCCGAATTGGCGATGACCGTCTCTTCGGCGCCGGTCGCCAGATCGCGCCGCATAATCGTCCACGCCACTGGCTCGTCGAACGACAGATCGCCGGTGCGCCGCGCAAAATATAGCCATTTTCCGTCGCGCGACGCCGCCGCGCCAAGGGTGCTTTGCCACGCAGAACGCGGCGCATCCTCCGTCGGTTTGGCGGCTACGACCAACTCACCCGGACCGCCCGCGACCGGGTGTTTCCACAATTCATAGCGGTCCCAGCGGATACGCAACCGACTGACATAGACCGACTTTCCGTCCGCACTCCATTCGGGCGAGGTCCGCACCGCGCCGAGATCGTCCTGTGAAATACGGCGCGCGCCGCTGCCGTCCGCGCGGGCGATCCAGACATTGTCGCCGCCCGACCGGTCACTGACATAGGCGATCCATTTGCCATCGGGCGAGAAGGTCGGCTGCACCTCGAACGCGATGCCCTGCGCGATCGGTACGGCGCGCCCGCCGCTCGCAGGCATCGCGTAAAGTTCGCCCAGCATGTCGAACAGGATGGTCTTGCCATCGGGCGAGACCGCCAGCGACATGAAAGTGCCGCTCGAGACCTCATAGTCCAGCGTCCGCGCAGGTTTCAGCGGCAGACCGTTTTGCGCCAGCGCAGGACCCGCCAGCGCCGACAGCGAGGCCAGAGCCAGTCCAATACGAACGATAGGCTTCATGTTCAAACTCCGTCCAAGCTTAATGCAGATGCCCGAGCGCTCGCGGCTCGCGCATCCGCCACGCCACCACAAACGCTACCGCACATACCACCGAAACATACCAGGCGAACGCCCCCTCATGCCCCATCTGCTTGAGCAACAGCGCGATATATTCGGCGGTCCCGCCAAAAATCGCCGAGGCGATCGCATGCCCCAGCCCGACCCCCAGCGCGCGTATGCTCGCCGGGAACAGTTCCGCTTTGAACAGGCCGGAGACCGACGTGTAAAAGGACATGATCGCCAGCGCCGCGAACACCAGTATGCCGGCCGTCCACATCGTCTGCGCCTGCCCGATCGCGCCGAACAGCGGCACCGCGAACAAGGTCATCCCGCCGCTGAAGACCAGCAGGTTCGTCCGCCGCCCGATCTTGTCGGACAGTCGGCCCAAAATCGGCTGGAGACATAGAAAGCCCAAGGTGACGATCAGCATCGTCCTCGTCGCCGCGCCCGGGTCCATCCCGGCGGTATTGACCAGATATTTCTGCATGTAGGTGGTAAAGGTATAGAGCGATACCGCCCCCGCCGCGCTCAGCGCCATCACCACGAACATTGCGCGCGGGTGTTTGACCAGCGCCTTCAGCGACCCGGCATCGCCATTGCCCGCCGGTTCCGCCGTCTCGTGCATCGCGTCGCGAAACAGCAAGAAAATTCCCGCCAGCAGGGCACCCAGGATGAACGGGATGCGCCAACCCCAGGCGCGGATCGCTTCGTCGGTCATCGCCTGTTGCAAAAGGAAGATCGTCAGCAGCGCGAAAAGCTGACCGCCGATCAGCGTGACGAACTGAAACGAGGCATAAAAGCCGCGCTTGCCGGGCTCGGCAATTTCGCTGAGATAGGTTGCCGCCGCGCCATATTGCCCGCCGGTCGAAAACCCCTGCATCAGCCGCGCGACCAGCAGCAATGCCGGCGCCCATGCCCCGATCGTCGCATAGGTCGGCAATATCCCGACAAGCAGCGACCCCGCACCCATCAACAGCACCGACGCGATCATCGCCGCGCGCCGTCCCTTGCGATCGGCATAGCGCCCGAAGAACCAGCCGCCGAGCGGCCGAATCAGGAAGCCAGCCGCATAGATGGCGGCGACGTTCAAAAGCTGCGCGGTGCGGTCGCCCTCGGGAAAGAAGGACGATGCGAAATAGAGCGCGGTATAGGCATAGGCGTAAAAGTCGTACCATTCGATCAGATTTCCCGCCGAGCCTGCTACCGCAGCGCGGGCGCGTGTCTTGCGGTCGAGTTCGACCGGCACCGCCAGGCGCGTGTCGAGCGGCGCGTCGCCATCGGCGGGTACGCCGATCATCCCTGGCAAGTGGGTCATCATCCTCTCCCGCGCCGGCGGCTTCGACCGGCCTTTCCCTTCAGGCGGCGAGTTCGCGCGAACGCGCCGCTGCCGCTTCGACAACCGCCCGGACCAGCTGGTCGATCGCATTATCGGCATCCATCCGGGCAAGACCCGCGGCCGTTGTCCCGCCCGGGCTCGTCACTTGCCGCCGCAATTCGGCCAGCGGTGCACGCTCGGTATCCGCCAACGCCGCGGCGCCGGCAAAGGTCGCGCACGCCAACCGCATCGCCAGTTCCTGCGGAAGCCCTTCGTCTGCGGCGGCCTTTGCCAGGGCTTCGGTAAATCGAAAGAAATAGGCGGGGCCGCTGCCCGACACCGCGGTCACCGCATCGATCTGTGCCTCATTCTCGAGCCAGACGACGTCGCCGGTCGGCGCCAGCAACGCTTCGGCAGCTGCCCGGTCGGCGGCACCGATTCCCGGTCCGGCGACCACCGCGCTGATCCCTTTGCCGATCGCCGCGGGCGTGTTGGGCATCGCCCGCACAACGCGCGGACCGAGCGTTTCTTCCAGCGCGGCGAGCGTGACTCCGGCCATGATCGACACGCCGAAGACACCGCGATCGGCGAGAGGCCCGAAGGCCGCGGAGATCGGCCCGAACATTTGCGGCTTGACCGCCAGCACGACAATGAGGTCACCCTCGACATCGACGGCCTCGATCGCCGCGACGCGCTCGGCGCCGCCGGGTAGCGTATCGAGCATCGGATCGAAAACCAGCACGCGGTGACGGTCTTGCCAGCCGCGCGCCAGTACACCGCCCATCCGCCCGCATCCGACGAGCAAGATATTCACCGCTGCGCGTCCCGATAGCGTTCGGCCAGCATGTCTTGGCGCGAACGGCTCGACGCTTGCCGCCCTTCGACGATCACGGCGACTGCGTTGGTCGAAGGTTCGAGCGGATCGCCGTCCCATATCACAAGGTCAGCGTTGGCGCCGGGAGCCAGCGTACCGCCTCCCCGGCCCCAGATCGCGAGCGGATTGACCGTCACCGCCCGCAGCGCGTCGATATAGGGCAACCCGTTGGCGACCGCGATCCCGGCCCCTTCGCGCAACCCCATGCCGGCGTTGTAGGTCGTATGGATCGCCCCGCCCGCCTGCCCGAACGCGACCGGAACCCCCGCATTGACGAGGATGGCGGCGTTGTCCTGCCGTGCGCCGAGCTGGTCGAAATTGAACGGCAAGTTAATCTGCGGATCGAGGACTACAGCCACTTTTGCCGCGACGAGCGCATCGACCGCCCGCCAGGCCTCGGTGCCGCCGACAATCACGATGCGAATGCCAAAGTCGGACGCGACCGCGGCCGCCTGGCGAATATCAGATTCGCGATGTGTCTGGATAGCGAGCGGTGTGTCGCCGCGTATAACGCCACGGAGCAGGTCTTCGCCCGCCCGGCGTCCGCCCGACGGCTCGCCACGCGACCGTCCATCCCGTCTGCCTTTCCGGTCCTTCTTCGCTTCGCCCGGCTGCGGCGCGGCCACCGCCTGTGCGGCGTCGGCGAGCGCCTTGCGCAGCGCCGTCCACTGCACGGCGCGCGAACCCAGCCGGTCCCAGGCACCCCCCCCGATTACGGAATAGACAGCGACATTGGCCATATCGAGAATATCGACGCCGTCGCGCAGGCGAGCGAAAGCTGCCTCGCCACTGAATGGCGCGTGGCGCGAGGGCGCTGGATAGATCAGCGCCCGCGTGATGCCATCGGCGCGCGCGAGGCTGACCAGGGTCGAATGGCCGTTGAGCGCCCGACTGACGTCATAGCCGGGATTGCGCTCGTCGGCCGAACTGGTGTCGCTCGTATCGGGCGATCCGGAAACTTCGACGAGACCAATCTGCGTCGCGCCATTGACCAGGCCGGGTGTCACCGGTTTGCCGCGCGCATCGACTATCCGTGCGCCCGCCGGGATCAGTACGTCGGCGCTCACCGACACGACCTTGCCGTCCTCGATCAGGATCGTCGCGCCATTCACGGGCGCATCTGCCTCCATCGTCCAGGCCTCGGCATTGACGATCGCCAGCGTCTGGGCGCTTGCGGGCATAGCGATCGCCCCCGCGATAAGGCTCGCCAACAATCTCATGGCCGCGCTCCCCCGCGTCCGACCTCGAAATCCGAAATGGGTGAAAGCGGCGGTTTCGCGCGGTCCCACGCAATCGCGCCATCGATCAGCACGAGATCGGCGCGGCTGTAGATGCTGAACGGATCGCCCGACCATAAGACGACGTCGGCCTGAAGTCCTGGCGCGAGAGTGCCGATTTTTCGCTCCAGCCCCAGCAGCTTCGCTGGATTGCTCGTTGTCCATTTGATCATCGTCTCAGGCGCGGTCTCGATGCCGATACGGCGCCCGGCGGCGGCCGCCTTGGCCGCCGCGATATTGAGACGCTGGCCATCGGCGGGCGAATCCGAATGCATCATCACGCAGACGCCGGCCCGCTCCAGCAAGGGCGCCTCGGCCCGCACCGCGTCCTGCGCCTCGACCTTGAACCCCCACCAGTCGGCCCACACCGCGGCGCAGGTGCCGGCTTCGCGGAGCAGACCGGGGATCTTGTAGGCCTCGGTCGCATGGTGGACCGCGCCGATCCGTACGCCATATTCCTTGGCAACCGCCAACACCGCCGCGATATCGCCAGCGCGATAGCAATGAAGATTCACGCGCACATCGCCCGACAGGATGCCTGCAATGGCCTCCAGTTTCAGGTCGCGCGGCGGCGTCTCGTCGCCGGTCGCGCGCGCGCGCTCGACGAGCCGCTTGTAACGCTGCCCATCGGCGAAAGCCTGGCGCATATAGGCGATCACGCCTTGGCGGCTCGTCGGCCCGTCATTATCCTCATCGGCACCCCAGCTCTTCGGATTCTCGCCGCAGGCCATCTTGAAGCCCTGGACGCCGTCGGTCGCCTTCATTCCCCAAACGGTCGGCGCCCGCACCGGCTTCACGACGACCGAGCGGCCCGCGAAAATCGGTGTCGAGCCAGGCAATATCTGGATCGTCGTCACGCCGCTCGCGAGCGCCCGGTCGAACGCCATGTCCTGCGCGTTGACGGCTGTCTCGATCCAGGTGTCGGCACCGTTGGGCGAAGCGAGATCGGACACGTCGGAGGCTTCGCGGTCGATAGCGGTCAGCGGCAGGACGAAGGTTCCGCCATGGCTGTGGACATCGATTACCCCCGGGGTGACCCACCGCCCGGCAGCATCGACTTCGCGGACGCCTGGGTTGGCAAGGCTCTTGCCGACAGCAAGGATTCGGCCGCCGCGGATCAGCACATCGCCCCCGTCGATGCGTCCCCCTGCGCCGTCGAGGATCGTCGCCCCGCGCAGCAGCATGTCGTCGCCGGGCGGCGCGCGATACTCGCTCGGAAAGGGATCTTCCTGCCAAGGTGCGGAGACCATGCGCTGCGCGCCGACCGGTCCTGCCGCGGAAACCGCCGCCAGGATCGCTGCGGCGATGCCGATCCGTTTCACCATCCTGCCCGCCCCTTATTGAACCGACGCATCCATGCTGTGATTTCGGCGTCGGGATGTGCCTCCAATATGGCCGCAAGCGTATCGCCGGTTTCATCCTGCCCCAGCTTGAACTTGCCCGAAACGCTCGTGACAGTGGCGCGAAAGCCGATGATGCGCCCGAGCATCGCGCGATAACGTTCGCCCAGTTCCTCGACCCGCCATGGTTCCGGCCTTCCGGCCTCCATCGCGTCGATCAACATTCCAAGCGAGGTTTCGGTCAGCGCATTGTCGAAGTCGATTTGGGCGCCGATTTTGACCTGCGCAAAGTTCCAGGTCGGCGCCCAGTTGCGGATCCCCGCATGCTCGGGACTGACATAGGCATCGGGGCCAGTGAAGAGGATCGTCGCGCGTCCATCCGCTGCCAGGACGCGATAGAGCGGATTGGACCGCATCAAATGGCCGATCAGTTCGACAAGCCGACCTTCGGTATCAAACCGGCCGACCAGCGGTAATAAGCTCGCCTCGAGCCGGTCCACCGGCCCGCCGCAGACCCAAGCGAGCGGAAACTGCTCCACCAGCACCCGCACGTCGGCATCTTCAAACTGATCGAACAGCCCCACACCACCCCCTGAACCCAAGAAAATGCCGTTGCGGCATCGCGAAGCACCGGCCGTTCGCCGGACGAGCGCGCCGCCGTTGCCGCTCTTGTCCTTCACCCTTGGCACTCGGACAAGCACCAAAACCGAAAAGCCGGGGGGACCAGCGGCAACATTGAACAGTTTCCGGAATCGCGCTATCCTTGGCCCCCATATCCTTTCGATATGCAAGTAGAGGTGGGTCCAAATGCTCCGGCCATGGCAGGTAAGTCTTGGGGATCGCATCGATCCTTCGCGCAACATTCCCATTTATATGCAGATCATCCAGGCGCTTATCCGCGACATTGAGCGCGGGCACCTCACGTCGGGAACATATCTGCCTAGCAGCCGCGAACTCGCCCGCGTTCTCGGAGTCAATCGCAAGACCGTCGTCCTCGCCTATGAGGATCTGATTGCCCAGGGCTGGCTCGATTCGGCCGGCACCCGCGGCACGCGCGTGGCCACTGCCTTGCCCGATCCGGTAAACCGGCACCAGGGCGAAGGCGAAGCCACGATGAGCAACGCGGCCGTCGATTATCGCTTTGCCGCGCCGCCCGAGCGACCGATCGCCGTTCCCCGCGGCACCGGCCTGAAAATCGACGAGGGCGCCCCCGATGGTCGACTTTTCCCCGCCGAACTGCTGGCACGTGCCTATCGTGGCGCGGCGCACCGCGCGTCACGGGACAATGGATTTCAATATCGTGATCCGCGCGGCTCGCCCGCGCTGCGCGAAGCAATCGCCACCATGCTCAAGAGCCAACGCGGCCTCCCCGTCGCAGCGGAGAATATCTGCATTACGAGGGGGAGTCAGAACGGCATTTTCCTGGCCGCGCAGGTTCTGATCGGCCGCGGTGATTCGGTGGTCGTCGAAAAGCTGACCTATGAACCCGCAGTCGCCGCTTTTCGCGCGCTTGGGGCAAATATCGTGCCCGTCGGCCTGGATGATGACGGGATAGATCTCGACGAAGTCGAACATGCATGCCGCCGCAACGCGGTGCGCGCGGTCTTCGTCACACCGCATCACCAGTTTCCTACCACTGTATCAATGCGTCCCGAGCGACGGCTGCGCCTCCTCGACCTCGCTCGTCAATTCGGCTTCGCGCTGATCGAGGATGATTATGATCACGAGTTTCATTTCGAATCCCAGCCGCTGTTGCCGCTCGCGGCTTACGGTCCTGGCCATGTGCTCTACGTGGGGTCGATGTCGAAGTTGCTTCTTCCGGCTTTGCGCATCGGCTATGTTGCGGCGCCGCCGCAGGTCATCGATGCCATTGCGCACCGCGTCTCGATCACCGACGGCATGGGCAACAGGCTGACCGAGGACGCCGCCGCCGAACTCATCGAAAATGGCGAGCTGCGCCGGCACAGTCGCAAGGTCCTGCAGATATATGCCCGGCGCCGCGAAAGCTTCGCGACACAGATCGAGCGGATTTTCGGGGAAACGGCCGAATATCGGATGCCCGACGGCGGCCTCGCCTTCTGGCTGCGCTTCAGAACCGACCTCGACGAGATGGAAGCGCGCGCGGCGGCCATGGGCCTGACCTTCGCTTCCTCGCGCTCGTTCATGACGACCCCCGACGCCCCGCGCGGGCTTCGCATCGGCTTCGCCAGCCTCAACGACCATGAAGCGCGAACCGCTCTCGCGGCCTTGCGCGAAGCCGCCGGTTAATTTGACTGGTCCCCTCGCCTCGCCAGCAATTGGATGTTTTGCGCTCCACATGAAAGGCGGAACGTCGGACCCTCAAGGAGGGACATCATGAAATACACTCTCGCATTCACACTGGCCGCGGCGGCCTTGCCGCTTCCGGCGTTCGCACAGCAAGCGCCAACGACCGCGCCGCCCACGGCCCAAGCACCCTGGCCCGAGGCATGGTTCGAGATTTTCAAGCTCGCTCCCGGCAGGCAGGAGGAGTTCATCCGCCGTATCGCGCAGGCCGACGAAGTCGCCGCGGCGGGCGGCTTTCCACCGACCCAGCTTTTTTTTCATGAGAATGGTGCCGATTTCGACGTCATTCTTTTCAAACCGGTAACGGGCATCGAGCCGACCCCAGCGCAGGCCGCAGCAATGGAAAAGAAACGGAATGAGCTCGGATTGCCGAGCGGCCCCGCCTATTTCGTCAACATCCGTGAGCTGGTCGCCGAGCACAGCGACTCGAAGACCTATGGTCCGCTGTCTGCCGCGATATGGCTCGCACGGCTCGATCAATGGCGAGCCGCGAATCCGGCCCGCAAGCCGACGGGCAAATGATGCTCGGCCGCCGCAGGCTGTTGACCGGTGCCGGCGTAACGGCTGCGGCGGCCATCGCCCGCTCCGCCTTTGCCGGTACGGCCGATCATCTCGACACCGCCTATGTCAACGCACGCGTCTGGACCGGAGCCGGCCCCGACACGCGCACCGACGCGATCGGTATCAAGGCTGACCGCATCGCGGCGATTGGCCGCGATGCGGTCCGCTCGCGCATCGGCAAGGGCACACAGGTGATCGATCTCGAAGGCGCCTTCGTGACACCGGGTTTTATCGATCCGCATGTCCATTTCGTAAAGGCGTCACAGATGCTTTCGCAGGCATCGCTGCGCAATGCGGCGAGTCCGCAGGCATTCGTCGAACAAGTCGGCGCCGCTGCCCGGGCGTTGCCGCCTGGCCAATGGCTCGAGGGTGGGAACTGGGACCAGGATCGCTGGGGGGGCACGATGCCGAACCGGTCGTGGATCGATCCGGTGACGCCCGATACGCCGGTCGCGGTCATTCGCTACGACCTTCATATGCTGCTCCTCAATTCGCTGGCGCTGAGGCTCGCCGGGATCGACCGCAACACGCCCGATGTGCCGGGTGGCGTCATCGAGCGCGACGCCAAAGGCGAGCCGACGGGCATCGTCAAGGATGCCGCAAAGGAGCTGGTTCTGCGCGCGATCGGCGAGCCTTCGCCCCAGCAGATCGATGACGCTACGCGCAAGGGCATCGCGTTCGCGCTCAGCAAGGGCGTCACGCAGGTCCACCCCACCGAACTTGAAACGATCAGTTTCGATTCCACCCGGCGGCTTCGTGCCAAGGGCGAAACCGGTCTTCGTTTTCGCCACTATCTCCCGCTCAAGGACTGGGAAAAGCAGATCGAGCTGATCAAGGGTGAAGGTCGCGGCGACGATTGGGTCCAATGGGGTGCCTGCAAGGTCGTGTTCGACGGTTCGCTCGGCTCGCGGACGGCGCGCTTCTACGAACCCTATGCCGACGACCCCGACACGCGCGGGATCGTTGTCACCGATCGCGGCGACCTCCATCGCTGGATCATGGGAGCCGACGAGGCAGGCCTTCAGGTAACCGCGCACGCGATCGGCGACGAGGCGAACGACATTGTTCTCGATACTCTGGCGGCGGTTGCCAAAGCGAATGGGCCGCGCAATCGCCGGTTTCGCATTGAGCATGTGCAGCATATGCGGCCACACGCGATTCAACGCTTCAAGCGGCACGACATCATCGCTTCAGTGCAACCCTATCACGCGATCGACGACGGTCGCTGGGCTGTGCGCCGGATCGGCGAGGAGCGGCTCAAGACCAGCTTTGCGTTCGGATCGCTCGTCCGTTCGGGCGCGCATGTGTGCATGGGGTCCGACTGGCCGGTGGCACCGATCGATCCGCTCACCGGTCTCGACGCGGCGATCCACCGGGAAACGCTCGACGGGAAAAATCCGGACGGCTGGCATCCAGAGCAGCGTGTCACGCTGGCGCAGGCGCTCCGCTGCTATACGCGAGAAGGAGCCTATGCAGGTTTCAACGAAGGTCGGATGGGACTGATCGCGCCCGGGTTTCTTGCCGACATCGTCGTTTGGGATGGCGACTTCGTCGGCGCCCCCAGCCTTCTGACCAAAGCAAGAGTGTTGCGGACGATCGTGGGGGGCAAGCAACGATTTGGCTGAATGGCAGTGTCCACCCGTAACATAAATAGATCTGGACCCCCAGGGTATGCACGAATTGGATGTTTTGTGACCCAATGAAGTCATCCATGTTGCAGATCCGATTGACAGGCTTGGCACTCCGTCCAGCCATTTCGGGTGAGGCTTTGGACGCCAATTTTCGGGGGGGTTTGATCATGGTTGCCTATCGCGACATCATCCAGGGGGTCGGCTTAGCTGCTGTAGCCGCAGCGCTTTTTCCGATACCGCAAGCACAGGCGCAGGAGATCGCCGGGGATGACGAGAGTATCGTCGTCACTGCGCAGCGCAGTAACCAGAGCCAGGTCAGCCGTCGGGGCTCGCTGGGCGCGTTGGGCGACAAGGATGCAATGGACACGCCGTTCGCGATCAAAAGCTATAATTCGGCGCTGATCCTCAACCAGCAGCCCCAGACCCTGGGACAAGTGCTGGAAAATGATCCGGCAATCCGCACAAGTACGTCTTTTGGTACGCCTGCCGAACTGTTCGTCATGCGCGGGTTCAACCTGGCCTCGGACGATATCGCCTACAACGGAATGTATGGTTTGACGCCGCGTCAGCTGGTCGCTCCCGAGCTATATGACCAGGTGCAGGTGCTAAACGGCGCCAGCGCCTTCCTTAATGGTGCGGCCCCGGGCGGTAGCGGCCTTGGCGGCGGGATCAATCTGATCTCGAAGCGAGCAGGCGACAAGGACCTCAACCGCGTCACGCTCAACTATGCCGGAACGAGCCATTTCGGCGGCGCGTTCGATTTCGGTCGACGCTCGAACAATGGAGAAATCGGCATCCGAATCAACGGCGCGCTGCGCGGTGGCGATACGGCGGTGGACGACGAATATCGCAACGCCAGGGTAATCGGCGCCAGCTTCGACTGGACGACCGATCGCGCCCGCATCACGGTTGATTTGGCCTATCAACGGCTGTTCGTGCGCGGCCTGCGCCACAAGGTTGCGATATCGAACGTCATTCCCGAGGTGCCAAAAGGCGACACCAACTATTCGCAGCAATGGCAGACGTATAAGCAGCGCGACATCTTCGGCATGATCGCGGCCGAATATGACCTCAGCGACAATGCCGAAATCTATGCGTCGTTCGGTGCGCGCGACGGAATGGAAGAAGGCGTCTCGCTCAACGCCGTGTTCGTCACGGATCCCATCCTTGGCACCGCGACGGGCAACAACGCGCAGTTCACGCCGCGCACCGACAACAACGAGGCCGCGCAGGGAGGCATCCGCGTCCGCGGCGATAGCTGGGGCATCTCGCACGAGCTCAACATCGGCAGTTCGCTCAGTTGGCAAGTGAACCGCAACGCCTATCAGCGCTACGGGCTGTACACGACGAACATCTACAATCCGGTACAGGTCCCGCGCCCGCCCGAGAACACCGTACGCGGCGGCGACCTGGTCGATCCTTTTCCCGTCGCGCGGACCCGTTTTCACAGCTTGTACGTGTCCGACACTTTGGGCTTCGCGCAGGACCGCGTGCTGCTGACCGTCGGATTGCGGCATCAAAGCATCGAGGATCGTCGCTATGCCTATAACCAGACCGGCGCGATCCCTCCGGGCGGCGAAACCAGCCGTTACAAGGCCGGAACCACGACTCCGGTCGTCGGTCTGGTCGTCAAGCCAAGCGAAACCATCTCGCTCTACGCCAATCGCATCGAAGGTCTCGTCAAGGGCGACGTTGCGCCGATCGACCCGGCGCTGATCAATTCTGGCGAAGTGTTCGCACCCTATAAGACCACCCAATATGAACTTGGCGGGAAAGTCATAATTGGCGGCATCAACGCCTCGTTCGCCGTATATCAGTCCGAACGGCCCAACGCGTTCAGCCGCGACATCGCGCCAATCCCGACCACTGGCCCGACCCGCGAATTCGTCGTTGAGGGGCTCCAGCGCAATCGCGGCCTCGAAGTGGCACTCGACGGCGAAGTGACCGAGGGGCTGCGGATCATTTCCGGGGCCGCGATCAACGATGCCAAGCTGAAGCGCAACGCCAACCCCGCACTCGACGGCAAAAAGGCGGTCGGCGTCCCCGACTATACGCTAAACGCCAACATCGAATGGGACATCGTGCCTGCCGTGACTTTGACCGGGCGTGTCATCCACACCGGCCCGCAGATGGTGAATCAGCTCAATACGCTGGAACTCGAATCCTGGACGCGGTTCGACCTTGGCGCCCGATTTGTTGCCGTGATGGGCGGTAGTCCAGTCACGTTTCGCGCCAATGTCGATAATGTTCTGAACAAGCGCTACTGGGCCGCCGCGTTCACGAGCTTTCCGGCCTTCGACGCATCGCTGCTGCAAGGATTGCCGCGCACCTTCAAGCTGTCGGTGACCGCAGACTTCTGATCCACAGTGTTTCGATGGCTCCCTTGGCCCGGCTGGAAACAGCCGGGCCTTCTGTTTTCCGATGCGGACCGGCTTAGCAGAACGAGCTGCCTTGGACCCGTCGGGTCTACAAAAAGTGGATGTTTTTCGGTCCGCGACGATCTGCCACTCCCGTAGGATGATCGCGCAAACCTCTGCACCGCGACTGGCGCCCCGCCGCCGGCTCCTTACCATCCACCGCTGGCTCAGCCTCGGCGCCGCGATGTTCTGGCTGTTGCAAGCGCTCACCGGCATCCTCATCGTCTTCCACTGGGAAATCACCGACCGCGCGATCTCCACGCTCCATCGGCCGACCGATCTCGCGGCGATCGAGCAGCGTATCGAAGCGCTCGTCCCGCCCGGCGGGAACGGCAAGATGAGCGCAATCTGGACGACCGCCGGAGCGCAGGATCGCTACAATCTCTATTTCGAAGACGGCGAAGGGACGAGCGGCTCGGTGCGCATCGCTGGCGACGGCACTGTGCTCGACGCGCCGCGCGAGGACGAAACCTCCTTGATGGCTTTCCTCGTCGGATTCCACCACGACTTGCTCGGCGCCTGGGGCAGCTGGATCGTCGCGATCAGCGGCCTCCTTCTTTGCTCGAACCTGCTGCTTGGCCTCACCGCCGCCTGGCCGCGGCGCGGCACCTGGCGGACGGCGCTCGTACCCACGCGGCGCGGCCCGCCCGGGGCGAGGCTCTATTCGTGGCACCGCGCGGTGGGACTGTGGGCGGTCGTTCCGGCGCTTGCGATCGCGACGACCGGCACGATGCTGAAATTCGAAGACGGTGTCGGCGCCCTTGTCGGCGCCCAAGCCGTATCGCTTCCGGCCAATCCCGCAGCAGGGCCACCGGTGGGATTCGCGGCAGCCGCCAAGGCCGCCCTCGGCGCCATACCTGGCAGCAGCCTGACGCAGGTCGCATGGCCTGCCGACGACGACGCCACCTACCGCGTGCGGGTCCGGGCGCCGGACGAAATCCGCCGCGCCTATGGCGGCAGCGTCGTGCTGGTCAATGCCAATGATGGCACGGTGCGGGGCGTTTATCCGATCGCCGAGGCGGAGCCCGCCCGCGCCTTCATGAGTATGTTGTTTCCCATCCATACCGGCGAAGCCGGCGGGCTGATCGGGCGCCTGTTGTCGATCGCGATCGGACTGTGGCTGATCACGATGATCGTCGCGGGTGGGTTGCTGTGGGTCAAGCGTCGCACGACACGCACCAGGGCGCCGTCGGATTCTGGTCGGTAACTGTCGCTGAGGCGATTGCCGCGTCGATGCCGGGACCTAGAGGGACAATATAATGCAGACAGGCCGCATGATAATTGCCGCAATTGCGCTCAGTCTCGCAGTGCCCGCTGCTGCGCAGGACGGCCGCATCGACGCGCTCGAGCGCCAACTCGCTGCACAGAAGCAACGGATCGAGGCGCTCGAAGCACTGGTGATGAAACAGGCCCAACTCGTGCAGCCGGTGGCGGGGCCGACGCCGTCCGCGCCCGTTGCCGCGGACGCGCGCGCCGACTTGCAGCTGTCGGCCATCACCGCGTCGCTCCCGGACGGGGCCTTCCGTCTCCCCGGCCTCGACGTCGGCGGCGACATGCGCGTGCGGCAGGAATGGAATTTCGTCGATGGTCGCGACCGATCCCGCACCGCGGTCCGCGCGCGCCTTCGGGCCAGCTATGCGGTCAGCGACAAATTCTCGGTCGGGACGCAGATCGCGACCGGCGACCCTGACGACCCCAATTCAACCGACGTCACGCTCGGCAATTTTGTCGACGATTTCGCGGTTTCGCTCGACCAAGCATGGGTCCGTTACCACGACGGCGGCTTTACCGCCTATGCGGGCAAGTTCCCGCAGCCGTTCCAGCGCACCGAGATGCTGTGGGATGGCGACGTCGCACCGCAGGGTGTCGCCGCGGCCTATAGCACCGGGCTGGGCGACGCGAAACTCGATGCGCGCGGCCTGTATTTCGTTGTCGACGAAGCCGCCGTGGCGCGCGACAGCGACATGTTGGGCGGCCAGCTTGCGCTTTCAGCGCCGCTTGGCGCCCGTTTCGTGGCGGGTCTTACCGGTAGCTATTATCACTACCGCCTCGGGGCTCTCGCCGGCGCCGACGCGGGCGATTTTCGGGGCAATCTCTTGTCGGGAGGCCGCTATCTGTCGGACTTCCATCTGCTCGAGGGAATCCTCAGGCTCGACTGGACCGGCCCCTCCGAACGCTGGCCGCTTGCCTTCACCGCCGATTTTGTTCGCAATCTCGGCGCCGCGGTACAGGGCGACACCGCTTTCAGCGTCGAACTCGCCGCGGGCCGCACCGCAGAGCCCGGCGATTTCCGTATCGCCTATAATTTCTCCGAAGTCGAAGTCGACTCGGTGCTCGCGGCATTCAGCCATGACAATATCGACATCGCGACCAATTACCGCCTCCATGGCCTTGGCCTTTCCTACATCCCGGCATCGAACCTGCAGCTCGATCTGCTCTGGTATCACTACCGTCCGCTCGATGCGCCCTATGCCGCATTGCCGTCGACTGACTGGCTCGACCGCCTTCGCTTCGCTTTCATGGTGAGTTTCTGATGCTTATTACTGCCCTCGCGCTTGCCGTTTCGGCACCGCCGTCGACTGACGCGTCGCCGTCCTTCGAAGGTCATTTGCCGCACGGTCATACCCACGCACCCGGCGAGATCGACGAAACGCATGGCCCCTTGCTTTTGCAGGTCACTTATACCGGGGAGGTCATCGGCAACGCGTCAGGCGGCGTTCGGCGGGGCACCCGCTACCTCGATAATCTCGACATCGTGTTCGAGGCCGATATGGAAGCGCTCATCGGCTGGAAGGGGGCGCAGGTCCATATCTATGGCCTCTACAATAATGGCAAGTCGATCAGCGACCTCGTCGGGGATACGCAAGCCGTCAGCAATATCGAAACCGGCACCGCCGCGCTTCGCCTCTACGAGGCATGGGTCGATCAAAAGATCGGAGACCATGTCTCGCTGCGGGCGGGCCTTTATGATCTCAACAGCGAATTCGACGCGCTCGACGCCGCGGGGCTGTTTGTCAGCAGCCCTCACGGTATCGGGACCGATTTCGCGCAGAGCGGCAGCAACGGTCCCTCGATCTTTCCCTCGACCTCGCTCGCCGCACGGCTGGCAGTCACGCCCGCCGAGGGCTGGACGGTCCGCGCCGCGGTGCTGGACGGCGTTCCCGGCGATCCAGCACATCCGGGGCGCACGGCGGTCAAGCTCGGCAACGGCGACGGCGCGCTGCTTGTGGGCGAAATCGAGGCGCCGCTCGGCGACGGTAAGCTGCTGCTCGGCCACTGGCGCTATACCGCCGACTTCGATCGCAACGACGGGGGTGATGCAGGCGACGGCAATGCCGGCACCTATGTTCGCGCCGAACTCCCGCTCGTCGAGCGATCGGGCCGCACGATCGACGGGTTCGTGAGGCTCGGCACCGCCCGCGGACGGTATAACATGTTCGACCGCTTCGCGGGCGGCGGTTTCAAATTCAGCGGCTGGGTTCCCGGACGGAAAGACGATGAATTTGGCATCGCGTTCGCCGCCGCATTTACATCGGACTCCTGGCGCGCGGCAACGGACGCGGCGGCGTCCGAGATCGCCGTCGAGGCTACCTATCGCGCGCAGCTCGCGCCCTGGCTCGCGGTCCAGCCGAACATCCACTACATCCGCCGCCCGTCGGCCGATCCCGCGATCGCCGACGCATTGGTCATCGGACTTCGCGCCGAGGCAAGTTTCGCCTTTGCCGGCTTCTGACGACGAACAACTATTCTAGTCCCGACCACAGGGAAACGATCCACAAACGAGGGGATGCCGAATGTCTGAGGATCTGACTCGCCGCACGATGCTCACCGGCATGGCGCTTGCGCCGTTGGCGACAGCTGCGGCGGCCGAGAGTCCGCCGCGCGTCCTGTTGATCCGCAATGTCCAGCTCTTCGACGGTACGGGCAGCCCGCGCCAACCGCGCAATGTTCGTATTTCAGGCAGCCGCATCGACGCCGTGTCCAGCGGCGACATCCCGGTGCCCGCCGACGCCGCGATCATCGACGGCGCCGGTCAGACGCTGATGCCCGGGCTTACGGACGCCCACTGGCATATGGCCGCGGTGAAGGGCGTGCCTTGGATGGGTTCGGATGACGCGCTGGCAGCGGCGCTGGTTTTCAAGGATGCCGAGTTTCAACTGATGCGCGGCTTCACCACCGTCCGCGACACCGCGGGATCGGTCTTCGGAATCAAGACCGCTATCGATCAGGACGTGATGCCCGGTCCGCGATGCTACCCGAGCGGCGCCGCCATCTCGCAGACCTCGGGCCATGGCGATTTCGAAGATGCCGATACACTGCCGACGGCGCTCGGCGGTGCTCCCACGATGCAACAGCAGCTCGGTATGACGGCGATCGCCAACGGCATACCCGAAGTGCTTGCCGCGACGCGCCAGCAGTTCAAGCGCGGCGCCTCCCAGATCAAAATCATGGCGGGTGGCGGCGTGACGTCGGACCACGACCCGATCGATACCGTGCAATATACGCTTGAGGAGATGCGCGCGATCGTGCAGGCGGCGACCGATTGGGGAACCTATGCCTGCGCCCATGCCTATACCGCGGCGGGCGTCCGCCGCTGCCTAGAGGCCGGCGTGATTTCGATCGAGCATGGCCATGCGATCGACGACGCGACCGCGGCGATGATGGCCGAAAAGGGCGCGTGGCTGTCGATCCAGCCGTTCGAGGTCGGCGACAACATCCTGACCACCGAGCAACAAGCAAAAGCGCAGGAATCGCTGGGCGGTGGCGGTTGGCAGACGAGTGTTCGTCTTGCGAAAAAGCACGGCGTGAAGGTCGCGTTCGGCACCGACCTCTTCTCCAGAACGCGCGCATCGCGAACCGAAAATGCCATGTTACCGCGGTTCGGTGCGATCTATTCCAACCGGGAGGTACTCCGCATCGCTACGTCAGGAAATTGCGAGCTGTTCGCGCAAAGCGGCAAACGCAATCCTTATCGGGCCGCAAAACTGGGGATCGTCGAGGTCGGCGCCTGGGCCGACCTCCTTCTCGTTCGCGGCAACCCGGTCGATGATCTGCGACTGCTGGAGGATTTCGAGCGTAACCTGCTCGTCATTGTCAAGGACGGCGTCGTGCACAAGAATTTTCTGTCGCACTGATCAAGTTGGCAGCCAAGACCTGCCGCACTGCGCGTCATGCCGCCATGAAGTTCAATAATCCGAACTCGTGCCAGCTTCAACCGCAGCAAGCTACTGACGCTGTCAGCTACTTGAACCGCCAGACTTGGCCGATTTCGGTCGGTCCGGCTTCGGCATTAAAGCGTGCGAAGCGGACGTTCGCTGTTCCGGTTTCGCGACGACGCGATCCGACGACAGGATGCGCCTGTCCCTCGGTGGAGCTTGGATGGTAGCGGAACGCCTGCATCGGGTCCGGCGGCGAACGCAGACGTTGACCCAAGGTGAGCCTCTACGGCGGTGACCCGGTTGCCGGTCTCGCCACCGTAGATCGCCCTGTTCATCGCGTTTTGCGATGAAGAACCATGCCCCCGTGGTAGAGCACGCCGTCGACGAACTTCCCGTCGGCAGTAAAGCCAGTGTCGTCCCAGTATAAAATATCCTCGCCGCGCGCTTCGTCATAGCGACCGTCTGGGAGCAGGTTGTGACGGATACGGCCGTCGGCCGTGACCCACATACCGACATAGGGATGGGTTTGCCGCTCGGTGGCAGGTGCGGTTTGCTGCGTGATCATTTCTGCATTCTCCGAGGGAACAGGGATAGTCGCGCCTCCGCAAACGAAAGCGACGGCGAAGATGCCGCCGCGGATCATGGCGCCCGATCTCCCGCTCGGGCCGATCGCCGCTCGGCGAAAAGCTCGGAAAGCGCCTGCGATGCCGCGATCGCCTTGGGAAAACCCGCCGTGACGGTCGTCAGATAGACGATCTCCTTCAACTCGTCTTCGCGCACTCCGATGTTGAGCGCATAGCCGGCGTGGACCTTCAGAAAGGGCAGCTCGCCGAGCGCCGCGAACGCCGCCACTGCGGCAAGCTGGCGAGTCCTGGCGTCGAGGTCCGCCCGCGACCAGACATCACCGAGGGCGTAAGCCTCGGTCGCCTCCGCCAGGAAGGGAAAATCCTTACGCATATGTTCGAGCACCGGCTGGGGAGCGCCGCCGTTAAGGCTCCGGACAACGGCGTCGCCTCGCTCGTGGCGTTGCTCGGTCGTCTGCGCGAGCGCAGGTGTGGCGGCAATTGCGAGGCTGAATGCCGCGGCAGCGCCGAGCAGCAGGTTGATGCGAGTTCGCATTTTCGATCCCCTCAGGCGCTCGCGGTTGGGCGTACGACGATGTCGCTGACATCGACGTCGTCGGGCTGTTCGATGGCGTAGCGGACGGCCCGCGCGATCGCGTCGGGCTTGAGCGCGACTGCGCGGTAAGCGCGCATCGCCTCGGCCGCCGCCGGGTCGGTGATCGTCTCGGCGAGCTCGCTTTCGACCACGCCCGGGTAGATGCAGGTGACGCGGAGTCTGTCATTCTCCTGCCGCAGCCCGTCCGAGATCGCCCGCACGGCATATTTGGTGGCGCAATAGACGGCCGCGGCGGGGACTACGGAAAGGGCGCCGATCGACGCGATGTTGATGATGTGGCCCGCGCCGCGCTCGGACATCTCCGGCAGCACCGCGGCGATCCCGTAGAGCACCCCTTTGACATTGACGTCGATCATCCGGTCCCATTCGTCGATCTTGAGCGAGGCCATCGGGGATAGCGGCATCACGCCGGCGTTGTTGACGATCACGTCTACCCGGCCGAATGCCTTTCGCGCCGCCTTCGCGAAGGCAGCGACATCGTGGCGGTCGGTGACGTCGAGGCTTCGCGTCAGCACTTCCCTACCGTCGCTGCGCATTTCTTCTGCGAGTGCCTCGAGCCGGTCGACCCGGCGGGCGCCGAGCACGAGCTTCGCGCCCGCCTTGCTAAGTTCGCGGGCGATGCCAGCGCCGATGCCGCTCGAAGCACCGGTAATCAGAACCACCTTGTCCATCTCTCGTCTCCTTTGATAACCGTTCGCTGCGGTTGCCACGGAGATAGACCTGCGCCATTGTCGCGATAAGACGTTCAGTCATTTGCACGATGGAAAGCTATTCTAACCAATGCCGACGGATCTCAATGCTCTCGCTGTCTTTGCTCTCGTGGCCGAGGAACGGAGCTTCCGTGCCGCAGCCGATCGGTCTGGGGTGACGCGTTCGGCGGTTAGCCAGACGATCAGGCGGCTCGAGGAAAATGTCGGAATCGCGCTCCTGCGGCGCACGACGCGCAGCGTGAGCCTGACGGAGGCCGGCGAACGCCTCTATGCCCAAATTGCCCCGGCGGTCGCCGAAATGCAGAGCGCCATCGAGGCGACGGGCAATTTGGATGGACGCCCGCGCGGGCAATTGCGGCTGGCGGTCTCGTCGATTGCCGAAGCTTTTCTGTCAGGGCCGTTTCTCGCGCGCTTTGCCGAGGCTTGTCCGGAGGTCCAGATCGACATCCATGTGACAGACGAGGAGTTCGACATCGTCGCCGAGGGCTATGACGCCGGGGTCCGGCTGGGCGAAGTGCTCGAGCAGGACATGATCGCGGTGCCGATCGCCGGAGACGAGCGGCAGCTCGCCGTCTGCTCGCCCGCCTATCGCAACCGTTTCGGCGTACCGGCCCATCCGCGGGAGCTCGCCGCCCATCGCTGCATCGGCTGGCGGTCTGCGCCGAAAGCCGCCCCTTATCGGTGGGAGTTCGCCGAAGCAGGCAAGGAGTTCAGCATCGCGGTCGAACCGGAGATCACGACCAATGACATGGCGCTGATGATCAAGCTCGCGATCGCCGGGGCGGGCATCACCTTCGGCATGGAGGAAAGCTTCCGTCCTGCTATCGCGCGCAATCAGCTTGTCCCGATCCTCGACGTATATTGCCCCTATTTCGCCGGCTTTTATCTCTATTATCCCGGCCGCAGGAACCTGGCCCCCAAAATGCGCGCCCTTGTCGATCATCTACGTCAGCGCGAATGGTAACATAGTCGGCATCCTACTGCTTGGGCGCTGCGTTCGGCGCAACGCGCAGGGTCGCTGCGCTATGATCCTGACAAGCTGCGGCCGTATAACGGCAGGCTCTGGACACACTACAAGGCAGATACCGATGACCCCCGATCCGCCTTGTCCGGACAATCGTCGGGCCGTGACCATAGCGGTAAATGGCCGTTTGCTGTCGGGCAGCTCTTGGGAGGGAAATTAAGGATAGCGGACGTCGCGCCATCTGCCGTTCTTTGCAAGAGGTACAAAGAGCCTTCTTGTCGAATTTTTCTGTTACAGTGAGCGGCGGCGTCGGTGAAAATAATCTGGTCGGAGAGCCGCCATCTGAAGAGCTGGCCATTAGCTTCGTTCAACGATCATTCGGGTACACACTCGATGATGAGGATAGGCTAATCCTTGGATTTGGATCGACGGCACTCTCACGCGGCCGCACTACCGTGGAGCCTTCCAGTCCAGCTTAATCGACTGGTTCGCGGCGCAACCGGGTGGCGGCATCGACGGCGTTAGGCTGAGCTGTCCTGGCCTTTGCCGTCAGACGGCCGGACGCCGTGCGTAATAGCCGAAGGCGGCGATTACGGCGTAGCAGAGCGCGGGGAGAAGCAGCGCGGTGGCGAGGCTGCCCGTGACATCGGCGATGACGCCGGTGGCGAGC
>JAESGQ010000064.1_pt1 | contig 143580 bp, 133 predicted proteins | sample 9266251 | NCBI WGS metagenome assembly JAESGQ01 (sample SAMN17056778, study PRJNA650883) | algae metagenome | isolation source: Kaiparowitsia implicata GSE-PSE-MK54-09C and co-occurring heterotrophs from... | place: USA: Kaiparowits Plateau, Grand Staircase Escalante National Monument, UT ...
GCCGTTCTTGGAAATATCATGAGACCCACAGGTCGGACAGGTCATCTCAATCGTCATGGGCTCGACTCTCTTGTCATCTCGATGGCTTAGTCTGATTTTCCTCTGTCCCGTACACTAATGCACTACCCAGAGTTCTAACGAAACTACTCCCACTTTCCCCATAGGCACTATCGGCGAGAGCTAACTCAAACTGAAACCCCAATTGACAGAGTTGTTGAACCATCGCGGCGGCGATAGCGGGTTTGGTGCAGCGTCAGATGATCCGTGAGGCTGATGAATATTATCCTATAGATCCATCGAGGTCTGGACAGTTTGGGCAAACGCTAGTTATCGAAAGAAGAACACCTCTTATGCCATTACGAAATTCAGTGCCAGATGGATTCTGCTGAATTTTTCACCAAGTACAGTCAGAGCTCAACCACCAACGACAAGAACTTTGTTGAGTGGGCGGGCAACTACCAGTACTATTTTGCCCTGCATCAAGAGATCGAAGACAGGCTGCAAAATGTTGCATAGTGCTCTGCTAGGGCGTGCCATCAATTCCAACTAAACGCCTTATGCTATGAGCGTTGCCACGCCCGACCCAAAAACCAGGCTAGGGGCTGTGACTGTTGATTTCTGGGATATCAGAGGCTAATTGATGACAGCCCCTAGCCTATTTTGAAGGCATTGACCTCCAGCATTGAGGAACAGCTTCCGATGACCCTTGCTACAGCCGCTCAGCCACCAGCAGATCCCAAGCCAAAGCTTTCAACGGTGAGGCGGTTTTTGCAGTACTTTGCCCCCTATCGGCAAGATCTGCCGATCGCACTGCTGCTGGTAGCCATTGGGGCCACCACTCAGGCGATCGGGCCCCTGCTGATTGGCTGGTCGATCGACAACCTGATTTTGGCGGGCAACCTGCCGGGGTTGATGTGGATGCTGGTGGCCCTGACGGCAATCTATTTCGTCGGGGTGTGGGCGATTCGGGGGCAGATTTGGCGCATGGGGGGCATTGTGCAGCGGCTGCTAGGGCAGCTACGGCAGGATATTTTTGACAAGGTGCAGAGCCTCCCCGTCAGCTTCTTCGACCGCAGCGAGGCGGGTGATTTGATGAGCCGCCTGCTCAACGATGTGAACACGGTGAATCAGGCTTTTGGGCTAACTATTCCCCAGGTGCTGGGCCAAACTTTTAGCTTGGTAGGCATCATTATCGCCATGCTTTCCATCAATCTACAGCTGGGGCTGCTGAGCAATCTGGTGGTGCCGCTGATGATTTTTACCACGGGATTTTTCTCCCGCTGGGCGAGAAGCCGATTTCGGCTGACGCGGCAGACTATTGGCGACCTGTCGGCCAAGCTGGAAGAAGACATTGGCAGCGTGCGCGAGGCCCAGGCCTTTAACCGCACCCAGCTCAACATTGAAGAGTTTGACAGCCTCAACGCGGCGAATCGCAAGGCTAATGTGCAAGCGGTGGCGGTGACGGCGGCGTTTTTGCCCTCCATCGATTTTCTCAATACCCTGGCGACGGCGGGGGTGATGGCCTACGGGGGGTATCTGGCGGTGACGGGGGTGATGACGGTGGGCACTGTGACAGCCTTTGTCCTTTACGTGCAGCAGTTCTTTCGTCCTATCCAAATTCTCAGCCAGTTTTACACCCAAGCGCAGTCGGCACTGGCGGGGCTAGACCGGATCTTTCTGCTGCTGGATGAGCCTGCTACGCTGCAAGATGCGCTCAACGCTACCGAGATGCCGCCGATTCGCGGCGAGGTGCGGTTTGACTCGGTAGGGTTTGGCTATACGGCGAAACAGCGGGTGCTAAAGGATGTCAATCTCTGCGCCCAGCCGGGGCAGATGGTGGCTCTGGTGGGGCCAACGGGAGCCGGTAAGAGTACGATCATCAACTTGATTATGCGGTTCTACGATGTGTCGGAGGGGGCGGTCAAGATCGACGGGGTAGATGTGCGGAGTGTGACCCAGGCCAGCCTGCGCCGCCAGATCGGCATTGTGCTCCAAGATAATCTGCTGTTTAGCGGTACTGTGGCCGAAAATATTGCCTTTGGTGCCCATCATGCCAGCCAAGCCGACATTGAGGCGGCGGCCCAGGCGGCGAATGTGCATGAATTTATTACCTCGCTGCCCCAGGGCTATAGCACCCGGTTAGGGGAGCGGGGCACTCCCCTGAGCCAGGGCCAGCGGCAGCTGGTGAGCATTGCCCGCGCGGTGCTGATTGACCCCAAAATTTTGCTGCTGGATGAGGCCACAAGCAGCATTGATACCCGAACGGAGGAGCTGGTGCAGGATGCGATCGCCACCCTACTGCATAACCGCACCAGTTTTGTGATCGCCCACCGACTCAGCACCGTCACCCAGGCCGACCAGGTGCTGGTGATTCAGCAGGGCGACATTGTTGAGCAAGGCACCCACGCTGAACTGATGGCCCGCGAGGGCATCTATGCCAACCTCTACAGCCTACAGTTGGGGACCGATTAGGTTCAGCCAGCTGCAATCAGGTTCATTGCTTCACGAGATAGTCGAGCCGCAGTTGGTGGTCGGGGCTGAGCAGACGGCGGTAGGCTAGCAGCACTACGCCAAAGATGCCTAGGGCGGCCCCGGCGGCAATCATCAACACGATCACAATCTGGTAGCGCACGGCGTCGATGGGGTTGGCCCCGGCCAAAATTTGCCCGGTCATCATGCCCGGCAGGCTGACTAGACCCATCACCATCATCGAGTTGATCGTGGGTATCATGCCAACGCGAATGGCCTCGCGCACGGTTTGATGAGCGGCTTCCCAGCGGGTGGCCCCTAGGGCCAGCAGCGTCTCGACCTGATCGCGCTGGGCGACTAGCCCCTCCATAAAGCGGTCTAGCCCCAGGGAAATGCCGTTGAGGGTGTTGCCTAGCACCATGCCTAACAGCGGAATTAAGTACTGCGGGTCGTACCAGGGCTGTACCCGAATGATGCCGACCGTGGCAAAGCCCGTCACCAGAGCCGAGGCGGTCAGCACCGACAGCAGGCTATGCCAGTAGATGCCCGCAAAGCGGCGCCGGGTGCGGTTGACGGCAGAGACGCCGGCGATCGCCGTCATCACCAGGGCAATGGCGACCACCACCAGAGCATTGTCTTGAGTAAACAGCCACTCCAGCACAAAGCCAATCAGCAACAGTTGCAAAACCATACGCAGGGCGGCGATCAACAGCGACTGGGCTAGGCCCAGCCGCAGGGCCACTGACAGAGCTAGATTCACAACAATCAGCAGCGCCGAGAGGGCCAGCTGCCCGTAGCTAATGGCGATGTAGTTGCTTTCCATTAGATGAAGTCCCCTAGGTTGAGCTGCCAGTGGGTGACGCGGCGGACTTGCTCGGCGTCGTGGCTGGTGAGCATGCAGGCGCGGTTAGACTGCTGGAGCCAGTGGTGCAGCAGGGCCTCAACCTGGGCCGTCGTAGCCGCATCGAGGGACGCAGTCGGTTCGTCGAGCAGCAGCACCTGGGGGTGGAGTTGCAAAGCCCGCAATAGAGCCAAGATTTGGGCCTCGCCGCCGGAGAGCCGAGCGCCCTGTAGATGCAGAAATTCTGGGCTGCGCCCGAGCTGCTCTAGCCAGGTGTGAATCACGGCTGGATCAAAGCGGCGCTGGCTGTGAATGCCCAGCGCAAAAGCCCGTTTGAGGTTGTCTTCTACGGTGCCCTCAAAGGCCGTTGCCCGCTGGGGCACATACATGACTCGGCAGCGATAGGCGGGTAGCCCCCACGCAGCGGGAGGCTTGCCCTCAAACCGTATTTTCCCCTGCTGAATCGGGTCGAGCATTACCAGGTTTCGCATCAAAAGGGTTTTGCCCGCGCCAGAGGGAGCCACCAAGCCTAGGCAGTCACCCGCGTTTAGCTCAAGGCTTACTCCCCGCCACAACCATCTCTCAGCCAGTTGGCGACCTAAATTTTCTACAGACAGCAGGCATTGATTGGGCTCCATTGTTGCTTGCAAACCTCTGCACTGGAGTCTTACGCGACTCGGGCCTCTCTACAATACACAGCTAGGGATAGCTAGGGGAAAACCTGCAGTGGTTTCATGGGGTAGGGGCGATCGCAGGATCTGCGGAGCGTTAAAAGCGCTAGCGAGAGGTTAAGCGTTGGTCTTCTGAGCGGCTCAATCTATTGCAATCCATGGGCACTATCTTACCCAAGCGAGTCTGAACTCAAGAGCCGCTAAATCCACCAAAACTGTTGGATTTAGCGGCTTTTAACTTAGCAGCTTTTGAGTGTGACGCGCCCTGGAGGACTCGAACCCCCGACATCAGGTTTTGGAGACCTGCGTTCTACCAACTGAACTAAGAGCGCTTGATGAAGTGGTCATAGACGGGCGATCGCCCAATACCATTCCTTAAAAGTGTAACAGGGTAAGGCAACGAATCAAAAGCGGTGCTGAAATGTAATTTCACAGAACTCATTCAGCACCGCCGACCATGAACGCGGAAGAATAGGTTGACTTACTTAACTTACTTAAGGGGACGATCGAAACGCTGCTTCACACGGGTTGCCTTACCAATGCGATCGCGCAGGTAATACAGCTTGGCGCGACGCACCTTGCCTCGGCGCAGTACTGTGATGCTGTCAACCCGGGGGGAGTGGAGTAAGAACACCCGTTCCACACCTACGCCCTGAAAAATGCGGCGCACAGTGATTGTTTCGTTAATGCCGCCGTTGCGCATGGCAATAATGGTGCCTTCATAAGGCTGCACCCGCTCCTTGCCGCCTTCTCGAATTCGCACACCTACTTTAATCGTGTCGCCTACGTAAAGCGTTGGCAAATCACTCTTAATATGATCCGCTTCAACAGAGCGGATAATTTCTTGAACGTTCATGGTTATTCATCAAAACTCACAATCATCTATCATAGCGGGTGTCGTTGTAATTGGTCTAGAGGGTGACAGAGGTTTTCTATCCAGACAGGGGCGATCGCCCCCCGGCAACGCTCACGGAGCCCACCTCCCTAGCATTGCTCAATGCGATGCAGCAGCGGGCGATCGCCCTATCATCACCCGTCGTTCCGGGAGCCATAGAGGTTAGCACCAACTATGTGCAGCAAGGGCAGGGCGACCCACCCATCCTGCTGCTGCATGGGTTTGACAGCTCCGTGCTAGAATTCCGCCGCCTGTTGCCGCTGCTTGCCACTCAGCACGAAACCTGGGCAATAGATTTGCTCGGGTTTGGGTTCACAGAGCGATCGCCCCGTCTTGCCATTACCCCAGACACTATCGACGCGCATCTGTATAGCGTTTGGAACACGGTGATTCAGCGGCCAGTGGTGTTGGTGGGAGCTTCTATGGGTGGGGCAGCGGCGATCGCCTTTACGCTCGCTCATCCCGATGCAGTGCAGCAGCTGATCCTAATCGGCAGCGCAGGTTATGGCGTGGGGCCTAATCTTAGCCGTTTATTCATTCAACCCTTGGGGCTATTAGCCACCCGCTTTTTGAGCAATCCCCGCGTGCGTCAGTCTATCTCTGAACGGGCTTATTTCGACCCGCGCTTAGCCTCCCCAGATGCAGCCGCCTGCACCAACCTACATCTGGCCAACCCGGGCTGGGCACAGGCGTTGATCTCCTTTACCCAGAGCGGCGGCTATCGCTCCTACAAACACCAGCTTCATCGCATTCAGGTGCCCACAACAATTGTGTGGGGACGGGGCGATCGCATCCTCGGCACGGGCGATGCTCTCCACTTCCACCGTGCCATCCCCCAGAGCAAACTGGTGTGGATTGAGAACTGTGGGCATGTGCCCCATCTAGAGCAGCCTGAGAAGACTCAGTGGGGAATTCAGGGGTAGGGTCAAGCCATCCCCCACTGAAACTCCGCCCGAGCCCACCGCATCGCCTTCTCGCCGCACCCGATCCGCAGCTTTCAAATTCGCCACGTTACCATCCGTTCAGCAGCTATCTAAACCGTGCTGCTTGCGTTGCAGGTAGCGCAGTTTAGCTTTGCGCTGCGAGGCTGAAACAACGCGATCAAACTCACGCTACATTAATACAATCTCTACACCCCAGCCCCTGCATCCCACCATGATTTCTAACCTGCACCAAATTCTTTCCACTCTTGATTTCCCTGCGGACTGGGTGGGACTGCGGGCGCTGCGAGAAAGCAGCACCTACCGCGAACTGCGGGATGGGTTGCCCGAAGTGAACCATCGCTCGGTGGATGCCGGGGTGATGGTAGAAGTCATGGTGCAAGGGCAACTGGGCTATGGTGCGGTGAATTCCTTCGATCCGGCTCGAATTCGAGAAGCGGCCCAGCAAGCCTATGCCCAAGCCAACGCCGCCAGTCAGTGGGCCATTCACGCCATCACACCCAGCGTGCGACCCAAGGTGGTAGGGCACTATGCATCGCCCTTGGTGAAGCCGCTGAATGCGCTATCGCCAGGGGAAATTAATGAGATTTTGGCGCGCATTTGCAAGCTGCTCAAGCAGTCCGATGCCATTGTGCGAACGAGCGCGCTGGCCACAACTCAGGAGATCGACACCTGGTTTGTCAGCAGCAATGGGTCTGAGGTGCATCAGCAGTTTTCGCTGATCGAGACGTATTATGGGGCGATCGCCCAAGAGGGTGCCCAGGTTCAAAAACGCAGCAACAACGGCATGCTCGCCCACTGCTACCAAGGCGGTTGGGAAATGTTTTTAGACGACACGCTGTGGCAGCGGGTCGAGCAAATTGGAGCGCAAACCCTAGCACTGCTGACTGCTGAAGAATGCCCCACCGAGCGCACCACACTGGTGCTTGCTCCCGACCAGATGATGCTACAAATCCACGAAAGCGTGGGGCATCCGCTAGAGCTAGATCGAATTTTGGGCGATGAGCGCAACTACGCCGGGGGCAGCTTCGTCACGCTCGCCGACTTTGGCAACCTGTCCTACGGCTCTGAGTTGATGAACATCACCTTTAACCCTACGGTAGCAGGCGAGTTTGCCAGCTACGGGTTTGACGACATCGGCAACCCTGCCACCCGAGAATACCTGATCAAAGACGGCGTGCTACAGCGAGGTCTGGGTAGTTTAGAAAGCCAAACCCGCACCAACGTGCCTGGGGTTGCCTGTGCCCGCGCGTCGTCGTGGAACCGTCCCCCCATTGACCGCATGGCAAATTTGAATTTGGAGCCTGGGACGGAACCTGCCGCTGCCATCATCGGCGATATTGAGCACGGCGTTTATATGGAGGCCAATCGCTCGTGGTCGATTGACGATCAGCGCTACAAGTTTCAATTCGGCTGCGAATATGCTCAGCGCATCGAAAACGGAACGCTCACCAAACCCTTGCGCAACCCAAACTATCGCGGCACGACACCCGAGTTTTGGCACAGCCTAGTGCGCATTGGCGCGGCAGACACTTGGGAAATGTATGGCACACCCTACTGCGGCAAGGGCGAGCCCAACCAAGCCATCCGCGTGGGGCACGGCTCGCCCCTATGCGCCTTTGACGGAATTGAAGTGTTTGGGGGTGGAGCTTAGTTCAGGTGATATCGGCAATATCCCAGGCCATTCAGCAAGGAGACGCTAGCGGTGGATACCATCTCTGAACGCAACTGGGGCATGTTCTGCCACTTAAGTTCCCTGGCGGGTTATCTGATTCCCTTTGGGCATATCATTGCGCCGCTGGTGATCTGGTTAATCAAGCGAGACGAGAGTGCCTTTGTGGATATCAACGGCAAAGAAGCGCTAAATTTTCAGATTTCGATCACGATCTACGTGTTGGTATCGCTAGTGCTGACGCTGCTATTGGTAGGTATTGCACTACTGCTTGCAATTGGCATCGCAGATTTAGTATTAATCATCATTGCCGGTATCAAAGCAAGCAAAGGCGAAGCTTATCGCTACCCGCTGACAATCCGGTTCATTCAATAGTTGGCCTTTTATTGCTTGAGTGAGACTATAAGGCGTGTCAAACCTAATTAATATATTTGAAGCTGATGGCACTGACAAATTATTCAGAGTCTAAAGGTTTTGCCAGTTCATTGCTCGATTCCGCAATGTCGGATTTTTGCTTGAAAATCTCACGCAGTTTCCAAAACTCCTGACATTCCAGAATCTGCGTGAGAATAAGTTCGTTTGCCTGCATAAACCTGTCAACCTGTTCTTCAGAATTAGTAGTTCCGCAGAGCAATTCCAGCATTGGCTTTCGGATATGTATAGGAAGCCAACTACTTTTTTCACTTACTTGAGGATCATTAAGATAATCATAGAAAAACCATCCATCATCTAGCAACTCTATTTTGGTTCTTAAAATTTTAACAAAGTCTCGATAAACTTCCATATTTGGGTATTCATTGCGAAAGTCTGAGAAGCGAAGAAACACAGAAAAATCTGGGCTCCTCACTCCTAGTATTGGAGGTATATGATATCCTTCCCAATCCAAGATAAATCCTGTAGTTAGGGACGGGCAGCCATTGGTGAGGAGCAGTAAAGCTACGCGGCCACTCATTTCGTAAACCACCTTACCCCTTCTCAACTCGTTATCAATGCTTATCCGAGAATCAATTTGATGCCAATCTCTCTTTGCCGCTTGTTTGACCAAGTCGATTACCTGTTCTTTAAAGTTCCTAGCGGAATAGTATGAGAGAATAGAATTGTGCGAGACAGGAGCTACTGGCCCCAATCCTTCTTCTCGTAAAAGATTTAAGAAATCCAAGAAGATAAAATCTGGCTTCTCTTCCTCTGATTGAAGCCATTCCTGAGTCCAAGTGTAAACGTCTCTCCAGCAGAGTGCCAGATCAGGATCTTGAAGATGCTGAGATTCATTAGCAGTTATAAGTATCAAATAAGAGTGCGAATACTTGACGCTAGAGAATTGCTTGTAGCTATCTAGTTGACCAGGATGTAATTGAGCCCAAACTTTATGTTCAAAAACAAGTAAAGTTCCATCATTCAGTTCTGCCACCATATCCGGAAAGATGCCACCAAAGTTCATTTGTGTGGCCCATTTACAGTCAAGATTTAGTTGTAAGTCAAGCCCAGAGGAAGAGTAAGGATGCAGACGTATTAGAATCTTTCTTAAGAAAGAATCAGAAAAATTTTTGTTGTTTTTTAAAAGCCACGCAAAAGCTTCTGTAATAAAGTTTTCTAGGGGATCTTGGTTTTCTCTAGGACGATATTTCCTGAGAGACGACAGAAGATTGTACTCCATAGATTAAAGCAAATTAATTTGGGTTTTGAGCTGGGTGAGGGAAGGGAAAATTGAGTGCGATTGCTCCAGACCCTCCAATTGTTGGGCAAGATAGCAGCGCACATCCCCTTCTAAAGCAACTGCCCATTATCTTAGAACACCTACAAGACGAGAATCTCAAAAATAGCGTTCGACAGTTCGTTGCGGCATCCTGTGCGATCGCAATGTAGCCCACCCACTCTTGCAACAGATTTTAACTTCAGATCAGGAGATGAGCGATCGCACAACAGTCCGCGCACTTTTGTCACAAGCGTAGTTGCTTAGTCGCAAAGTGTTTGGGGCGACTCTAATCAATTGAGAGCGATCGCCACCAAAGCCATAAAAATCGAGCGAGTAGAAAATTCAGGTCGCCCAAATCTCGCTATCTCGCTAAGCTAAGAGTCAGCGCATTCACCTCTATGGGGTAGGGGCGCATCAATAATCGTGGGTTTTGAGGCATCTATGCAGCAGGATTGGGAATCGGGGTTTGAGCAGGTGGCGGGGGCGATCGCCCACTCCCTCCAAAACGATGAGCAGTTCACCCTGTCCTTGGTGGGAGAGCACAGCCAGTTTATGCGGGTGAATCACGCGCGGGTGCGGCAAATAGGCAGTGTCGAAGATTGCAGCGTTACCCTGCAACTGATGGGCAACCAGCGCACCGTCTCCCAGGGTTTTTCGCTGACTGGAGATGCAGCTCTCGATCAGCAGGCGGCACAGGCGGCAGTGGAGGAACTACGGCAGGAATTGGGACAAGTGCCCGCCGATCCCTATCAGGTGGTGCCATCGGGCAGCGCCATCAGTCGAGAGGTTTACCCCGGCGAGCTGCTGCCCGCAGAGGCCGTGGCAGCGACAGTGCTAGAGCCAGTGCAAGGGTTAGACTTTACTGGACTCTATGCAGGGGGGCAGGTGGTGCGGGGCTATGCCGACTCGGCGGGGCAGCGCCACTGGTTTGCCACCGATACCTTTGCGTTGGATTACTCCATTTTTACGGCAGATGGGCAGGCGGTAAAGGGGGCTTTGGCTGGCAACACTTGGGATGGCGACACCTACGCCGCTAAGCTAGCCGAATCAACGCTGCAGCTCGACCGACTGGCGCAGCCGCCTAAGTCCATTCCACGCGGCAGCTACCGCACCTACTTGGCTCCGGCGGCGATCGCCGACATCATTGCCATGTTCTCCTGGGGTGGCGTCAGCGAAGCCGCGCTGCAACAGGGAGATAGCGCCCTGGCATTACTGCAGCGAGGCGAAAAGCAACTGTCTCCCAAATTTACTCTAGAAGAAAACTTTAGCCGCGGAGCCGTGCCCCGCTTCAACGACTTGGGCGAAATTGCGCCTATCCAGCTTCCCCTAATTCAGCAAGGCAAGCTGGTGAATACGCTGGTGAGTTCGCGCACTGCTAAGGAGTATGGCAAGGAATCTAACGGTGCCAGCAGCGGTGAAGGGCCCCGATCGCCCGTAGTCCATCCGGGTCACCTCGACCCAGCCCAGGCGCTTCACGCTCTGGATACCGGGCTATACCTTTCTAATCTGCATTATTTGAACTGGAGCGATCGCCCCACTGGGCGCATCACCGGCATGACTCGCTATGCTTGCTTTTGGGTTGAACACGGCGAGATTGTGGCTCCCATCGAAAACCTACGGTTTGACGAAAGTTTATATCACTGCCTGGGCGATCGCCTCGTAGACCTCACCACCACTGTCGAATTCATTCCCGAAGTAGGCACCTATGGCCACCGATCAGTAGGCGGCAGTTGGGTTCCCGGCTGCCTGGTTGATGACTTCACCTACACGTTATAAACCGTCCGTTATCGCTGGTATCACCGGAGACTCTATGCAGCCACGTTGGGTCATTGGAATTCTGCTCGGGGCAATCGTCAGCAGCCCGCATTACCCCGCCTTCAGCCGTGATGCTTCGCCGCTGTTAACCGAGGCCAACGTGTCGGCTCAGCTTCAGCAGATTCCGGGATGGATGCGTGATGGAGATGCACTGGTCTGTCGGTATACCTTTGCAGATTTCAAAGAGGCGATCGCCTTTGTGACGCAACTAGTAGACCCGGCAGATGCCCTCGGGCATCATCCTGATATGGCAATCTCCTACAACCGGGTCGACTTCTACCTCACCACGCATGACGCAGGTGGGTTAACGCAACTAGACCTTGACTTAGCCCGTCAAATTGCAGCCCGGGCTCAAGCGGCATCCCCGCCTCACAGTTGTCTTCCGGTAAACTAGGCGGAATTACAGCGAATTCGGGGTTTATGAGGCACAGTAGCAGCAATATGTGAACCAATTTTTGAGGTGTTCAGGATTCATTAATTGAAGTGCTATTTTGGGTAGTGCATTTTAGTAAAGGACAGAGGGAAAGATAGGCTCCTTCCTTTCTGCCAACTTCATCTCTGACTCGGCGATTGTAATCATGGATGAACATCTAAGTAACCTAAGTTCGGGATAAGCTCAAACCCCCTTAACCCGAACTGACGTTAAGTAGGCAGTTGAGATTAATAGCAAGAGCTTTTACAATGTACGCTAGCTCCACAGCACTACCTGGCACAACCCAAGAAATCTTTAGGGGCTGTCATCAATTAGCCTCTGGATATTCCAGAAATCAACCGTCACAGCCCTTAGCCTGGTTTTTGGGTCGGGCGTGGCAACGCTCATAGCATCAGGCGTTTGGTTGGAATTGATGACACGCCCTAGCTGACTCCACTACTCCTAACGGATAATTACTTGTTTGGAGTACTCTTAGGGCGTCCCAGCGGCTTGCTTCAATCCAGGCAGCATCGGGGGAACGCTCGGCCCCGTTGGGCAGTTTGAAGCAGGTTGACGAGTCAAAGGTATAGCCGAGCTGGGTTTGGCGGTTCCACAGCCCCAAATCAATGGTGATATCGGCGTTACGGCGACCGCTCTCACCTCCGGTGGGCGCCATGATGATCAATTCTCCCTAGGCTGAACGCTCAAATTTCACGTCGGGGTTGGCTTGGCAAAGCTGGTAAAAGGCTTCGTCGGTGAGGGCACCAACGGGGTCAAGGGTGATGGTGAAGGCCGTCATGGGCAAACTCCTGGGGCTATTTTGGCAAGGGCGTTGTCTAGTTCAACATTAGTCCGCATCGTTTGGCCTGTTTTGAGTATGGGCATAGACACATACGAGACGATCGATCATTCGCTCAGCCCGCCCAAATTTACTGTTGAGTGTAATAGCCCTATAGTTCAAATGTACTGATACCCAGATACCCAGATAGGGCTAATACTGCCCAATCTTTATAACGTTTCGGGTGCTGTAAGCGATCGCGCCATTTGCCCCACAAAGCGAAACCCCCTGAAATCCCTTGATTTCAGGGGGTTTGACAAGAAGCTGGTGACAAGACTCGAACTTGCGACCGGCTGATTACAAATCAGCTGCTCTACCAACTGAGCTACACCAGCAAATTGAGCCATAATTGTAGCATTTGCCGCCTATGGCAGTGAAATAGTCTGGCGATAAATCGACACCTGCATGAATCGTGTTTCAGAAAGTAACAAAACTTATGCCCTTTCTCAGATAGGTCGCCGTGGTCTCGTATGATGTCGTCAGGATTAACCTGCACTGCCCCTATACACTTCTTAATAATGTGCTGTTGGGGAACCGAAACGTTTTAATCTATGTAGTTAGGCTAGATAAGCCTGGATTGGCATGGTTGCTGCGTTTCGTATCTGTTTTGTTACATTGATGCAGTTTCCTTGACCCTCACGATGTTGAATCAGCTTGAGAGGGATGGCCTGGGTGCGAGTGTGAGGTGCGATCGCCCAATCATGTCAGCTCAGGGTAATTCTGACGCGACGACCTAAAGGCAACGTTTTATTGAAGGGAGCTTTTGAAATCCGATGAGTGTAAAGGCAAGTGGTGGAAGCTCGGTCTCACGCCCCAATCTGTATCAGACCCTGCCCGTATCAACGATTGTTCAAGCCGAACAGCAGGATCGATTCCTAGGACGTGGTGAACTTAGCGAACTGTCTAGCTTCTTTAGTTCAGGAATCAAACGGCTTGAGATTGCCGATGCAATCACCCAAAACTCCGAGCTCATCGTGTCCCGAGCCGCAAACCGCATCTTTGTCGGCGGGTCACCGATGGCCTTTTTGGAAAAGCCCCAAACCGAAGAACCAGTGCTGGTGGGGATGGGCGGCATCGAAATGGACACCCGCGAGTCCATGAAGCTGGGCACCGCTACCTATGCTTCAGGCAGTGGGGGTGGCCTGCTAGAAGGGATTCGTTCCTTCTTCACCACGCCTAGCTCTGGCCCTATTCCCCCTGGGTTTCGCCCAATCAACGTTGCCCGCTATGGCCCCAGCAACATGCAGAAGTCGCTGCGTGACTTGAGCTGGTTTTTGCGCTATGTCACCTATGCAATTGTGGCAGGCGACCCCAACATCATTTCTGTCAATACCCGTGGCCTGCGCGAAATCATTGAAAATGCCTGCTCTGGCGATGCCACCATTGTCGCGCTGCGAGAAATGCGCGTGGGCGCCCTGAGCCTGTTTCGCGATGATCCTGATGCTGCCGCAACAGTCGCTCAATATTTTGAAGTTCTGATTAACGAGTTTGTCGCTCCCACCCCTTCTAACAAGCTGCGGCAGCGCTCTTCTAACGATCTGCAAGGGCTACAGCTACCGCAGATTTACTTCAATGCCTCTGAGCGCCGCGCCAAATACGCCATGAAGCCGGGGCTCTCCTCGTCTGAAAAGAACGACATCGTCAAGGCTGCCTATCGCCAAATCTTTGAGCGCGACATTTCCCGGGCCTACTCGCTCAGCATTTCTGACCTAGAATCTAAGGTCAAAAATGGCGAAATTTCTATGAAGGAGTTTGTGCGGCGACTCGCCAAGTCGCCGCTCTACCGCAAAAACTTCTTTGAGCCTTATATCAACAGCCGAGCACTAGAACTCGCTTTCCGCCATATTTTAGGACGGGGGCCCAGCTCGCGAGAGGAAGTGCAGAGCTACTTTAGCATCGTGTCTAGTGGCGGGCTGCCGGCACTCGTAGACGCGCTCGTCGATTCTCAAGAATATGCTGATTATTTTGGGGAAGAGACGGTGCCCTACCTGCGGGGCTTGGGGCAAGAGGCACAAGAGTGTCGCAACTGGGGGCCGCAGCAAGATCTGCTCAAGTACAGTGCACCTTTCCGTAAGATTCCTCAGTTCATCACCACGTTTGCCCGCTATACTCAGCCGCTGCCCGATCAGCATGTGTACGGTTCTGGCAATGATCCCCTAGAGATTCAATTTGGGGCAATTTTCCCCAAGCAGACCCGCAACCCCAGCGCTAGCCCTGCACCCTTTGGTAAGGATACGCGCCGCATTTTGATCAACCGAGGGCCGGGCATTAATAACCAACTCAGCAATCCGGCGGCGCGTGGCGTTGCTCCGGGTGCATTGGGGCCGAAGGTGTTCAAGCTGGATCAAACCCCCAGTTATACAGGCACCTTTGGCAAGGGCGGTGGCTCTAAAGGGGTGAGCATTAAGTATTCAGAAAGCTCGACCCAGGCCATTATTCGCGCAATTTATTTGCAGGTGATGGGGCGTGATGTCTATGAAGGGCAACGGCTCAAAGTAGCAGAAATCAAGCTGGAGAACGGTGAAATCACCGTGCGCGAGTTTGTGCGGATGCTGGCAAAGTCAAACTTATTCCGCAGCCTCTATTGGACGCCGCTATATGTGACGAAGGCCATTGAGTACATCCATCGTCGACTCTTGGGTCGGCCTACCTATGGGCGTCAAGAGATCAATCAATATTTTGATTTGGCGTCGAAGAAGGGCTTCTACGCGGTGGTGGATGCGATTATCGACACGGCGGAGTATAGCGAAGTGTTTGGGGAAGACACCGTTCCCTATGAGCGCTATCTAACTCCGTCAGGGCTCTCGTTGCGCTCTAGCCGAGTGGGCAGCATCAGTACTAAGGGAATGACCAAGTCCACGGTGGATGAAGCGCCACGCTTTGTTCAGCTGGGCGAGGTGAAGGGGATGCGGACCCAGCCGGATCTTCAGTTCCGGGCTGACCAAGGTGTGAGCAAGAAGCGGACGCAGAAGAAGATCTTTAAGCTCAACAACACTGGCGATAAGGTTGAGGTGAAGACAGTGATTGGTGCCGCCTATCGCCAAATCTTTGAGCGCGATGTTGCACCCTATATTGTCCAGAATGAGTTTACTGGGTTGGAGAGCCGACTGGGCAATGGCGAAATTACGGTGAAGGAGTTTGTGGAGGCGTTGGGTTCTTCGAGTCTCTACATCAAGGAGTTCTATACGCCCTATCCCAATACCAAGGTGATTGAGCTGGGAACGAAGCATTTCTTAGGGCGGGCACCGCTGGATCAGGCGGAGATTCGTAAGTATAATCAGATTTTGGCAACTCAAGGGTTGCGAGGCTTTATAAACGCGATGGTGAGCACGGGCGAGTATGCCGGAGCCTTTGGCGAAGATGTGGTGCCCTACAACCGCTACCTGACCCTGCCTGCGGCTAACTTCCCTAACACGCAGAAGCTCTATAATACGCTGACAAAGCAAAACCGCGATTTGGTGGTGCCTAGCTTTAAGCCGGTGTTGAGCCGGATGAATGGGGCCGCAATGCCGTTGATGAGCCGGGCGATCGCCGATATGGCTACGCAGGCCCGTCAGATGGATGTGACCAAGCCTAAGTTTGTGGAACTTGGTCGGTCGTTCTTGGCTGAAGGCCAGGGGCAGTCGGTTGAGGTGGGCGTAGGCACATCGCGCCGCAAACCCGCCCGCATCTTCCGCATGAATCCCAATATGAACCAGGGCGAAACCACCCTAGTCGTAGATGCGATTTATGTGCAGGTGATGGATGTGTTTAGTGGACAGGTGCCGAGTGAGTTCCGCCGCTCTGACCTAGAGAGTAAGCTGAAAAATCGGGAGATTTCGGTTCGGGATTTTGTGAAAACTCTGGCTGGCTCTGAGATTTATTGCAAGCGGTTCTATACTCCTTACCCCAACACCAAGGTGATTGAGTTCCTCTTCCGCCATATATTGGGGCGTGCTCCGGCCACTCAAGCAGAGATTCGGGAATATAACAAGCTGCTGGCCGATAGCGGCTTAAAAGCAGCGGTTGAAACCATGGTAAACAGTGATGAATACACACGCTACTTTGGTGAAGATGTGGTGCCCTACAAGCGCTTTCCGTCGCTGCCTGCTGGAAATTATCTGGGCAGCGTGATGGCAGATACTGATTTGGTGAAGCAAGCCTGGTCTGATTTGTCGCCGTCTTCGTCGCATGGGCAATAGTGGTCTAGCTGTAGTGCGCCTGCGTTAAAAGTAGTAGAGCCCTCGCGATGCGGGGGCTTTACTACTTTTAGGGGACGTATGCCAGTTCAGCAAATGCCCAATACTTACCAGGACTTACGCACTTCGTGCGGCATTCTGGAAACCTTCTGGAAACCTTAGGGAGGCTTAGCCTCCCTAAAATCATCCAATTGCGTAAGCCCTAGCTACGTGAGTTTTTAGCTGAGTGCGGTTTAGGACTGCTGTCGCTTACAGTCGGCTCGGCGAGTTCTGGGTCTGTTGTCGCTGTAGGGCTGCATCTACGGCTTGCTGTTGGTCGCGTAGGGTAATCCAACGGTGGTAGGTGCGGGTGTGGATGGCGACGGAGTGGCCCATCATTTTTGCTGCGACAGTATCGGGAATGCCCAGATGGATGGTGCGAATGGCCCAAGCATGGCGCAAATCGTAAGGCGAGAACGGGATGCCATAACGACGAAATTGGGTAGAAACTTGTTGCCCAATGCGTTGCAGGGTGGTTTGGCTGAGATCAGTGGTGAAGGGGGGCAGGTTGCCCTGCCGCAGGTTAAATTGATCGACCCAATGGGGCGGGAAGGGCCACACTTGATGACTTCCAGTTTTGGTGGTTTCGAGTACTTCAATGATGGGAGTGCGATCGCCCGCTTTGAGTGCAGTCAAATCACAGAAAAAGACTTCATGATTCCGCAGTCCATACGTGGCCATTAACCCATACACCATCTGCCAGGTTGGATTAGGAATCAAACCATAGGCCGCGAGAATAGCGTCGTCATCAGGTAGATCACGCCGTTGGGTTTTGCTGGCGCCATAATCACCCCAATAGGTTTTGAGATCGATAGGTAGGGTGATTTGCAAGAAGGCGGCTAGGGCACTCATGGTCGTGCAACAGACTTGGCGGCTGCGGCTATGGGGCGTTGTCTGTTGCACGGTTAGGTAAATGATCTCAGGCAAACTCAAATTAGGGCGATCGCTCGCCAAATTCAATAATACTTTGCAGTAAGGAGCATAGGCCATCTCCCAAGTAGAACGGACTGAGCCTGGGTTACTGCCTCGCTGAGGATGAGTCAGCACATGCACCTTAAATGCTTGAATTTGTTCTGGTAAATCCATCTGATGCAGCCGACCGCCATCCCCGCTTAAATAGTGGTGCCAATCAAACGTATGTTGAATCAGCTGGGCTGCAATAACCTTGGCTGCTTGCTCTGCTTGCTTGAGCCCAGCGGAGTTTGCGGGCAAATCTAAGGGCAAGCGCTGCTGATGCGGGCGAAGACGATGGCTCCCGGGCCGTGGCGGCAATGTTCCCCGCAGACTCAGCTTCTGTCCCCGGCGTTCCACCCGAAAGCCCATACGCGCCGCTTTCAGCCGCTGATTGGTTTTGGAGATATGCAGGTCGATAGTAGATGGATCTGCCATGGAGTGAATTAAACGTAGCCAGATGGGGGAATTCGTTTCTTATTTATAACGCCGGTTCGGCAAATCCCTAGATCGGACTGCTCGTATTGCGGGCGGTACGGTTTAGCGTTATTTACAACAATCGCAATAGCGTTAGAGTTGAATAGGGGAAGGCCTGAACGATCCAAATACTACGATACCCACTCTAGTAAGATTGCAGAGCGTTTACCCGATGTCTCCTAACGTATATGGGGCAATCTCTGCGGTCTTTTAAGCTCTTTGAGGCCAGCATTTAGACCGAGTGGATAGGTGCTTGCTATTCGATGAGTTTCGAGTAAAGCTAATGCAAGAGGGGTTAACAATTTCCTAATATTGGGCATTAGTTGTTAAAATCAGTTACAAATGTTAAAGGTGAGAAAGCGGTAGCCATCATGGGTCGAGTCGGCGTTCTTTTACTCAACTTGGGTGGACCGGACAAGCTAGAAGATGTTCGGCCATTCCTGTACAACTTATTTTCCGACCCAGAAATTATCCGGCTGCCAGTGCCGCTGCTGCAAAAGCCGTTGGCTTGGCTAATTGCTAACTCGCGCGCTAGCAAGTCTAAAGAAAATTATCGAGAGATTGGTGGTGGTTCTCCTCTGCGCCGCATTACTGAGGAGCAGGCACAGTCTCTGCAAGAGCACTTGCGGCAGCGAGGGCAAGAGGTGCAGGTCTATATCGGCATGCGCTATTGGTATCCGTTTACAGAAGAGGCGATCGCTCGAATTAAACGGGATGGCATTGAAAAGCTGGTTATTTTGCCGCTATACCCGCAATTCTCAATCAGCACGAGTGGGTCTAGCTTTCGGCTGCTGCGGAGCTTGTGGGACGACGACGCAGAATTGCAGCACATTGAGCACACAGTAATTTCTTCTTGGTACGATCGCCCTGGCTACCTGCAAGCGATGGCCGATCTGATCTCTCAACAGTTGGATCAGTTCCCCGAGCCAGAGCGGGTGCATGTCTTTTTTAGCGCTCATGGCGTGCCGGTTAGCTATGTTCAAGAAGCGGGTGATCCGTATCAGCGAGAGATTGAAGCCTGCACTCAGTTGATTATGGACACGCTTAACCGACCCAATGACTTTACCTTGGCCTATCAGAGCCGGGTTGGGCCTGTGGAGTGGTTGCGGCCCTATACCGAAGATGCGATCGCCGAACTTGCTGGACAAGGTGTAGCCGAGTTACTGGTGGTGCCCATTAGTTTCGTGTCAGAGCATATTGAAACTTTGCAAGAAATTGACATTGAATATCGAGAAATTGCTGAAGAGGCGGGAATCGAAACGTTTCAGCGAGTGCCTGCGCTGAACACCCACCCTACCTTCATGGCAGATTTAGCTGACATGGTTGTGGATGCGCTGAATGCACCCAATGTAACGTTAGATGCGATCGCCCGCCCTGAGAAGCGCGTTAAAATCTACCCACCTGAGCGCTGGGAATGGGGCATCACCCCTGCAGCAGAAGTCTGGAATGGACGGATGGCGATGCTGGGCTTTATCGCGCTGATTCTAGAATTGATCAGTGGGCATGGCCCTCTACATTTTGTAGGACTGCTGTAGACAGCCCATCTCAACGCTTCAATTGACCTGCCATAACCCACCTAGCTCAACAGACAAAGGGCTTAGCCTCTTGCTTGGTTAATGGCTGACTGACCGACGCATCTCTGGAAACCCCTGATTTTCTGTAAGAGACCTTGCTCGACAGCCCTTTAGACCAAGCCTTTCCGTTCTGGGTTATGCGCTCTAGCCTTAGCTCTAAATCAGCGTATTTTCAAGGCTTTTGGGACTTGTGTCAGGCAATCAGGGTTATGGTTCTGCGAAATGGATGTCAATGTTCAGTGAGTCCCATACCTTGAACTAACGTCAGTTCGGCAAATTTCTAAAGCCGTGCTGCCCGCGACGCGGATAGCCCAGCTTTACGCTGATCAACCTGAGTTCGACAACAACCAAAGCTTGAAAGCCCTGCGAAATAAAGATCCTGAAGATTAAGGCTTCTTAGGCATCTGTCAATAAAAGCTTTTTGTTGAGAAAATCGAATCAAACGCTCAATTGCGAGCCTTATTGACCCAAGGCTAATTGGGCAATGATTTCTGAACCCTTGATCCCATAGCAGATTCAGCGATTGAATCCCATCGGACTCACGTCCCTGTCCCTCCAAGGTTCATCCCTTGATTCAGTAACCTGAGTTCGGGATAAGCTCAAACCCTTAATGTGCCGTGCGCGACGCGCACGGCACATTAAGGGTTTTGGGGCATCGCGCGTCGCGCGATGCCCCAAAACCCTCTTAACCCGAACTGACGTTCAGTAACGTTCAACACTGTTGAACCTACGTCAAATTGGTATCACGCCACGGTATCTGGTATTGCGAGGGGTGCCTGCACAACACGATCTAAGTACTTATCTAAACTCTGAGTGCTATTGCCGAGCTGATAGAACCATCGGCGTTGTGTGACTTTTGAGCAACGCGGATGACACAACGCTTAAAGCACAAGCTACAGTTCAAGCGCTAGAGAATATTAGACAACATGTATAAACTCTAAATTTGAGTAGACCCTAGAGATCGGGTCTGGAATCCAGTTGAGTCAGGCTACTTTAGAAGTATGAACTGTGGGGCGCCTATGCCGCTGTCAATTCCATTGGCTTCATCAATACCGTTGCCACAACCTCATTTATTGGTTGTGGATGACAGTATCACCAATCGATCGTTGTTATTTAATGCGTTGACTAATGTTGGGTATCAGGTGACGCTGGCCAGCAACGGAGCTGCGGCGTTGGAACTGGTGCAAGCGATTCCTGTAGATTTGGTGCTGCTGGATGTGCTGATGCAGGGCATGAGCGGCTTTGAAACCTGTCGCTGTCTGCGGGCTAATCCTGCGACTCAAGATGTACCGGTGATTTTTATTACAGGTATTGATGATACGGAAAGTAAGCTACAAGGTTGGGAACTAGGAGCCGTAGATTATATTACCAAACCGTTTGAACCTCAGGAGGCGATCGCCCGCATTAGCACCCATCTCAGGCTATGCCGGTTTGCCAAAGCGCTAGAGCAACAAAATCAACAGCTCAGAATTGAAGTAGAACAGCGAGAGCAGGCCGAGGCTAAACTGCGGCTGCTCAATGCAGAACTGTTGCGTCAGCGAGACTTGGCCCAGGTAACCCTCAACGCCATTGGGGATGCCGTGATCGCCACCGATGATCACGGCTGCATTCAAACCTTTAACCCGGTGGCGGAACATCTCACCGGGTGGCGTGCAGCAGAAGCGCTGACCCGTCCATTGTCTGAAATCTTTCGAGTGGTGGATGAAGACACCCGCCAGCCTCTGCCGAATCTGGTGGAGCAGGTGCTGCAAGGACAAGATAGCGTCAGCAGCGCCGAAAATAACCGCTTGCTGCTCGCTGCCGACGGTGCTACGTTTGCGATTCACGAAACGGCCTCACCTATTCGCGCTGCCGATGGCTCGACTATTGGCGTCGTGTTAGTGTTTCGCGATGTCACTCAGGTTCGCCAACTGGTGAAACAACTGGCCTGGCAGGCCAGCTACGATTCCCTCACGCAACTGGTCAATCGCCGTGAGTTTGAACATCGGTTAGAGCTGGCGATCGCCATCAATTCTCTCTATACGCACCACACGCTGTGCTTTGTCGATTTAGACGACTTTAAACAGGTCAACGACTCCTGCGGCCATGCGGCAGGCGATGACGTGTTGCAGCAGGTCAGCCAAGTCCTACAAACCAGCGTGCGCAAAACCGATCTGGTGTCTCGCATTGGGGGGGACGAGTTCGCCGTCTTGCTCTATGGCTGTGATACTACCCAAGCTCAGTGGATTGCTCAAAATCTCTGTCAAAATATAGCGGCTCATCCTTTTCAAACTCAAGATCGAGCCTTTCAATTAGGAGCCAGTGTCGGATTGGTCGAGATCTCTACCGCCGTTGGCAGCACTAGCCAATGGTTAAACGCCGCCGATGCAGCCTGCTACGAAGCCAAGCGACGCGGCGGCAACCAAATTTACATCGCCTCTGGCATAGCGTTTTAACTGCAGCGCCTAATCTAACGGCCTACTTCCATCTGGCGAAAAAAGTCTGCTGGGTTTTGGGCCACCCATCCCAAGTCTGAATTAGCGCGCACCTCAAAATGGAGATGTGGCGTCGTGGCATCCCCGCTGCTGCCTACTGTCCCAAGGCGATCGCCCCGTTGCACGACTTGCCCCACCTGCGCCTCCATGCGCTCAAGCTGCGCATAGCGAGTTTGCGCCCCTTGAGCATGGTTGATCACAATCAAATTGCCGTAGTTGCCCTGAGAGCCCACAAAGGCGACGGTGCCATTTCCGACTGCCAGCACCGCTGCCCCAGCATCGGCCTCTAAATCAACGCCACTGTGAAACACTACCTGTCCCACTGCCGGGTTAAGCTGCCAGCCATAGCCCAGAAGCACCGACGCGGGTTCTGCGAGCGGGTAGCCCGACAGCACAGACTCAGCCACCGGCTGCACCGTGGGGGAACCCCCCTCGGGTGACCAGTTCACCCCTGGCACAAACACCACTCGGGGGCTAGGCTGGCATCCGTTTACCTCAAACAGCACATCAGCCCGCACACCATAGCGCTCTGCCACATCTTGCCAGGTGCTGCCCGCAGGCACCTCAGCCCGAATGCCGTTATAGGGTGGAATCAAAATTTCTGTCCCCACTGGGGCCGCGCCACCGCGTAAGCTGGGGTTGAACCCCATCAACGTCGCAGGGATCAATTCATAGCGTTGTGCCAAGCTGACCAAGGTTTCTCCTGGGGCAATCCGGTGGCGCTGCAACCGAGACAGCGCCGGAGCTAGGCACAGGTCATCGTTACGCTGCGCAACCTGTTGGGGAGACGGGTTCAGGCTGTCGGCACCCTGTGCAGACAGCACCAGTGCAGTGCCACTCAGCAGCAGCAAATATCCCAGCCGCCTGACTGGCTGCCTCAGATCTAGACCTCGGCATTGCGGAATCCAGTGCATCCAGCTGTGCCGTTGAGGCTGAATGCTCCGCGTTGGAGAAGACAGCCCTGTTCTAGAGCAAACGCTAATAGATTTAGTAAATTTAGTTGGATTCCCAATCGTGCGATCGCACAGCATTCCCTCGTCCATAGATTCTTGAGACGCTTGAGACACGGTAGAGTGATCGTGTCCATCGGCACGTTGGGATGGAATCTTCAGTTGGACACGGGTATGGGCAAAAATTATAGCCAAGAAACCAAGATCCATTCCGAGATTATTTCTACCGTAGCAGAGCACTATTCTGTACGACATCACCCGAGATAGATTTAGTTCCCGGCGTGCGTCAGCAGAATTTGCGGCTTGACTTTGTAGGGCAGCGGCGTTCTCGTTTGGTGAAGCATGCCACAATTAGGAAAGTACTCAAGTACCGTGTCATGACTGGCCTTCTCAACAAACAAATTACCCTAGCGGCTGTGGTTCTCGCAGCGGGTTTAGGTGTGGGATGGGTCGGCAAGACCTATTTTAGCTCTGCCCTGCCTTCAGCTGGGCGGTTCATAGCGCCCACGGAGTTGCCCATCGCTCGAGAGCCTGACCGGGTGCCGCTTCAAACGCGGTCAGCCAATTCTGGAGAGAGCCGCAACTTTATTGCAGCAGCGGTGGAGCGAGTGGGGCCTGCGGTGGTGCGGATCAACACCAGCCGTCAGGTAACGCGTACCCTGCCCGACGAATTTGATAATCCATTTTTTCGCAACTTTTTTGGGGATGAGGGTGCGCCCCCGCCCTCTCAACGCCAGCAGGGGTCAGGGTCAGGGTTTATTGTGAGTGCGGATGGGCAAATTATTACCAATGCCCATGTGGTAGAAGGCGCTAGCCAGGTCAGTGTGACGCTGCGAGATGGTCGAGAGTTTGAAGGAACTGTCGTTGGAGCAGATCCGGTTACGGATGTAGCGGCCATTCAGATTAATGCTGAAGAGGTGCTGCCGACGGTGTCTCTGGGAGATTCGGATCAGCTGCAGCCGGGGCAGTGGGCGATCGCCATTGGGAATCCGCTCGGGTTAGACAACACGGTGACGGCGGGTATCATCAGCGCGATTGAGCGCCCCAGCAACCAAGTTGGCGTGCGCGATGGGCGGGTTCGGTTCATTCAAACCGATGCGGCAATTAACCCCGGCAATTCGGGTGGGCCATTGCTGAACGACCAGGGTGAAGTCATTGGCATTAATACTGCTATTCGCGCCAATGCTCAGGGATTGGGCTTCGCTATCCCCATCCGCACTGCCCAGCGTATTGCAACAGAGCTATTTGCGACGGGTAAGTTTGACCATCCCTACCTAGGGATTCAGATGGTTGATCTGACCCCAGAGATTCAGCAGGAAATTAATAATGAAGAAGAGCTACTGCCCTTTCAGATTCAGGCTGAGCAAGGGGTGTTGATTTTGGAGGTGCTGGAACAGACCCCAGCGGCTCGGGCTGGGCTACAGCCGGGGGATGTCATTCTCAATGTGGGCGGCGTTCCGGTGCTCACGTCGCTAGAGGTGCAGGAGCAGGTTGAGGCGAGTACGGTGGGCGATCGCCTGCTGCTTGAAATTGACCGCAATGGCGACCTGCAAACGGTTGAAGTGCGCCCCACGACGTTTCCTAGCAACGCGCGCAACTAAATGGGTGCAAGCTTATTACAACGCTTTAGGGCGAATGATTTAGGGCGCATGCACAGAGACTAGCTACGGAACGAACTGATGCAGAGCGATCTACGTTCCTCAACTCTCATCAACTCTGATGGGAATTGCCTGCTTAGCCGGGGTCAATCCTCATGCTCATCATCGGAGCGATCGCCATGAAAGGCTTCGGTCATGCTCGACTCTAGCTCCATTCGCTGCTCCATCCGGCGCAGAAAATAGCCAGTCATCATGGCAGAGGCCAGCAGCCCGGCCAGATTATCGCGATCGGTGGTGATTTGCGCGTTAAAGGCTCCCGATGGCAGCACCCCCACCAACCCCTGCACATTCTGCGAAATAATCTCCTTAATTTCTGGGCTAACCGACCGAGCCACTCGAGAGAGCACCTCGGGAGGTTGATGTTGCAGATAGCTGAGCAGTTGGTTGGCGTCTTCCTCAGGGTCGCCTTGACCCCCGAAGAAATCGCTACCGTCGGAATTAAAGATCATAATTGATCCTTGTACTTAACAAATTAGGTCTATTGTTACATTGAATCTTCGTTAACGGCAGTTTCCATCTGTCGCATCGGCCCTAGCATGCCCATCTATCCGACCATTGTACCTCCGAGGTTATACGGAGCACCGCAGACGGGGATCAGCCCCAAGATACCGCACGCTGCGCAGCAGTGCTAGGGTCTGTCATCAATTAGCCTCTGATTCCCAGAAATCAACCGTCACAGCCCCTAGCCTGGTTTTTGGGTCGGGCGTGGCAACGCTCATAGCATCAGGCGTTTGGTTGGAATTGATGACACTCCCTAGGAGCCAAGGTAAGGTTAGCGTCGTCTTTATGTATGGGTCTTGCCTTCTATGACGTTGTTTTTATCGAAACTGCTCCCGCTGTTTGTCTATCCGTTGGGGTTGGCCTGCATTTTGCTGGGGGTGGCGCTGCTGAGCGTATGGCGACGCCCAACCCGCGCTGTGATTTGCTTGGGGCTGGCGCTGGTCGTGTTGGTGGTGGGCGGCAATGGTTGGGTGGCTGTGGCGCTGACGCGATCGCTCGAAGCTCAATATCTGCCTGCAGCGTCCTTGCCGACTGCGGAGGCCATTGTGGTGTTGGGAGGTGGCATTAAGCCGCAGATCGCGCCGCGCCCTTGGATTGATGTGGCAGAGGCGGGCGATCGCGTCTTGCATGGGGCGCAGCTCTATCAGCAACGCAAAGCACCGCTGCTGATTATGAGTGGTGGGCGGATTGATTGGAAGGGGGGTGGCCCATCCGAATCAGCAGATATGGCCACATTGACGGAAGCGCTGGGAGTGCCACCGGAGGCGATCGCCCAAGATCCCACCTCCCTGAATACCTATGAAAACGCCGTGAATGTTAAGGCGATATTGGAGCAGCGGGGCATCAATCGAGTGCTGCTCGTGACCTCGGCCCTGCATATGCCGCGATCGCTCCGCATTTTTCAGAAGCAAGGCATTGAGGCCATTCCCGCGCCTACCGATTTTTTAGTGACGGCGCAAGATCAGCAAGAACTCACTAATAGCCTCGAAGGTGTGTTGCTCAACCTAATTCCCGATGCAGATCGGATGCAGCAGACTAGCCGCGCGCTCAAGGAATATATCGGCATGGGAATCTATCGACTGCGGGGTTGGCTCTAGGGTGAGCTTGGCAGGCTAGTGTTTGCTACTGATACAGCGAGTTATAGCGTATACAGGTTTTCTGCTGTTGGCTCTAGGGTGAGCTTGGCAGGCTAGTGTTTGCACCAGTTGTTTAGACCCGCCTGGGAGGCAACCAGTCCGCACGCAAACTCGCGTTAGAATCAGCGACAACGATTCTCTTGTTGTTACGCCTGCGCCACCATGCAAAACTGGCTGTTCCACCGCCACATTGTGACCCTGCCCCCCACAGAAACTGAGGATGTTTTCTCAATGTATCGGGTGGCTTATGAGTTTCATCGCGAAGTCGATACGCGCACCAGCCTAGATGACTATTGTCAGTGGTATGAGCGCGTGGCCGAGCAGCACCAGCAAGAGCATCGCGCCATGCAACACGACATCAATATTCTGGGCTGGTTTTATCGGTCGCCCTAATTAACCGGGAGGGTTAGGAAAGCGGGGCGATCGCCCGTACCACCTGCTGAGCCACAAACGGCAAGAGCTGTTCGTTCTGACTGTGCTCCTTTCCTTCGGTAAAAGCCACCAGCAAAAACGGTGGGGCATCGGGCAGTTCTATGTAGGCCGCATCATGGCGGACGCGGCTGGTGAGTCCGGCCTTAGACCATAGGGTGGCAGAGGGGGGCAGTCCTGCTCCTAAAAAGCCCGTCACCTGATTTTCAGGATCGGCAGCTAACTCTGTAGCATCCAAGCTGCGGCGCATCAGCGACATCATGGCGTGCGATCGCCCAGGCGTGACGGCAACCCCGCCCATGATGCTGTGCAGCAGCCGCGCCACTGCATCGGTTGTGAGCATATTGCGGTTGTCCATTGCTTCTCCTAAAAATGCCCGCTCCCGTCCGTAGGGGCCATCGCACCAGGTTTTTTGGTTCACATTGATAGTGGCGAATTCATCCCATTGGAGCGATCGCAGGTAGCGGTTGACAATGTTGCGCTGCTGCTGCCAGGTCTCAAAGGGGCCAGCGGGCAACTCCGGGCCGCTCGTTGTGCCCGACAGCACATCCACCACCAGCCCAGTCGCGTCATTGCTAGACTCCACAATCATGTCGCGCGCCGCCCGCTCTAGTTCGGGTGAGGACGCAATCATCCCCGTTTCAAGCCATTCATGCATCGCCATCAGATAAAACAGCTTCACCACGCTAGCCGGATAGATGCGCTCGACTCCTCGATAAGAGAAGCCGCGAATCGGCTGTCGCCAAAACTCTTCTGGCGACAGCGCCCCGCCTGTATTCACGGGCACTGGCGGAGTATAGACCAGCAGCGTGAGGGCAATTTGGTTTTGCGCCAGCGTGGGGAAGGTTTGCCAGGTGTTGTGAAGAATGCGATCGCCCAGGGCAGCTAAGTCAGCATCGCGGTTAAAAAAAGGCATGGTGACGTTGGAGGATGAGTTCGATGACGTTGAAGGCTTGCGGTCTGAATGCTGTCAAAGCTGTCAAAATTGACGACCTAAAGGGTAGCTGGATGGGATAAGGTTTAACGTTAAACAGCCCTGAGATTGGGTGTGTTTTTGTGGGTTGTGCCCTCGTTCGTTCTTGGTTGTCCCTGGTTGTCCCTATGGTCTCGTTTGCTGCGGTTCAGTCCTCTCATGTGGTGAATCCATCAGCGGAGTATCGCTGCACGGCCACGCTGAATTTATATGATGCGCCCACCTTACACCGGTTGGCGACTCAGGCCGCGGCAGGGCGGCAACTGCGTATCTTACCACCGCAAGGTGACGGGGCTGACGGTGAGGCTCTCGCCGTGGTGCTCTGCGAAGACAACTATCCCGGATGGATATCTCTGGCAGATTTGGCCCAGTTAGAGCCTGCGGCGAGCCGCTATCGGGCGATCGCCCGCTCCACCGCAAAGATTCGCCAAAGCCTGCCGCAGGTGTTGGCCTTTGCCACAGCGGCACTGCACCAGCCCAATGAATACCGCTGGGGGGGCACCACCGCGCCCAACTACGACTGCTCGGGTCTGGTGCAGGCGGCGTTTGCCTCGGTGGGGGTGTGGCTCCCTCGCGATGCGTATCAACAAGAAGCGTTTGTGCAGCCCGTTTCCGTTGCAGACCGACAGCCCGGAGATTTAATCTTTTTTGGTCAGCCTGACCGCTGCACCCACGTGGCGCTGGCCTTAGAGGGCGATCGCTATCTCCATAGCTCTGGCAAAGATATGGGGCGCAACGGCATTGGCATCGATCGCCTGGCAGATTGTGAGGATGTCATCAGCCGCGCCTATTTTCGCCAATTGCGGGGGGTGGGGCGCGTGGTGGCTAGCTATTGCCCTAAGCCTGATCACTGACCTGATCGTTCATTGGTTTAACTAATCGGTTTCAAGGAACTTACAGCCTCTGCGATCGCCAGCCATCGAGAAAAGGGAAGAGATTTAGAGGGCGATCGCAAAAAAACGGTTGATTCTGAGCCAGAGCGGATAGATTAGAAGAACACACGCTCACCCCTATCGCTGCCGACAGAGTATTACCCTATGGGCATTGTCTACGTATTGGCGCTATTAGCGATTGGCTACCTGATTGGCTCCGTCAAGATCATTAACCAGGGGAACGAAGCCCTAGTGGAGCGGTTAGGCAAATACCACAAAAAGCTCACGCCAGGGCTTAACTATGTGGTGCCGCTGCTCGATAACATCGTATTAGAGGAGTCAGTCCGAGAACGGATGATTGACATCGAGCCTCAGGATGCCATTACCTCCGATAATGTATCCGTTGTGGTGGATGCGGTGGTGTACTGGCGAATTTTGCAGCTCGAACGCACCTACTATCAAGTCGAAGATGTGGAAGAAGCGTTGGAAAACCTCGTCACCACAACCTTGCGCTCAGAGATTGGGCAAATGCAGCTCTCACGCATCTTTTCATCCCGCAGTGAAATCAACCAATCCCTGCTGCATCAGTTGGATGACGCCACGGCGAGCTGGGGGGTGAAAGTCACTCGGGTTGAGGTGCAAAAGATTACGCCAGCCAAGGCCGTATTAGAAGCGATGGAGCTTGAGAAAGCCGCAGACAGTAAGAAAAAAGCGGCCATCTTTGAGGCTGAGGGCAAAAAACAAGCCGCAATTGAGGAAGCTGAAGGCGCGGTGCAGTCTATGAAAATGATTGCCGAAGCGCTCAAGACTCATCCCAACAGCCGCGAAATTTTACGCTACCTTGTAGCGCAGCGCTATGTGGATGCAAACTATCGCCTCGGCGATAGCCCCAACTCAAAGCTCGTATTTATGGACCCGAAGGCGCTAACTGAAGCCCTGAGTGACCTCATTCCCCGAGATGGTGAAGGCGGCAACGGCCATACGGGCGTTTGATGGTTGATATAGGCTAGGGGCTGCTGTCATCAATTAGCCTCTGGACATCCTAGAAATCAACAGTCACAGCCCCTAGCCTGGTTTTTGGGTCGGGCGTGGCAACGCTCATAGCATCAGGCGTTTGGTTGGAATTGATGACACGCCCTAGGGCTACTCAGTCGGATTGGGTATTGCACCAGTCTTCCGCTCTGGCGTCGCGAGAGTGGGTTGTATTATTCTGAGCAGCGCGCTGGCTCATTCCAGGGCAAGGTTTTGGGGTCTGGGGCGCAGGTGCTTACGGCGCGATAGGTCAACATAGCTCTTCCAGTTCTGGGTTTTGTGCCGCAGTTGGGTTTTGAGGGCGGCGGCGGCTACGGCATAGCCACCATCTGCCGCATCAACAAAATGGATGTGGTTGCGAGCGCGGTCGAGCACCATGCAGGTGAGGAGGGCGCGATCGCTCACATGCAGCCCATAGGTTAACTCCCCAGCACGCAGCCCGTCGTGTAAAAATGCCCGTAGCTGTGCGGTTTGTTCAGGGCTGCTGGCAATCACCATCTGCAGCCGATCGTCAAATTTTTGAAAATCGGTAGCGGCTACCATGTCCTGCTTATACGCCCCCCAGTTGATATGGCCTAGGGTTGGCCCCAATGCCATCAAGAGCCAGCCCAGCAGGTTTTCTAGCAGAACTTTGCCGAGGTAGCGCAACCGAGCCAAAGCCTGCTGGGAGTGCGATCGCAAGTCGGTTTCTGCCATCAGGCGGCGGGGATTAAAGCTGAGGCGCAACGACTCTCGTCGCACAGGGCGGTAGCGATCTTCTGCACCATAGAGTGCTCGAATTTTGGTCAGCACCTTTTTGTAGATCAGGCTGGTAGACTGGCCGCTGCTCGGGCTGGCTAGCACAATCAGGCTCAGGGTTTGCCCTTGTGGGCTGGGAACATCTTGCCAGCGACACTCTATGCCAGTAAAGTCGGCGGGTATTGCGGTGTAGGTGTCTAGACGATAGAGATTGTCGGGGCGTGGATCTTTGACCAGCTTGGTGGCATAGGTCAGCCCGCCGCCGGTAAAGCTGGCCTGACAATAGCCGGGGGCGATCGCCGCCTTAGCGACTGATAAGTACGTGGTTTGGGTGAGCACGCGCTGAACGGGCACAATGCCCACGCGCAATTCTAGGTCAAACCGCTGCTTGGCGGCGGCACGGGTTGCCAACAGTGCATCGCGGGCCGCAGGCAGCACCGAGGGGGGCACCAGCAAGGTTGCGCCATCGCCGCCAAACACAAACGGGATGTCCCGATGTTCTACGGCATTGAGCACTGCTGCAATGGAGCTGGCGCCCAGCAGGTTTACATCTTTATACTGGCCGTTGGCGATCGCCCGAGTGGAATTGACAATATCGGTCACCAGAATGTACCAATCCTCTGGCACGGGCACAAAGTGGTGGGGATCGGTCAGGTCAAAGAACCGCAGTTGGCACGGCAGCCGTTCATAAAAGGTTTCAGTCGAGCGCTCAATTGACATGATCCTAAAAAGGAGGGAACCGAAGCAGAAGTGCTGCGGGCACGATGCTCAGACCAATCGCTATTTCATCATTCAACCCAACCATCCAATTTCAGCACAGTGATCTGAGAAGCGGCTTAATTCATTGCACTTAGGTAATGCAAGGCGATGGGATAGAACGCCAAAAAGATGCCGATAGGTCAATTGATTTAGTTGCTATACGGTCAACACAGGGAATGTAGACGCGGCGTAAAGCCATGTTTTTTGTGCGCATGAGATTAGGGATGGGGCGATCGCTCCTGCCGTGACCATCTGCAGGCGATTGTCTATAGACAACGTCAGTTCCGCAAATGTCTAAAACCATGCTGCCCACTGTGCTATCAAGCTGAAGACGATCTGATCGGCATTTACCTGATTGGCATTAATCTAACGTCAGTTCGGGTTAAGAGGGTTTTGGGGCATCGCGCGACGCGCGATGCCCCAAAACCCTTAATGTGCTGTGCGCGTCGCGCACAGCACATTAAGGGTTTGAGCTTATCCCGAACTCAGGTTAATCTAGCGATGGCAAGGGGTTTATTGAGGATTGCTACAGTTTTGTTTTCCCAGCTTTCAGACGGCGTATATGTAAGGGTTCTACCAGAGTGAACCCATGGCAGGACATAATCGCCAGATTTGGCAAACAGAACTAGACGATTTAATGCGCGGCGTTGCAGGCGCATTTTTATTTGGTGCGCCGTTTCTTTACACGATGGAGGTGTGGTGGAAGGGCAACTTCACCTCTCCGCGGCACATGATGCTGATCTTGGGCATTGCCTACCTGTCACTGGTGTTGCTCAACGTAAAGGGTGGGTTTCGCTCTGAGCAAGCGCGCACCCTCGGGCAGATTTTGTCGGAAAGTGTGGAGGGCTTGGCGATCGCCCTCATCACCGCAACCTTAAGCCTGATTCTGATTGGCATTCTGCGGTTTGAGACTGGGTTAGATGCCATCATGGGGCGAATTTTAACCGTGGCTTTGCCTTTTAGCATTGGCGTTGGGGTTGCCAATAATGTGCTGCAAGGCTCTGAAGATGAACCCCAAACGCGATCGCGCGATCGCGACCGGGGCAACGCTTGGCGCCACACCCTGTCAGATACAGGGTCAACGCTGTTGGGGGCGATCGCTGTGGGTTCCTCCATTGCTCCCACCGATGAAATTCCCATGATCGCCAGCTCCCTGTCTCCGATACGGCTGCTTGCCATCATTGCCAGTTCACTTTTTATCTCCTACATCATTGTGTTTCAGGCCAATTTTGGGGCGCAGCATAGACGGCGATCGCAACCCGGGCTGTTTCAAGGCCCCATTAGCGAAACCCTGGCCTCCTATCTCATTTCCTTAGCCATTTCTCTGTTGATGCTCTGGCTATTTCAGGTGGTTCGGCTAGACGATCCATTCAACCAGTGGGTGAGTTATGGGATCGTGCTGGGCTTTCCTTCTACCATTGGCGGCGCAGCGGGCAGATTGGCGATGTAGCGGTCAACGCGAGGGTGGATAAAGCGCCGACGCGTCTGGATCGGTTTGTGGAACCCGCGTGTCACGTGGGTTTCATAAACCGATCATTTCAGCTCATCTCAACTGTTGGAATGGATTGCTGCAATAAGCTGCCATAGGCAAGAGTTAAACCCGAGTTCACTATGATTAAATCTGCTTGGTGTTGCAATGACTAAACCTGATCCCCGCAATCGAGCCGAATCGGTTTCGTTGGGTATTTCGCTCACTTTATTAATTGGCGTTATTGCAGCGGTGAGTTCACTATGGCTCAGCCCCTCGGTCAACCCGCCTCAGTTCACCATTCAGCGGGGTGTCATTCGTAGTGACGATGACAACGCCTACTATTTGCCTGTTACTCTCACCAACGACGGGGATGCAACTGCCGCCCAGGTGATGCTGGAGGGCAGCTTAGACACCGCGGGTTCTGAGGAACTTTCGAGTACCACGTTTGATTTTGTGCCTGCGCGATCAGCGGTGGAAGGCGTGCTGATCTTTAGTCAGGAACCCACCACTGTAACGTTGCGCGTGGTGAGCTACCAGCGTCCCTAAACCCCTAGCCTGCTTTTTCTCGCGAAATGTTGCCCAGTGTGGCCTGTGTGGCCTGCATGTAATCGGCAGGCGCTAGCAACACTTGTAGCCCCCGCTGTCCGGCAGAGACCGAAATCACGTCGTATAGCTCAATCAGCTCGTCTACCACGACGGGATAGGGCTTTTTGCAGGCGAGGGCGGTGACGCCGCCGCGAATATAGCCCGTCAAGGGTTGGATTTCTTTGAGAGCGACCACGTCGCAGGTGCGATCGCCCGAACACTTTGCTAGCGCTTTGAGATCAAGTTGGCGATCGCCCGGAATCACCGCCAACAACACTCCGGTTTTATCCCCACGCACCACCAGGGTTTTGAACACTTGCCCCAGCGGTAGCCCGATCTTTACTGCAGCCGATTCTGCGGCTAAATCGTCTGGGTCTACTGCGTAGGTTCGCAGCTCATAGGCAATGCCACGCGCATCCAGCAGGCGCACAGCGTTAGTTTTTGGGGGTTTCATCAGCGCTTAGAGTGGTCGAATTAATTAAGCATCTGCTGTAAGCCCTCACCCTCAGTCTTTTCCTAAAGGGCAAGGGACGTTGAGCACTTCGGCTCCCCTTCGCCCAAACTAAGAAAAGGAGTTGGGGGATGAGGGGCGGATGGATGATGTCTCTCATGGAATATGTTTAGGTCTGGCTGCTCATGCATGAATGCTGTTGCAGACGGGACGATTCAAGCTTAAATGAGAAAGGCAATCGGCGCACCTGCGCCCCGTCCTTCCCTCACTGGCGAACCCCCTGTGGCAGAATCTGAAAAACCAACTCGAACGCTGGTCAACATCGCTGGAATTGTGGCAGCAGCAACGTTGATCAGCAAGCTGTTTGGGCTATTTCGGCAGCAGGCGATCGCCGCGGCCTTTGGCGTGGGGCCTGCGTTTGGGGCCTTTAACTTTGCCTATGTGATTCCGGGTTTCTTGCTGATTTTGCTGGGTGGCATCAACGGCCCCTTCCACAGCGCCATTGTGAGTGTGCTCAGCAAACACCAGCGCGAAGATGCCGGAGCCATTGTGGAAACGATTACCACGCTCGTGGTCGGCATTTTGCTGCTGATTACCATTGGGCTGGTTATGTTTGCCGAACCAATGATGCGGATCACGGCACCGGGGCTGTTTGTCTCGCTAGAGCAGTTTCAGGCGGCGGGGCAGTCGGTGGATACCTACGCCACGCTAGAGCTGACGCGGGCGATCGCCATCGAGCAATTTCGCATTATGGCACCGCTAGCGGTGCTGGCTGGGCTGATTGGCATCGGGTTTGGCTCCCTCAATGCCTCTGATCAATATTGGTTGCCTTCCATCAGCCCCATCTTTAGCAGCCTCTCTGTGATCTTAGGTTTGGGGGGACTTGCGTTTTATCTAGGGGGCAATATCACCCGCCCAGAAAATGCCATTTTAGGTGGGTCTGTGCTGGCTTGGTCAATTGTGGCAGGCGCGGTGCTGCAATGGCTGGCGCAGATTCCGGCGCAGTGGCAAGCAGGGCTAGGGCGACTGCGGCTGCGGTTTAACTTTAACCAGCCAGAGGTAAAAGCCGTCTTGCGGATTATGGCCCCCGCCACCTTTTCCTCCGGCATGATGCAGATCAACGTATGGACGGATCTGTTCTTTGCGTCGTTTATTCCCAATGCGGCAGCAGCGGTGTCTGCCATGGGCTATGCTGGGCTGTTGGTGCAAACACCGCTGGGCATTTTGTCGAATGTGATTTTGGTGCCGCTGCTGCCTGTGTTTTCGCGCTTGGCGGCACCCGGGCAGCGAGACGAACTAAAAACCCGCATTCGTCAGGGCTTGATTGTAACGGCCATCACCATGCTGCCCATCAGCGCCCTGATGATTGCCCTAGCGGTACCCATCTCTCGCGTGGTTTACGAGCGCTACGCCTTTACAGAAGAGGATTCGTTCCTCACCGCCTCGGTGCTGATTGCCTATGCCGTGGGCATGTTTGTGTATTTAGGCCGAGATGTGCTGGTGCGCGTGTTTTATGGGCTGGGTGATGGCAACACGCCGTTTCGCATTAGCGTGGCCAATATTGTAGTCAATGTGGTGCTGGATGCGCTATTGGTCGGCCCCTATGGTGCGGTGGGGTTGGTGCTTGCCACCGTAGGGGTCAACATTACCTCAATGCTGGCGATGCTGTGGGTGCTGAACCGTCGCTTGCAAGGTCTGCCCCTGCGACAGTGGAGTGTGGTTACGCTGGGCCTGACGCTGGGCAGTGTGGGAACAGGGTTTGCCGCCTGGGGGGTGTTGCGGCTAAGCCAGCAGTGGTTAGGCCGCAGCGGCTTTGGCATTCAGCTTGTGCAGATTGCGCTGGCGAGTGGGGTGGGGCTGGGGGTGTTTGCGCTGGTGGCCCTGCAATTGCGCCTGCCCGAGGTGGATTTGCTGGTGACGCGGGTGCGACAGCGCGTGCTGCGACGCTAGGTGCTATGACGCTAAACGCTATCGCCAGTCGTTGGCCGCTTGTTCTAGCACAAAGGCCGATACAGCCTCAATTTGCGCAGGTGTGAGGCGATCGCCATAGGCCGACATATTTCCCTTGCCCTGGGACACAAGCTGGGCGATCGCCCCCAAGGTGTCCACGCCATTCTTCTCTAGCGCTTTTTGTTTCAAATTTTTGCCCCGCCGGACAATGTTGCCGCCGTTAAGGTGGCAACCGGCACAGTGCAGCTCAAACACTTGATGCCCCGTGGCGAGTGTGGCTGCGGCGTCTGGCTCTGCGGCATAGGCTGCATGGGTCAGGGGCACCCATAGGACGAACCCTGCGAGGGCGATCGCCAATAGCCAAGAAAACAGTCGGGTCATTGGGATGAGTGCCTTCATAGAACAGTATTGTGCAGGGTGAGATTTCACAGGTGGGATTTCACGGGTGGGATTCGCAAGTTTTGATTTCACACGGTGTAAGCGGAGTAGCACGGGATAATGAGGGTCTGATCAATTCTGTTTGATGAATCTGCCTGATTAATCTGTTTAATTAATTCTGACAGATCTAACCCGTTTGGATTGCTGCCATGCCAGAGCCCGCCCCCGCCCACGCTCAACGCCTGCGATCGCTCATGGAGGCCGCAGGTATCTCAAGCCAGCGATCGCTCGCCCACACTGCCGAAGTCTCCGTCTGGCAGGTGCGCCAGCTCGCCGCAGGCAAGGTGGAAATGATGCGGGTGGACGTGCTGCGTCGCCTTAGCCAAGCGCTCAACGTTTCCCTGGTGGACTTGATTGACCATTGCTCAGAGGCAGCTTCCACAGGCAGCGCTCCGGCAGAGACAGGGGGCGATCGCCCTAGGTCTACCCATCCTGGTGTTGAGATTGCGGCGTTGCAGCAGGAATATCAGCGATTGCAGGCGCAGCTCACGCAGCAGCAGCAGCAGACCCAGCACGCGGTGCAGCGGGCTAGCTTAGACGTGCTGGAACCCTTGCTGGTGCAGCTCCCCACGGCGATTCATGCCGCCCAACAGCGAGACGACATCCCCGCCACTCGGCTGATTCCGCTATTGCGTCCCATTGAGCAATTGTTGAATCATTGGGGCATTGAGGCGATCGCCCCCGTGGGCACCATCCTTCCCTTCGATCCGCACCTGCACCAGCCCATGGGCGGCAACCCCCAACCCGGCGACCCCGTGCGGGTGCGCTATGTCGGCTATTGCCAAGGAGAAACGCTGCTCTACCGCGCCAAGGTGAGCCCTGCAAAACCGGAGTCCTAAGCCTAGGGCGCGTCATCAATTCTGACCAAACGCCTTGTGCTATAAGCGTTGCCACGCCCGACCCAAAAACCAGGCTAGGGGCTGTGACCGTCGATTTCTGGAACATCAGAGGCTAATTGATGACAGCTCCTAGGGCGCGTCATCAATTCCGACCAAACGCCTTGTGCTATGAGCGTTGCCACGCCCGATCCAAAAAAACAGGCTCGGGGCTGTGACCATTCATTTCTGGGCCATTAGCGGCTAATTGGTGGCAGCCCCTAGTCCCAAAAGCCTGCGTGAGCAGTGGCAGCTTCGGCTTCCATCGCGGGGCCAACCACTTCTACCACATGCTGCCCGCACCCTAGCACTTCACGACAGGGCAGCGACAGAGTGGGATTTTTAGGATTTTCCCCGGTCATCTCGATTAGGCTAGCTTCACTTAACCCAAACACCACCCGCCGGATATTGCTCCAATAGATCGCCCCAGCACACATGGCGCAGGGCTCGGTGCTGGTGTAAAGCGTGCAGTTGGCTAAAAAATCACGGTCGTAGCGGCGGGTGGCCAGACGCACTAGGTTTGTTTCGGCATGGCCGGTGGCGTCGCGCTCGGTCACAACGGTATTTTCTGCCTCCAGCAGCACGGTGCCTTCAGCATCTACCAGCAACGAGCCAAAGGGATGGTTGCCGTGGTCACGAGCAGTCTGAGATAGGGCGATCGCCCGTTTCAGCAGGGTTGGGTCTAGATCAGGCATATCAAAACACTAAGGGAAACTACGTGAATGATGCAGCCAGCGCCAGCGGCAACCCGTGGCATTGCTGCTGGCGCTGGCTTACGTCTAGTTAATAATACCGAGAGAATTATGAGGATTCGTTGAACTTCAACCAAACAGTCCATATTTTTTGGCGGCGCTAAGAAAAGGGGAGCAAGCAGATTTCTGTGTTGCCCCCATCGCCCCCCTAAGCCCTATGGATGTCTCGTTCATTTCATCCGTTCCCCTGCACCGGTTTCGCAAACTAATTCATCAATACCAACTCGATATTGGCGTTGCCCTTGCTCTTGCCCTGTTAGCTGGGGTGTTGTGTTATGTCGGCCAGCAATCGCTCAACCCGGTGCTGAGTGAAAGCCATAACGCCGGAAGCGTATGGTTTGAAGCAGACATCTCGCGTGTCTATGCAAATCTGACTGATCGAGGGAGTGATCATTATCGCACTAAGGTTCATCCCCTATTTTCTCTATTTGGCTATTTACCTACATTTGCGTTGGCAAAGCTGCTGAGTACCGATCGCATGACAGCAGTGCAGATATTTGTGGGGGCGATCGCCGCCCTGTGGATGACGGCTCTTTACACCCTATTGCGGATGCTGGGCTGTCTGCGGCTTGATGCAGTGGTTTTTAGCCTGCTTGCTGTCCCCAGTGCGGCTGCACTCTTTTTCTTCAGCGTCCCCGAGACTTACTCCATGGGGTCGCTTAGCATTCTTCTGGGGCTGGGGTTGGCGCTATGGGCCGAGTCAGCTACCGTGCTTCCGGTGTGGTATGTGATCATCGGCATTGCCACCATCAGCATCACCATCACCAATTGGATGGTGGGCTTGGTAGCCGCCTGGGTCGAGTTTCCGCGTCGTCTATTTCTGCAAATTGCGACCAACACCTTCTGCCTAACGACATTGCTATGGGCTGTGCAAAAGTATATTTTTCCAACAGCAGGATTTTTTCTCGGCGACGATGAAGAAAGAGCTTATGTGCTTAATCCTGAGTCGGGTGGGCCACTCGTGGTGTTACGATCGCTCATTACCCATACGCTGGTGATGCCCCAGTTTTACCTCGTGCGCGAAGACCGAGACTGGCCGCTGATGCTCACTCAAATGGCGCTGCCGGGATCGGCGAGCTTGTGGGGGGCGATCGCCGTAGGGCTGTGGGTGGGTCTGTTGGGGCTAGGCATTTGGGGATTCACCCGCCTAAACACGCATCCCAAATTCCGGCTAGTGTTTGGACTCTCGCTGCTGGGGCAAGTGCTGCTTCACCTGGTGTATGGCGAGGAAACATTTCTCTACGCGCTCCATTTTTTGCCCTTTCTGATTATTTTGGCAGCCATGAGCAGCCTGACGCGAGCCCGCGGGGTGGCGTTGGGGTTGACCACAGTGCTGATTGTGCTAGCTGGCGTCAATAACTTACAGGTATGGAATCAGGCTAGAGCCCACCTCGACAACCACGGCACCCCTCGCCAACTGGTGCAAGGCCAAATTCGGCAGCGCCCGGCAGACCCGTGGCCCCGAGGGGAGGGGCATGTGGTGATGGCGCTACCCGGCACCCTAGAAGAAGACAAAGCCTATTACGAGCCCGGAGGCAGCTTTAGCCCAGCGGTCGGCAGCTTTGGAGTTAGCATTTGGCTATTAGATGCGGCTGGACAGATCGTAGCTACTAGCGATAGCATTCCGCTCGATCAGATGACGCAGCGGTTGGAGTATGGCAGTGGACAGCCCATTCCTGAATTGGTGACTGAGACGGAGTTTTATACAGCTCGGTGGCGTAGCACGGGGTTGGGGCAATGGCGGCTGACGCTGACGACCGCGCCCGACAATCCCCATCACCTCGCGGTGGCGTTGCGAAGCGTGGGGCCTGCTGGCGGGGCGATCGCCCAACTTCGCAAAGCAGATGAAACAGTTCGCATCAATGACCGCTGGCTCGTGCAGCCTTCAGCGGGAACTGCTACCACCACCCTTGGCTCAGAGACAGATGCGAACTGGATCACCGCTCAGTCAGACGTGAGCGAATGGACAGACGATCAGGGTTGGGGCTATGCCCGCCTTGACCTGGCAGACGCCGACACCTGGAGTTTGGCGATTAAGGATCTCACCCTTCCCCAATCGCCCCAGCTAACGGCAACCCAAGTGCAATCCACCGTCTCGGTCGATCTACCCGACACGCGCTTTGCCGATAGCCTAAATGCCCAAGTGGCCCACATGATGATGGGGCTCGTGGGGCAGCAAACCCGCCCTGGCGAACCAACCAACTACCCCCTAGCGTGGCAGCGCGATGGCACCTATGAGCTGGTTGCGCTGGCGCAAGCGGGGCAGCTTGAAGTCGCCAAGGCGCTGGCGGTGGACTTTGCCGAGCGAGACTTTTTTGGAGGATTTGGGGCAGAAGCCGATGCCCCCGGGCTAGCGATTTGGGCACTAGAGACGGTGGCCGAGCAAGTGGCAGACCCTGCCTATGATCAGTGGCTCTGGCCCCATATTCAGCGTAAGGCCGTGCTGATTGAGACTATGCTAACCACCAATGACTGGATCTATCAAACGTTTGAGGGGCCAATGGTGCCCGCCATGCGCGACAAGCTTTACGAAGAAGCGGCGAAGATTGCAGGACCTACCCGCGATGGGCTGATTATTGGAATGATGGATCATCAATATCCACTGCTGTTTATTAATGCGGTGAGCTATCGCGGCTTAATGGATGCGGCGACTTTGGCTGAGCGGGTGAACCAACCCACAGAGGCTGAGCGATGGCGATCGCGCGCCCAATCTATTCAAGCGGCATGGACACGGGAGCTGCAAAAGCAGCCCAGTGGGCTAAAAGAATCGCTTAAGCAGTTGCTCTCTCAATGGTTTGGCTTAACCTTTAGAGAGGCGATGGAGTCGGCCAATGAGCGCACCTATATCAGCGGCCTCTGGCCGAGTTGGGTGGCTACCCAAGCGATCGACACCTATGAACAAAATTTGGGCGATCGCTGGTCTACTCTGCGCGATGATCAAGGGGCATTCCGCAATACGCCGTTGTGGACTTATTTTGATGTGGCAGAAGCGCATCAGTGGCTCTACTTGGGGCAAGCCGATCGAGTTTGGGCCACCGTGGAATGGTTCTGGCAGCACCAAGTCTCGCCAGGGCTCTATACCTGGTGGGAGGGCGATGGCGAAGAGAACGCCTCTGGGCGATGGGAGCGGGTACGGGGCTGGCTCGACCCCGCTCATGTCACTCCCCACTACTGGACGGCCTCTGAGATGGTGCTGCTGCAACTGGATATGTTGGCCTATGGCGATCGCACCACCGATACTCCCACGCTAGTAATTGGCGCGGGTATCCCGGCAGACTGGGTGAGCCAACCCATGCGTGTAGACGGACTGCATGTGCTCGGGCGGCAAGTCGACTGGGCTTGGGATGGGCAGCAAATGCAGGTGCAAGTGACTGGCGAGCCGCTTCCGGTGAAATTGGGAACGGCGTTTGGCGCAGAAACGCCGCTGCTGGTTTCTACAAACGATACAAGCACGACCTAACGGCTGTTGACCCTGTCATTGGTGCTGTCATTGACTGGGTTAACATCACCAGTTTGGCACCTGCCCAAAGCCGTGCTGCCCGCGTCGCGGGCAACACGGCTTATCGGTGTTGCAGCTCCGCAGCGCTGGGCTGCAACACCGCTGTTGAACTCACGTTTGGTTAGGATTGACGACATTGGAGGATTTTGGAGGATTTTGGAGACACTAAACTCCCAAAAATCCTCTAAATAACCTGAGTTCGGGATAAGCTCAAACCCTCAATGTGCCGTGCGCGATGCGCACGGCACATTGAGGGTTTTGGAGGCACCGCGCGTCGCGCGGTGCCTCCAAAACCCCCTTAACCCGAACTGACGTTAAATACTCTAAATATTTTCAGGACATTGCAGAACATGCGTCAGTCCTGTTCGTGCCTATTCGAGATGGTCTCAAAATCAGCCCGTGCACCCCGCTCAAGACTCGGTAGGATAGAGATAGTATCCGGCGTGACAAACGCCCAGCATGAGATCCCCGCTGAGTAGGAGAGCAGACCGATGGATTTGGTGACGTTGCAGGGTTGGTTAGATAACGCATCCTTTGGGGTGTTGTTTGCCACCATGTTGGTCTATTGGGGCTGCGTGGCCTTTCCGACTGCGCCCTATGTGCAGACTGTGGGCAGTACGGGGATGGCGATCGCCAATCTCAGCATTGCCGCCCTGCTCGGCGCTCGGTGGATCGACGCGGGCTACTTTCCCCTCAGCAACCTTTACGAGTCGCTCTTTTTTATTGCTTGGGGCATCACGGCAGTACACTTCATTGCCGAAAGCATGAGCCGCAGCCGCCTAGTGGGGGCATTCACAGCACCCACAGCGATGGCGATTACCGCGTTTGCTGCGCTGTCTCTGCCCGATGCCATGCAGCATGCCGAGCCGCTGGTGCCCGCGCTCAAGTCCAACTGGCTGATGATGCATGTCAGTGTCATGTTACTGAGCTATGCCTGTTTGATGGTGGGCGCGCTGCTGGCGATCGCCTTTCTCATTGTCACCTGGGGCCAGACTGTGGAACTGCGGGGCAGTTCGGTTGGCACGGGGGCCTACCGCGATGCTAAATATCGCCTCCGCCGCAACGGGGCTGCTGTTACCCTTCCTGTGGCTCCAGCCTCGCTCGCGCCATCGGGTGGCACTGCCGTTCTGCCGACAACCGCCCCATCCGTCACGGCGAGTTCTACGTCAGGCGCGGTTACGCTATCGCCTCAGCGCCTCACTCTCGCAGACACGCTAGACAACATCAGCTATCGCATCATTGGCCTTGGTTTTCCGCTGCTCACGGTTGGCATTATTGCGGGTGCAGTATGGGCCAACGAGGCGTGGGGCTCCTATTGGAGCTGGGACCCTAAAGAAACCTGGGCGCTAATTACGTGGCTTGTGTTTGCTGCCTATCTGCACGCGCGCATCACAAAGGGATGGCAGGGCCGTCGCCCCGCCTTGCTGGCGGCGTCGGGGTTTGCAGTGGTGTGGATTTGCTATCTCGGGGTTAACCTGTTGGGCAAAGGGCTGCACAGCTACGGCTGGTTTTTGTAGCACGGCCCTTTCACCCCTGCGATCGCCATGAAGCCCAGAATCACAGATGCCACCGCCTGGCACCAGGCTGAGCTACTGATGCAGCCGGTGTTCATTCGTCTGATCGATAACCTGCGCAAAGCGCTGGATGAGTCGAGTTGGACGGGAACCTATCGGGAAGACGTGGTGTGGGCTGAGGACGTCAGCCCGGCAGAACGGCAGCAGGTGATACAGCTTCAGCAGCAGTTTGCTGCCGCTGCCCCAGCAGCCAAAGCTGCGATCGAAGCGGAATTAGCGAAGCTGCCGCAGCCCACGCCGATCTATTCTCTATGCCTGCAACAGGGCGATCGCACTCTGACCATTGATCTGTGGCAAGTCTGCTACCAAATCTGCTTCAAAAACTACAGTCCTGTGGTGAATTGGGCCGACGCCGTCGATGTTGAAATCGACATGAGCCTGCTGGATCAGTTTGGGGATGTAGATTGGCAGCGACTGGATGCCAAGACCAGGCATATCGTAGAGCAAGTATTCGCCAGCCTTGCCTAACGCTGGCTCAACAGGTTCGGTGAATTATAGGCGATCGCACACCCTCTTTCCTCCCCTGTAAGGATGCCCCTAATACTGAGCTTAATCAAATCCGTTCACCCCCCCCTCCAAGCCTGAACCCTGTATGCAGTGGCTGTTTCGTCCCTATCACCGCCAATTTCAGCAACCATTGCAAACGCAGCATGGGGCATGGGCTGTGCGGTCTGGGGTGCTGCTGAAGCTAGAAGACGAAGAACGCGTCGCCTTTGGCGAAATTACGCCATTGGATTGGTTTGGCACGGAGACCCTGACCACGGCACTGGCGTTTTGTGCGCAGTGGCAGGCGACTAGGGTGGCAGGCGAGGTCGATCGAGCAGACAGTGGCGATGGCCTAGAAGCGGAACTGGCGGCGATTCCCGACCATTTGCCCGCGTGTCAGTTTGGGTTTGGGATGTTGTTAGAGCAATGGTTCTATCCCCAACCAGAGCGATCGCCCGAGTCACAGCCGAAGCATTCCATCGCCTATCTGTTGCCCACGGGGGCTAGGGCGATCGCCCATCTCAGCCAACTCACACCCCCAATCAACGACTCGTCCCCCTGCTTTAAGTGGAAGATTGGAGTAGCGACCTGGGCAGATGAATTAGCCTGGTTCCGGCAGGTGATGGCCGCGCTGCCGCCCGGTGCGCGGGTGCGGCTAGATGCCAACGGTGGGCTGAGTTGGGATGCGGCCTGTGCGTGGTTAGCGGTTTGTGCCGACTATCCAGCAGTAGAATTTTTGGAACAGCCGCTCGCCCCAAATTCGGTGCGAGAGATGCAGCAGTTGGGCGATCGCTACCCCACTCCGATTGCGCTGGATGAATCGGTTGCCACAGTGCGGCAGTTAGAGCAATGCCTAACCGCTGGCTGGCGGGGTGTGGTAGTGATCAAAGCGGCGATCGCCGGATCACCCCAACGACTGCGGCAGGTGTGCCAGCGGTATCAGCCCGATATCGTGTGGTCGTCTGTCTTTGAAACGGCGATCGCCCGTGATTATCTGCTTAGTCGGTTAATCCCGAGCCTGACGCCCCAGCCGCGCACCTTAGGGTTTGGCACTGAGCACTGGTTTGCCGATGCGGCCAGTTCTGGGCGATCGCCCCAGGCGCTTTGGGAAACCCTATGATGTCTAGACCCTCGAATCGACCAACTCCATCCCATCTCCTGCCTCCATCCCATCTCCTGACTTCGTTAGAGCAGACGGGGGCTGTTGCAAATCCAGCCCTCGACGCTGCGATGGACGTGGCTGCGTTGCTCCAGCATCGTCTTGCAGAATCGTGGCTGGTGGGCGTCGATGCTGCCCGAGTGCGCCACCTCACGCAGCAGCGACTTGCCGAACTGGCCGATGCGCCGCCCACCGCCTGCATTTTGCTTGCGGATTCAGATCCGGCTGCGCTGTTGGCGGGCCTCTTTGCTGCAACCCTGGCTCGCTGCTCCCTCGCATTGGGGAATCCTCAGTGGACGGCGACAGACTGGCACCGGGCGATCGCCCTGCTTCATCCCACTCATGATTGGCGTTCTCCCGAACTCTCCTCTGTTTCGCTCCCTCCCGCTCAGCCTCCCCACCCCCCCTCACGGCTCCCTCTCCAACCCCATCTCCTGATCCCCACAGGCGGCACCTCGGGCCAACTGCGCTTTGTCATCCACACCTGGGAGACGCTGAGCGCATCAGCATACGGGTTTCGGCAATTTCTTCAGCGTGAATTGGTCAATAGCTGCTGCGTGCTGCCGCTGCACCATGTCAGCGGGTTGATGCAGCTCGTGCGATCGCTCCTCTCAGGCGGAACCTTGACCGTCCATGACTACAAAGCCCTGCTCCAGGGCAATCTGCCTCCAATTCAGCCCGCCGACTATGTGATTTCGCTGGTGCCCACCCAACTGCAACGGTTGCTAGACCAGCCCCACACTCTAGACTGGCTACGGCAGTTTCACACGGTGCTGCTCGGTGGCGCACCCGCTTGGCAAGCACTGCTCGACGCGGCGCAGCAGCAGCGCCTTCCGATTGCCCTCACCTATGGCATGACAGAAACCGCCTCCCAGGTCGCCACTCAGTCGCCTGAGCATTTTTTGCAAGGGCAGCGAAGTTGTGGTCTGGCTCTGTCCCACGCCCGCATCCAGATTTGGGATGCTCACGGGCAGTTGTTACCGCCGCTGCAGGTCGGGGAGGTGCGGGTTGAAGCAGCCTCGCTGGGGCTGGGATATTTGCCTCTAACTGCCCTGCCGTCCCCCTTCCCTACCGATGACATGGGCTATGTGGATGAGGCGGGGCGGCTTTGGATCGTGGGGCGCAGCAGCGACAAAATTATTACCGGCGGCGAAAATGTGTTTGCGTCAGAAGTGGAGGCGGCAATTCGCGCTACGGGTCTAGTGCAGGATGTAGCCGTGCTGGGCGTGAGCGATCGCCACTGGGGCGAAGTGGTCACGGCGGTTTATGTGGCTCAGTCTTCTAACAACTCTCAACCCGGCGGCTCTCAACCTGACGGCTCTCAATCCGGCGATAGAGCGGAGCTAGAGACGGCGATCGCCCAACACCTGTGCACCACCCTAGCCCCTGCCAAACGTCCCAAGCGCTGGGTGGCGCTTGATCAGTTGCCGCGAAACCAGCAGGGGAAACTAAACCGGGCCGCCCTAAAGGCGCTGTTAGAATAAGATGGGCGATCGCTCGTTCTAGAGGCTGTCATCAATTAGCCGCTGATGGCCCAGAAATCAACGGTCATAGCTCCTAGCCTGCTTTTTTGGTCGGGCGCGGCAACGCTCACAGCACAAGGGGTTTGGTCGGAATTGATGACACGCCCCAACCCAATTGCGTTTGTCTGCGACCGATCCTACTGGATAAACTGCAGCACTTTGGATGAAATCGTTTAAGATCACGATAGTTAGACTATAAGCCATTAATTTCAATCGGCCCATCCGTCTTTCGTCTTTTCTATACCCCAGTTGCATGAACAGTACAGTAATGCTGGTTGCCAGTTCTCTGGCCACATTTGTCCAAATCTATTCACTGCTAGTAGTGGTGCGTATTCTGTTGACTTGGTTTCCCAACATTGACTGGTCCTCGCAGCCCTTTGCCATTGTGAGTCAGTTGACCGATCCCTACCTCAATGTCTTTCGGGGATTTATTCCACCGCTGGGTGGGCTTGATCTGTCGCCTATCCTAGCGCTCATTCTGCTTCGAGTGCTGAGTTCGACGCTGGGTACTGCGGCAATAGCATCGGCTGTCCCGTTTTAGCAGACACGCTCGCCCGCAACGTCTGACTGGCAAAAACAACGATGAGGCTGATAGATTCCTACCAGCCTCATTATGTCTGCGGTTATTTAGCTAGCGCTGCCAAATCCTGTTGCGGCTAGAGCCTAATCTGAACGCACATTCGCCACCCCAGCCTGGTCATCGGGCTGAACATTATTAAAATGGGCGTTCAACACCTGCTGGACGATAGGGCCTGCCACCCTACCTCCGCCCCCGCCCGAGTTTTCGACAAACGCCACCACCACCACTGTTGGTTCATTAGAGGGGCCGTAGCCTCCAAACCAAGCATGGGTGTCTCGGGGTGGGTCTTCTGCGGTGCCACTCTTCCCGGCAACAGGAGGCAAGTCTTTAACATTAAGAGCACCGCCTGTGCCATTCGTGACCACGCGCCGCAGCCCATCCCGGAGCACTGAGATAGTAGAAGGCTGAAGATCGAGCGATCGCCGCCACGTTCGAGCTTCCTCCCCGTCCTTCAGCAGATGGGGCGTTACCAGATACCCCCCGTTGGCTGGCACTGCAAACATGCGAGCGACCTGGAGCGGTGTTGCCTGCATCGCGCCTTGCCCAATCGACATATTAATGGTGTCACCCACATACCACCCTTCATCAAATACTTCTTGCTTCCAAGCTTCGTCGGGCACCAGCCCACTCGATTCTTCTGACGAAATTTCAATTCCCGTCTTGCGGCCAAACCCATAGCGCTGCGACCAGTCAATTAGGGTCTCGCCCCCAATCCCCATTCCCACTTGCCCAAAGAACGTGTTGCTGCTCCAGGCCATCGCACCCGGAAAGCCTAGCGAGCCAAACCCAGCCCGGTTCCAGTCCCAAAATTGGATGCCGCCCACGTTGAGGTAAGGCATCGTTCGCAGCACTGAACCAGGGCCATAGCGTCCTGATTCAAGCCCGGCAGTCGCGGTCACAATCTTGAAAGTGCTCGCGGGTGGAAAGCCCTGCAAAGCCCGGTTTAGAAAGGGATAGGTCTGACCCTGTAATTGATCCCACTGTTCAGGGCTGATGCGAGTCGAGAAAATGTTGGGGTCAAACGCCGGGCGGCTGACCATGGCTAGCACAGCACCATTGCGTGGATCAATTGCAACCACCGCGCCCATGCGGTTGCCTAACGCAGTTTCGGCAGCGCGTTGCAAGTCTAAGTCTAGAGTTAGCTGCACGGTGTTGCCAGCCCGAGCAGGCTTTTCGCCCAACACTCGGAGCACTTGCCCTGCGCCGTCTACCTCAACCTGCTGCCCACCCCATTCGCCCCGCAGACGTGATTCAAAGGCGGCTTCTACACCCATTTGCCCTACGATGTCGCCCAAGCGATACCCATTGGCTTCGCGCTCTGTGAGTTCTTCATCGCTAAGCTCTCCGGTGTAGCCCAAAATGTGGGCGGCCAGATCCCCGTTGGGATAATAGCGCACGGCTTCGCCCTCGACCTGCACGCCTTTGAGGTCGCGATTATGTTCGGCCAGAGCTGTGATTTGCGCTGGAGTAATGCCACGCGCAATCCGAACGAGAGAGGGTGAGTTATAACCTGCTTGCTCTAGGCGACTGCGAATGTCGTCTGTAGGTTCATTCAGAATTGTGGACAACCGCTCAATAATCGGCTCCCACTCGTGCTGGCGATTTGCAATGGGCCAGAGAAAAACGGCATGGGAGAGACGGCTACCGGCCAGGATTCTACCGTGGCGGTCGGTTACGCGACCCCGCTCGGGCTGACGGGGAATGAGGCGAATGCGGTTGCTGTCGGCCAGTTGGCGATTGTATTGGCCCTGAATTAATTGAAGGTAGGCTAGGCGCGTCCCAATGCCACCCATCAAGGCAATGGTAATTAGCGCAATGACCAAAATGGACTGGTACTGACGACCTACAGTGCGATCGCCCGGTTTTGTTGGAATTCGGGATGAGGGTCGAGAGAGTGCCATAGCGATCCGAACAGAACAAAAATCTGACTGACAATAAATTAATTAGTAGAGTTTAGCTGCTATGCTCAAACCCTAAATCATATTCATCATACGCGAGTCTTCAGTTGTCGTCTGGAGAGCGACCATAGAATTTCGCTGCCCCAGGGAAGCTAGCCTGTCATTTTACAAGGAATGAACAGGTCAACAAAACTGACGATGGTTAGGGCGATCGCCCCAACCGCGTCCCAAACCGTATTCTGCACTACTGCTGGTCGTCCCAAACTCATCAAGAATCGAGGTGAGCGTTAGATTACTTACACCAGAGTTTATTCAGCCCCGCTTCCCCTACAGAAGATCCTGCACGTTGAAGTGCTGACTTTAAGGGCTGACTTCTCTCAGGCTGAGTCTCGGGCTTAGCTTTAAATAATCGAAAATCGAACGATCTAGGATCAAACGATCTAGGAGCGAACGATCTAGATTATTTGGGTCTAGCCTAAATGAAGTCGGCATAAAACTTTAGAGAGGGGTTAAGTTTAGATCTTCAGCCTCGCTTGCACCTGTTTGTCCCGAGCGAGATGCATTAATCTAACTAAAGTAATCGGGAAGTAATCGGGAACTCTATCGCTATCCGCACATTGGGGTAACTGCTTCATGGCTCAATCTGTTACACAAGATCGTCCCCTTACTGAAATCGACACCAAAAACGATGTGGAGCTGAAATCAGTCGTTAAGCGCTTTGAAAGCGAAACGGCAGTGGACGGGATTGATCTCACCGTTCGGCAGGGCGAATTTTTTAGCATTTTAGGCCCATCGGGATGTGGCAAAACCACAACCCTTCGTTTAATTGCGGGGTTTGACTCGCCCACCTCTGGGGAGATTTATATCCGCAGCAAAAACATGGCTGGGGTTCCCCCCTATCGTCGCCCGATCAATACGGTATTTCAGAGCTATGCCCTATTTAGTCACATGACTGTTTGGGACAATATTGCCTTTGGGCTGCGGCTAAAGCGGCTAGGAAAGACAGAAACGCGCGATCGGGTTGCAGAAGCCCTGCGCTTAGTAAAAATGGACGCCTTTGCGCGACGCCTTCCCAGTCAGCTTTCTGGGGGGCAACAGCAGCGGGTAGCCCTAGCGCGGGCGCTGGTCAACCGGCCTACAGTGGTGCTACTTGATGAACCGCTGGGCGCGCTTGATTTGAAGCTGCGAAAAGAAATGCAGGTGGAACTCTCGAACCTCCACAAAACGCTAGGCGTGACCTTTGTAATGGTGACGCACGATCAAGAAGAAGCCCTGAGCCTCTCAGATCGAATTGCCGTGATGAATAAGGGATTGGTAGAACAGATCGGGAGCCCCAGCGATATTTACGAAAACCCCCAAACGGCGTTTGTTGCTGATTTTATTGGTGACACCAATCTATTTCAGGGGTTTGTGGATACGATAGAGCCCACAATGCTCACGATTGTGACGGAGCAGGGCAACAAAATGTATGTGAAGCCTACTGATACGTGGCGAAGTACGGCAGGCAATGCGGCGGTGGTGAGCATTCGTCCTGAAAAGGTGCATGTTAGTCAGGAGCCACCCAACGCAATGAACGTGTTTGAAGGCTATTTGAAGCATCGGATGTATCTGGGCACCCATGTTCATTACCTCATTGAGCTGCGCTCAGGGGAATCAGTGACGGTGCTTCAGCCCAACCGAATGCAGGCATCTTGGAGCGAAGATACCCCTGTGTATGTGCACTGGGATGCAGTCGACTGTCTGGCTCTACCCGTTTGAGCCGAGCTGTAGCCGCAGAGTCCTGCGCCCTCGAGCTTGGCCTATCCCGACTGATTCCCAGGCCAAGAGCTTTATCCTATCGGAGCATCGAACAGCACCGAGCAGCAATGGCTCTATGGCTCTGAGATCTATCGCTAATACTTTCTAGCGACAGGGCCACTCTCATTATCTTGAATTTCATTCTCTTAAATTTGCTGCACTTAATTCTGCACTAAACGCATGAATAGGGGCTGCTGGATTGAGGCATGAATTTGTGTGGCCGTGTGCCGCCTATGAGAACCATTGATGCTTAAATTCATACTCGTATTCAGCAACAACACATTTACTTGGTAGTCTTAATACTTTTTGCCAAAGAGTTCACAATGCACCAAATCAAGGGTGCGTCAGTGATTCACTTAGGTAAAAATCTTGGCTTGACTTAGCTTGACTTAAAGTAATAGAGGTTGAGCCAGCCCTGTAGGCTTGACTAAATTCTCTGACCAGTTTTTTCTAGCGTGAGGTTTGTTGTAGCGTTTAATAAAAGTTGCTGGTGAGAGCAGTGATCACAAGAAGGGTTTAACCCAGCGGGTTTGTTGATGATTGTCGGGTTCGCGTTTTAGTTCCGTTGAGTTTAGGAGTGTACTCATGCCGCTTAGAGGTTCCCGGTCTTCCCACCGGTATCGACAAACCGCTCATCGTCTGTCTTCCAGTCGTCGTCGTTTTTTGCAGCTTTCGACTGCAGCCCTGGCAGGTACTGCGTTGACGAACTGTGCACGTAACTTGAGCACGGGGGGCACGTCAGAGCAGGCGTCGGGTAGCGATGCTGACACGCTCCATGTTTATACCTGGTCAGCTTATGTCGACGATGATTTGGTGCAACGGTTTGAGGAAGAAACAGGCATCGAAGTCATTTTTGATATTTATGACTCGAATGAGACGATGCTGGCGCGGCTTCAGGCCGGAGGGGGCTCTCAATATAGCGTTATCTATCCCTCAGACTATATGGTCGAGATCATGATGGAGCTTGATCTGTTGACGCCGCTGGAGAGCGATCGCCTGCCATCTACCAGTGACTTATTCGATCAGTGGCAGAGTCCGGCCTACGACCCCGGCAATGAGTTCAGCTATCCCTATGCCTGGGGCACGACGGGTTTGATCTACAACGAAGCCGAACTGGGTGACGTGGAGGACTGGGATTTTTTATGGGATAACCAAAGCGATCTGTCGCGGCAGATGACATTGCTCAACGATGTGCGCGAAGTCATGGGGATGTCGCTTAAGTCTCTGGGCTATTCCAATAACTCTACCGACCCCGATGAAATTGAAGAAGCCTACGAAAAGCTAGTAGAACTGCGATCAGACATTAACTCGTTCACCACGGATGGCTGGCGTGACCAAATTGTAGTGGGTGACTTGCTGATTGCCCATGCTTATTCAGTAGATGCAATCGACATCATAGGAGAAAATCCTGATCTTCAATACGTGGTGCCTAGCAGCGGTGCTACGGTCTGGACGGATGGGGTGGTGATTCCGAGTACTGCGCCGAACGTAGAAGCGGCCTATGCCTGGTTAAACTACATTTTGGAGCCGGAGACCGCAGCCCCAATTTTGTCTCGGCTGCAGTTTGCGACTCCGAATAAGTTGGCATTTGACAAGATGCCTGAAGCTCTCAAATCTGACGTAACCCTGTTTCCACCCGACGATGTGCTGGCAAACTGCGAAGAACTGGGTGATATTGGCGATGCGGCAGATCTCTACGACCGCTATTGGACACAACTCACAAGCTAACGGACTGTTCAGCTATGACGACGCAACTGCCGCTGTCACCTCCGCCAGAGTCTGCAGATGAGGGGCGGGGCGATCGCCCCCCAGGTTGGCTTTCTAAATTACTGGGGCCGTTGCTGCTGCTGGCGCCAGCCGGGGTGTGGCTGCTGCTGCTGTTGGTTGTGCCCACCGTGATGATTCTGGAGCTTAGCCTCATTCCTGGCTTTCGGCCTGGCACGGGCACGGTGAGCCCCTACGGCCTAGGCAACTTTTTGACAATTTTTCAGCCGCTCTACCTGCGAGTCATTGCCCGTTCGATTCTGTTTGCGGTGCTGTGTACGCTGTTCTGCCTGCTGCTGGGCTTTCCGGTGGCTTATTGGATTGCGATTTTGTCGCCCCGGCGGTGGCGTAATCTGCTGCTGGTGAGCTTTGTGCTGCCGCTGTGGACCTCTTCTCTACTGCGCTCCTACGCTTGGATTACGATTTTGCGTCCCTCGGGGGTGCTGAATGGGGTGCTAGGTCTCGTGGGCGCGCCTCGGGTCGATATCCTCAATACTCAGCTCTCAGTGATGATTGGGCTGGTCTATAACTTTTTGCCCTATATGGTGTTGATTCTCTATGCCTCGCTTGAGAAGTTAGACCTGCGATTGCTCGAAGCGGCGGCAGACCTAGGCGCTACGCCGCGCGAGGGCTTTGTCAAGGTGACGGTGCCTCAAACCTTACCGGGAATCGCGGCAGGCTGCCTGCTGGTGTTTATCACCAGTTTGGGCGATTTTGTTGTGCCCGAGCTGCTCGGGGGGGCGTCGAGCATGACGATGGCGAGATTAATCTATAACCAGTTTTTAGGGGCAACGCGGAACTGGGGCTTTGGCTCAGCGCTAAGCATGATTTTGATTTTGGCGGTGAGCGTGTCGATTGCGCTGCTGCTGAAGTATGGCGATCGCGATGTAGAGAAAACGGTGTAGCGATGAGTGATTCCAAAGCCGCAAGAACGACCCCGGCTTCTCCCATTGGGCCGACTGCCCCTGCCGCTCTGCCATCGCGGTGGCAGCTGCCCTCTTGGCAGTTGGGGTTAACGCTGGTGATGTTTGGGTTTATGTATTTGCCGGTGCTAGTCCTGGCCTTTTTTAGCGTCAACGAATCTCGATTTAGCGCCCAGTGGACGGGCTTTTCGCTGCGGTGGTATCAGCAAATGCTGGGCGATCGCCGCATTTTGGCTGCGTTGCAAGATAGCCTATCCGTCGCCATTATTTCAGTCATCATCGCGTCGGTGCTGGGAACACTGATGGCCGTCGGGCTATCGCGCTATGAGTTTCGGGGTAAGGGCCTCTATCGCGGCATCTCATACTTGCCGCTGATTATTCCCGATATTGCGATCGCCGTTGCCACACTTGTCTTTTTGGCGTCGCTAGCGGTGCCCCTGAGCTTGTGGACTGTGGTGTCGGCCCATGTCGTGTTTTGCATTGCCTACATTGCGGTGGTGGTGTCTACCCGGCTGTCGGGGTTAGATCCCCATTTACAAGAGGCCGCGCTCGACCTCGGCGCCACGCCTACTCAAGCGTTTATCAAAGTGCTGCTGCCCGAACTCATGCCTGCGATTGTGTCGGGCGGTTTGCTCGCCTTTGTGCTGAGCATGGATGATTTGTTGATTTCGAGCTTTACTGCCGGTGGCGGCACCACCACCCTGCCGATGGAAATTTTTAGCCGGGTGCGCACGGGGGTTCGCCCTGATATTAATGCGCTGAGTGTGGTGCTGATTTTGGGCTCTGGGGCGATCGCATTTATGGCAGAGTTTATTCGCTATCGCAGCGACCAAAACCGGCTAAACGGCTGATTCCCAATCTGCTTGGCATCATTAGCGGTTTAGGCTTGGTGAGCGAACCCCTCGCCTGAACCAATGCGCACTTTGCATCACTTTGCATCAATAATACACAGGCTGGCTCAGCTCTCGGCGACACCATCCACAGCACCAAAGCGCCAGAATGCAAAAGCACCCACTTGCGAGGCTTGAAAGTTTTAAGCAAAATAGTACAATTGGCCTATCCCGCTTGAGGCAAGGCCATGTCGATTGAACAAACCAGCCAGTTGATTCAGCTCTTGCTCAATTCGGTGCTGACGGTGATTGCCTGCGGTATGGTGCTGATGGGGTTGGTCAATCGTCAAACGGCGATCGCCCTGCAGTTACAAACCCTACGCAGCCTTCGACGCGATCGGCGCGATCGCCCCTCTAGTGCCGAGCGCATGGCCCAGCGCCAGCGGCTCGCGCGGTTGCATCGGCAGCAGCGCACCTGCCAAACCAGCAGCCTAATCGCCCATTGGGCGTTGGCCTTGCTGTTGGCAAACTTGCTAGTCCTGTCGCTCCGCACCGTATGGAATCAGAGCGGGTTGATTCACGCCTCATTTTTCTTGTTTATCGGCGGCGTGGCGCTGCTCTTCATCACGACGGGGTTGGTGTTGCTAGATTGGAGCCGCGCTCCTTCGGCGATGCTGCAAATAGGGCCGTGGTCGTCGTTGCCAACATCACGCCCTGCCGCCTTGCCTCTAGCGCGATCGCCCATCACCCGGCGGCGTTCACAGGGTGCCCAGGTTTCTCAGCGCCGTGCTTAGATCCTGTAAGGCTAGAAGCTTGCTAAAGGGCCTGTTGAACGAACTATATTTCCTTGTCCCATGACCTCTGCGTCTACGACTCAATGGCTTAACCACCTGCAACGGTCACGGGCGATCGCTGTGATTCGGTCTGATCAGGTGAATCAGGGCGTGGCAATGGCCACGGCAGCCGCAGCGGGCGGCATCCGGCTGATTGAAATCACGTGGAATAGCGATCGCCCTGCACACCTGATTGCGCACTTGCGATCGCACTTGCCCCATTGTCTAATTGGCGCAGGAACGCTGCTCACAGTCGCCGCCGTGCAGGAGGCTGTCGCGGCGGGGGCTCAGTTTTTGTTCACGCCCCACACCAGCCCGTCGCTGATTCAGGTAGCTCAGGCGATGGAGGTGCCCTTGGTGGCAGGTGCCCTCAGCCCTACAGAAATTGTAACTGCATGGCAGGCGGGCGCCGCCTGTGTCAAAGTATTCCCAATTCAGGTGGTGGGGGGCGTGGCCTATCTGCGCGCGCTGCAAGGGCCCCTAGGGCACATTCCCCTCATTCCCACAGGTGGCGTGACGATAGCTAACGCTCGCGACCTGATTGCCGCTGGGGCGATCGCCGTTGGGCTCTCGGGTGAACTGTTCCCGAAGGGGGCGATCGCCCAGCAAGATTGGGGTTGCATCACCCAGCGGGCACAGCAATTGCAGGCAGCACTCACCCCGACGATGCCGCATCGGGGTTGAGACTCACCTGACCTCACCTGGCCTGTTGAACCGTTCAGGGCAGAATAGCACCGGTCAGCAATCCGGCGATCGCCCCACCCAGCACCAGCGCCCAGGCCGGCTGTCGAAACCGCACCAAGGCGATGAGTGCAGCCAGCGCAATAGCAAGGGCGATCGCCGTGCCCGTCGCCGTCTCCTGAATTAAAGACGCCTGAGCCAGCAAAATAGCAGTCGCGGCGATCGCCCCCAACGCCGCAGGCGTAATGCCACGCAAAAAGCTGCGTACCCATAGATTCTGCCGGAGTCGCACCAGCACAGGCGATGCCAACATAATGAACAAAAATGACGGGGTAAACATCGAAATCGTCGCCACCAGCGCCCCTAAAAGCCCTGCGACCTTATAGCCAATAAACGCAGCTGTGATGACCACTGGCCCCGGCGTGAGTTCCCCTACCGCTATAGCGTCGATAAACTCGCTGCGCGTCATCCACTGCAACTGATCCACCACCTCCGCCTCCATCAGCGGCACAATCACCAGCCCACCGCCAAACACAAGGCTGCCAATCCGTAAGAAGAAGCCAACCAGCGGCAACCCATAGGCCTGAAGCCGATCGATACTCCAAAAGTGGCTAGCAGAGACCACAGCCCAGGGGAGCGTTGTGAAGAGGCTGCCTCCCACCGCACTCCAAAGAGCTTGACCAAACAACAGCGGCAAAAACGTAATGCTGGCTCGGGATGCCCCCGAGGGCGGCGGTGTCGATCGGGGATGGTAGAGCCCGACGCCGACGAGCCCCCCCAGCAGAAATAGCAGCAGCACATTGAACGGCGTCAGCAAAGACAGGAGGAAGACCCCAAGGGCGATCGCCACCCCACCCCCATCGCGAATTACCCGCCGTCCCAGCTTCCAACAAAACCCCAGAATCAGCGCAATCACCACAGGCGACACACCAAAAAACAAATTCCCCACTTGGGGCACCTGCTGAAACTGGTAATACGCCCAGGCCAGAAGCACCACTAAGCAAAACGCTGGCGCAATAAAGCACAGCCCCGCCACCAGCGCCCCCACCTGCCCCGCCCGAACATAGCCCGTATAAATGCCCAACTGAGTGGAGGCAGGCCCTGGCAGCATTTCACAAATGGCCAACCCTTCTGCAAATTCTTCTTGGGTCATCCAGCCGCGCCGCACCACCGCTTCATCGTTAATCATGGCGATATGCGCCTGGGGTCCCCCAAAGCCCAACAGCCCCAAACGACCAAACAACCGCGCCAACTCCCAGAGCCGCGCAGTAATCGAGACCGTTGGTTCAAGCGGCGAACCCATAATAGACAACCCCAGGGATGAATCACTCGGGATAGCCTCCCGCTTTTGCCCTCTTACCGTACCGCGCTCATCCAGCAAAAACTAGTGCCGCCGATACATCGCTCAGCGCCCAATACGAAGGACGAGGCCATGTTCTAGACCTGTGTTTTGCGACAGAGTAGAACAGATTTATAAAAGCTAAATGTTGAGTTCAGTTGCGTTGTTTTTAGCGATACCAATTTTCGGTTGGTGGGCATTCTAGGACGACTGTGCGATCGCCCACAGAGCGTCACTTATCTTGCATTTGAAACTCAGTTAATTTACCGATTTCTGAGCAACGTGCCTTACAGTACATTGCTTCTGAAAAGATATATATTTTCTCCTGTTTAAGTAATATCCAATAGTTTTTCACGGTTGAAATTTTTAGATTAAATAGTTGGGACGTTAGGGACTGGCGATCGCACCACCATAGGACAACTTACATCTGCCGGAGGAATAACTACATCATGTCGATCGCAGTATTTATAGCACTCGTGCTGGTGATTGTGGGAGGGTTGATGTCGGCTAGTGGCAACGTTTGGGGCCTTGTTCTCGCCTTTCAAGACAGCATTCTGTGGGGGTTGGCTTATCTATTGATTCCGTTTGCAGCGCTTGTGTTTATACTCAAGCGCTGGAGCCGAGCCGGTGCTCGAAACGCCTTCTGGCTGCAATTCGTAGGAGCGGGAGTTTCAATGCTGGGAGTCGTGTTCAAGATTGCATTGGAGGCTGCGATCCCATTTGGCAATTCCAATTCTCCCCCAATTACGCAGCACCCAACCGATACCAGCTTGAATCGTTCTATGGAGGTGGCCAGTGGCAGCTTAGAACCAGTCAGCCCTTGGGAGTCCCGATCCATTGTTTCATGCCGCATTTCAGAAACCCCTCCGTCGGGTTCTTCTGGTGAAATGTCCCCTCCGTACTACAGCAGTAGCCCATACAAACCATTTACCAAATTTGATGTTCAGGAATGTATGAGATTGGGAGATGAGGCGTTTGAGCAACAAGATTATGAAAGGGCTGAGGTTTACTACAGACGAGCATACGATGCTGAACCGTTTGGCGAACATAATGCTTTTGAGGCTCTGGGCAGAGCACATAGCCTTGCAGCCCAGCAGCAATTTGAGCAGCACAGAGCAGAGATGCGAGGATCTCGTCCAATCGCTCGACCTGCCCGGTATACCTATCAGGAAACGATGCGAGTGGGCTACGCCGCGTTTCAACAAAAGGATTATCAGACGGCGTTGATTAATTTTGAGCGGGCAATCGAGGTACGGCCGGGCGATCGCCTCGCGTTAGAAGCCATCAACAACACCCGCAGCATTATTCAGCAGCAACAAGCTAGCGGCACCAGCAGCACGCGTTAGGCTGCAACCGATTGCGGCAATACCAAGCGATCGCCCACGTCCCAACTCAGTACGACAATGATCACGTGGGTGAAGCAAGTCGGCGAATGATGGATGCCCCGAAGCTTACGATCCTGGCACCACGACCTCACGACACGGAGCCAGAACAACGCCAAATTGTTGTGCCACAACACGGGCAGAAGGGGTTTATCTAGTTGCCGAGCTGACATTTAGCTCAATAAAAAGCAGCGGAGCGTTTGCCTAACCAACGCTCTGCTGCTGCAGTCTGAACCTGCCGAAGCGTTCAGATCCGCTTACACCTGCGCTAGAAGCCAAACTGCAATCGCATGTTGCCCACATAAACAGTGGGATTGCTCTCAAAGTTGTTGGCATTCCAGATGGCATAGAACGCAGGCACCAGCGACACGTTGGCGTTAACCGGGTAGCGATAAGACACTTCCAGCTCATATTGGGTGCCCCCATCGCCACCACCCGACAGCAAAAACTCCCGTCCGCCTAGATAGTCGTGAGGGATCAGGAACGACACCACCCCTAGCGCCCCTGGCTTGCCCAAGTCAGGAAAACCCAGCCCCACCTGGAACGATTGCACCCGCACATTGCCCCCAGCCCGCGCCGCATCCACCGGATCAATATTGACATCGCCATAGGAGTAGCGCCCAAACAAGCCCACCCAGTCGGCAAACGTCCAGTCAAAGTTGGCAAGAATGGTGTTGGCGCTGGCGGTATTGAGGTTGCCCCCAAAGCCATCATCCGCAAAGCCATAGGGCAACGGCTCACCCACTGCACCCCCAATAAAGCCGTTATAGGGCTTGATGTTGGAATAGGCATAGAGCAACCGCAAATTCAGGTTTGGATCAGGCGAATAGGACAGTTGCCCGATCAGCATATTGGTGGGGCCAAAGAAGCCATCGTTGGGGTTTTCTGCTGTGTTGAAGAAAGGTGCATCTAAAAACTCAGTGCTCTCTGCCAAATAGGCCAGCGCTAAATTAAAGTTGCTGCCTAACCCTACGCGGGCTACAGCCCCTGCACCCCGATCAATCGTAGAAAATAGGGTGCTGCCAGAGGCATTAAAGCTGCTGGCCCCCGTTTGAAAAAAGGTGTAGCGATTGCCGTCGAAGTAGCGGTATACGTTAAGCCGTGGCCCTACATCTAGCTGCAGATTATTGCCTACAGGGAAGGAATAAAACAGCTCTCGTACGAGAACCCGGGGCGCGTTGCCAATCAAACTGCCTTGATCGGTAAAGGGCACCCCCCAAGAGTTGAAAAAGCCCGAGGAAACCAGCTCATTGGCGGGTGAGTTACCTGTGCCGAATGCCAACTGCGCCACCAGTGCATCTCGCCCCGTAAACGAGGTGTTGAAATTGAAATTGGCATAAACACTGAGGGTGGCCTGAGGCGACGATCGCTCTACGATGGTAGGTACATTATTGGCATCTCGCGTTGGCGCAAAGATGGTGCCCCCCGGTGTGGCAAGATTACGCTCGGCCAGCACGGGGCCAGAGGTAAACGCCTGAGTCAGGTTAAACCACACGTTGGCCTGCAGCACCGTCGTTGTCGAAAACTGCTGAGCATTGAGCGTGGCGACTTGGTCTTCTAACAAATCAACGCGCGATCGCAGCAATGCTAGTTCGTCTGAAAACTCCGTTTGAAGCTGTTCTAATGCCAATAGATCAAGCCCAGGCTCAGTCTGCGGCAGGGCATCCAGGCAGGCTGCTAATCCTGCTGCAAACTCATAGCGAGTCATGGGGCGATCGCCCCGAAAGGTTCCGTCAGGATACCCTTCTAGGCAGTCATACTCTTCTACCAACAGGCGCAGCGCTTCATAGGCCCAATCTGTCGGCTGCACATCGGAAAGCTGCGTCACAGAGGTGACTTGCCCCAACAGGGGCCGAAACGTCGGATCAGAGACCTCCGCAAGCTGCGGATCGATGGAATCGAGCGTGATTGTTGAGAGCGACAGCGGCTCTGTTCGAGTAGACTCCCCTTCAGGGCGAACAGGCGCAATAGTCAGACCCTCCAAAGATTCTGCATCCGCTTCACTTAACAGACGAGTTGCATCTGACGACACAACGTCTGCCTCAGCCAAGGTGAGGGCTTGGGCCATTTCCCCTGCTGGCGTTGCGGCCCCATCACGCGCCACTCTTTCTGAAAGCACTGCTGGGGCCGCACCTGCATCCGAGACCTCTGCGACTGAGGCTGACCGAGACGCGTTTGCTGACTGGGGTGACTCCAGATCAGGAGCAGACTTAACAGCTTGCACTAACGGCTCAGACGATGATGGATGGGAAGCAGCGATCGCCCCATCAGCCATTCCCAAAGCACTCAACGCCACCCACGGGGTAGTCAATAGCAACCAAATAAAACGATTCACAGACTCAAACTCCTCACAACAATCCGCAATACCAGCGCCATCCGCGACCTAAGCGCAACAGCACAGCAGACCCAGGGATGACCACCGCTTGCATACTGCACACAGTTAACGGTAGAGATCTGGAGGAGGCTGTATCCTACACTACGACTGAAGCAGTTTTTCTTTTAGCCTGAGAAATAATGGCTAGACGTGGAGTGAGCGCTAAAAATTGGGATACACCCGCAAGAGTTTCACCAACCCCCCTATCTGCCATCTCCAAGAAGCAACGCCATCGCGGCTACAAGTGACAGATTTGGTTATATAATCGAGAGCATAGTGCTGAATCGCACAGCGTTGCTTCAGTACCTCTCAAACTCGTTAGGCTAGCTTGACTAGTGACCGGGTCTTGAGGGTATCTCCTGGTTGGAGCATGTTCTTGCTTAATGGTGGGAATCATCCTAACCGTTCGACAACATCGCAGGGCTTGTAAGTCTGTAGTATCTACTGACTTACAACCTGGCTGGCTCAGCAAACGTTCGACCGCTACTAGGAACAGTGGGATACCTGATACGTAAAAAGTTGTTGACAACTTCTTCTATCTTTCCTATCCTAGTAAAGGCGAAAAGACTTGCCCCCATCGTCTAGAGGCCTAGGACACCTCCCTTTCACGGAGGCGACGGGGATTCGAATTCCCCTGGGGGTACTTAATTAGGGCAACGTCACACTAACACCGCGAGGCTTAAACGCCTTGCGGTGTTAGTGTTTTGGGATTCCACACGAATTCCAAACATACGTAAATGAACCAAAACATACGTAAACGACGGGCAGAATTTAGGCAAGATTTAGGCAAGCCGATCGATGGGCGAATTTCTCAGGCGAATGGACGACTAAAATCTGCTAACGCGGGAATCGCAATCGAGCGTCACGGTCAGCGGTTATGTTTGCGGGCCACACTGCCACCTAAGCCGGGAACCCACAAGACGCGCCCCTATCAGCAGCGCCTGGCGTTGAACTTGCGAGCTAATCCAGAAGGGTTAAAGCAGGCTGAGGCTAGAGCTAGAGAAATCAGCGGTCTGATAGCGTCTGAGCGGTTTACGTGGGCAACATACGCCAAAGTCACTGAACCAGACTGGCAGACTTGTGCCGATTGGGTGAGCCAATTTGAAGAGCGATACTACGCCGGTGGTGGCAGTGAAACCACATGGGCCGGTGACTATCTAAAAATCTATAAGCGGTTGCCCGCCGGTGAGCCGTTGACGGCCCCGCTGGTTGAGAAAACCATTCTCTCAACCGAACCCAACACCAAGACCCGTAAACGGGCGTGTATGGCGCTTAAGGCGCTGTGCGACTTTGCAAAATTGGAGTATGACCCAGCGCCCCTGGCAGGGAACTACGGCCCTAGCCAGGTCAACCCGCGCGATTTGCCGAGTGATGCTCTGATTCTGGAGTGCTATAGCCTCATTCAGAACCCGGCCTGGCGCTGGATCTATGGGGTGATGGCTACGTATGGCCTGCGCAATCACGAAGCCTTTAGGCTTGATTATGAGCGGCTTGCAGCAGGCGATCGCGTGGTGGCTATCTTAGACAACACAAAGACCGGCTATCACGAGGCATGGGCATTCTACCCAGAATGGTTTGATGAGTTCGACCTACAAAATGTGTTCTTGCCCAATGTAGACATCACCCGCTCTAACTCCAGCGTTGGGCACAGTGTGACCCAATATTTCAAGGCTGTTGGCATCCCGTTCTCACCCTACAATCTGCGCCATGCGTGGGCCGTTAGGACGTTGAACTTTAACTTGCCCTATGAGCTGGCAGCAATGCAGCAAGGGCACAGTGCCGAAGTCCACAAGCGCACCTATCACCGCTGGATTAAAGGCGACATCCATCAGCGGTTTTACGAACTCATCACATCGCGGCCTGATCGGCCTCATCCACCGGCAATAGAGCGGGGTCTGAGTTCCACAGACGCTCAATTCGAGGGACGTTGTACTGATAGCTGAGCCTTGCTGCGTTGGGGTTTGTCACGCGGTAGTGATGGCCCCGTTCAAAGTCGCCAGCGGCCCGGCGATCGCGCAGATATCTCGTAGACTTGCCCAGTGCTTTAGCTGCGTCCTTCGCATCCATCCAAGGTGATCTGTTCATTGGCCCTCAGTTTCTCGTCTAACGCTCTAATCGCCCCATTGGGCAGGTTCACTCGTACCCATCGCCAGCGCAGCGCTGGTTGCCATTGCGCCCACACCGCAGGCAATGCGACAGCAACACCGCGATCGCGCTCTATCGCAATCAGCCCCCAGGCGATTAAACGGGGGTATGGGTCGCGGTTTTGGCCTACTTCTGACTTGGCCCACACGTCGATCGCCGCTAAGCAATCAATCAGGTCGCGGTTTTCCACAATCACCCCCCCCCGGATCGGTATCTAAATCGCTAGAACCCTTATCAGACGGTTCATTACACCCTGTACTTAGCTCCCACCCCTCCCAAAACGGCCTAGAATCCGCTGGTAGAGCGGCATTACAGCCGCGATCGCCTAATAAGCTTTTGTGCATTTGCGGCAAGGGCGTCTTAAAACGCCCTTTGCCGCTCTTAAACTCTTTATCGTTGGGGGGGTGCGGGGGGGTATTTCCGAGCGCTGTCGCGTTGGGATGCCAGTACTGCTGATGTCGGTAAAGAGTCTGACCGCTAAAGCCGTAACCCAGCGTCAGATACTCGAACCGTTCGAGGGTGCCCGCGGGCAACACGCCCCGCAGCTGCGCGTCTGCCACACACCATTTCAGGCGAAGCACTGCTTCTTGCTCCTGGAGCGCATTCCAGGCGATTTGCTCCGGCTCTACAGCTGCCGCCGGCGGCGCTGGTTTGCCCTTGCGATAGGGGTAATATCTGGGGCAAGCTGCAGCGCAACGCGCCCATTCCTCGGCGCGGTTCCAAATGTCGGTTTGATGGCCGCAATACTCTTTGAATCCCGGCAAGCGTTGCGCAGTGGCGACGATATCGCCCACCAAACAATCGCCCTCTAGTGGCGATTGCTTCTTGTGCAGCACATGCCCAAAAATGTAGCTGCGTAGGGTGATTCGCCCCAAAAGGAAGTTGGTCTGACCATCACCCGTCCAGCCCAGCTCGATCTCGCGGTTGAGGTCTTCTAAGAATTTGTGCGCCTTATAGCTGAGTCTCAATCGCCGTCGGTTAAACTTTTCGGCAGCCTGGTCGATTGCCTCTAGCTCTGGCAGGTTTCGCGCCGTGGCATGTTGCCACCGGCGCACAAATTCGGCTGATGTGGTGTGTGTCAGCTCCCAGGCATCATTAAGCAGATAGCTGCCGGGTTGCAACGGCAGGCGATGCCCATTAAAGAGAGACGGCCTGCCATCTTCCCAGGTGCGCACGTTGGGAAAGACTTCAAGAGTTCCACCCTCTACCGTCACCCCTGCGAGGTTGAACATTTGATGCGCGGCGCTGGCAATCACCCAGCTCTCTATCTCAATGCCGAATGGAAAATAAAGATGGATGCCCCCGCTGTAGCTGCTGGTGACGGCGATGCTCTCACACAGGCCCAGGCGCTCAAGTGCTGCTCGGATGCGATGGATTGCCAGCCGATCGCCCTTGACCGGGTGATAGGGTGAACCCGCATCGATGTCGATCATGAGATATTTAGTGGCAGGCCCAAACCGAACGCCAAGCAACCGGCCCCCGTCGAGAACTGCCCGATCGCTCAATGGGTAACGGCCCTCGGTGTGCCATTGTGGTTTATCACCGGGGCGTGGGTGCGCTGAATGCAGCCAGTCCCACCGGTGAGGCCAAAGGCTCAAAAATTTGTCTTGTATTTCCGGGATGCCCCCGGTTAAAGTTGTATTGATTGGCATAAGAATAAAAACAAGTGGGGGGCCGATCGCCAGATCTGCCCCCCGTTTCCCTTATTGGTGTGTCGTGAACCTTGGCAGCTCCACTGATGGAGGCATCCATCGCAGCCAAAAATCAGCGGCTTCCTCCCCTCTCAGCGTTTTTTGCCGTCGGTCAACAAACTCAATCACTACAGTCATCTCGTCGTTTTCCTTGTCTGGGTCGCAGGGCCGCATATGCGCCCAAGCAACGGTTGAACGATCTAGCTCTGGCACGGTTACTATTGATTCCATAGGACATCTGTTCACTTAGGTTTTTAACGGGGGTGCGCCCAGGCGCGCCCCCGTTTTTTTTGTGTGGAAAGCCGACTTAGCAGAGTGACTAGTCACTCTGCTAAGTGATGGCTGATTATTGTGTGGACGGCGTGTACAAGTTGTCAGCCCATTCACGCCGCCCAGCCACACCAGGTTGTTGTATACAACCTGATAATACAAGATGCTAAGATGGAACCGAAAATAGTTCAAGTCTATAACCAGATACAGGCAGGTGAAATACCCTTGAAAGCTATACGGGATGCGCTTCGGATGAGTCAAAATGAATTTGCACACAAGATAGGTGTGTCAATCACGACTGTCTCACGATGGGAGACAGGCAGAAACGCTGTAACCCTTACAATCCCACAGGTTAAGGCGATGGAAAACCTTCTCCACGATATAGGGATGAATTTTAACAGCTTGCCTGATGATCTAGGGCCAAAAAAATGAAGGTTGTATTTACAGGTTGTAAATGCTAAAACGAAAAGGGCAGGGTGTTCATCACCCTGCCCTTTTCATTGCAATGTGTAACGCTCTGGGTCGGTACTTGGCGGTTCCCCCCAGAGCGTTGCCCCACTAAGAGGCACCTTAATTATGGATCAGACAGGTCTTGGCGTCCCTGCGTCAGATTCGCAGCGCCCAATCACGGCAGAGCTAACCCAGCGCGAACTATTCGCGGGCTGGGCTATGCAAGCCCTGATTCGGGAGTTCCCCGGCAACAACTGCACGGCGATCGCCATCCACGCCGTCGAGATGGCAGACGCGCTGATTAAAGAATTGAGCTTCAGCAGTCCCAACCGCGAGGGAGGGGACTAGATGGGCGCAGGTCATCTGCTTGGCTGTTTAATGCTGCTGGCAGCTATTGTCGGTATCTCCGGCAGCGTTGAGCAGTCGTGGGATAGATCCGATCTAAACCCACAAAGCCCCAACTATGGACAGCCCCCAAATTTAGGGGGTGGACAGAACTTAAGGGCGATCGAAATTCCCCCACCTCCCCCACCTCCCCCAGTTGGCGGCGGTGGCGGCGGGGTTTACTCGGCACAACCAATGGAGGCCGCGCCGGTCGCGCCGGTGACAGCCCCCGCCGGTGAGCAAATCCAAGACCTTGGATTAATCACACGGCAGCAATGGGAAGCGCTCGTCATTTCGGCGGGGGGCATTGGTGACGATGGCTGGTTTGCGCGGCCCATCCCAGTTAGCTACGTGGCGGCTCGGATGAGTGCGATCAATCGGGTCGGTTTTGAGTGGGATGAGTATGCCGGTGTTCTTTTATTTGTTCGAGACAACGAAATTGTTGCTTTGGAGTATTGGTTTAAATGACACAGACTACAGAAAAGAAAAGGCCACCGCTTATCATTATTGTGCTGGCGTTGGGCGTTGCTGGGGCAATGGTGATGAGTGGTCAACCCACACAGCAATCAGCCCCCGGCGCTCAAATCATGCCCATGCTTCAAGACCCAGAGGCTGAGTATCACGAATGGGAATATGAGGTGTGGGCTAGCAGTCCCGAGCAAGCGGCATCAAAATGCCGCCAAGCGGCTGAGCAGCAAGGGCTGACAACCTTTCACGAAAACAGCGTCAAGCAGGTAACAAGGCGACCATCACAATACGGTGAATACCTGTATAAATGTTCTATGTCAAGCGAAGTTTATGGGGAACCCCACTATGTACCCGACCATTCAAATCCCTGAAATCCCACCGGCAGGCGAATACTGGATTACACTCAATCTTTCTAAAATTGAAGATGATGTGTTACACGCATTGTTCAAAGCTGCAACTCTGGGGTTTAAGCCGCAAATCTGTTTGCAGGAAGGCACCGGCGATCTAATTGCAGTGCTTTTTTATCAATACAGAGCTGATGATAGTTCCGATTTCTCTGAATTGTATTTTGATGAGAAAGCTGAACTGAACCATCTATACGGCGATGCATTGCAATGCTGTCGTGGACTGCACAAGAGAAATCGACTAGTTGCGGCATAGCCCCTCAGCCCTCCACACAACACGGTGAAAGCTCCCACGCCCCATCTAGGGGCGTTTTTTTTGGCCGCGACTGGGTACAGTTGGGGCCAAAGACGGGAATTATGAAATTGCCCTGCCAAAATGCAGGGCAAACACCATCACTTACAGGATTCCCACAATGTTTAAGGCAATCATCAGAGCGTGTCAGCTTTGCCTATGGAACTATCTCGGACTGGTCATATTTTTCTTTGCATTTTGGTGCCTATTCCTAGGTGGAATATTTCTCAGTATTAATATTTTTAGTGTTGATCCACTAATCCTTTCTGCATTAGCATTCGTCCCTTTATTAATTGGCGTCGCCTTGTTCGCAATTGCGTTATTGATATGGTCGCTAATATTGCGAATATTGTGGACAAAACCCCCGGCATGGCTCAATGTTCAATGGCGTGAATTTGGCTGGGACTGCCTCACTTCACTGCTTGCAACTCTCTCCCTCGCTATCTTATTTTTCTCCAAGATTTTCATCTATTACAACATTGAAAAGGTATTTCTCGTTGACCTTGAATATAGAGGCATTGCAGAAGATATCGTGCTTAATTTTTGGTGGCTATGGTTGATAGTTGCAACATTTTCAATGCTAAATCGTGCAGGTAAAGCTACTATTTAGAAGCTGTTTCCAACTATTAATATGGTTGCCTTCGCCGCTTCAGACCTTCCGCCAAACATCGATTCAATAGAAAAGCTGGCAATTTGGTCAGCCACAATCCTAAACGACCTGGCTGGAAGCCAGACCTATGAGCCAGACGCCGGAGTGATCGACTTTCTGGCGCAAGCGGCCCCTGTTCAGGTATTTAGAGGGCCGAATGTGGGATGGCGCTACGAGTTCAGAGTTTCCGTCCCTATCGGAACTGGCGATTTCCGCAGGGCCGGTAAGATTTGGAGCTATGCGCAACCGCTCTCCTCTGCCGCGCTACCCGTTGCTTATCGCTCTGCCTAATGTCTCTATCCCCTCTTATTCGGGCCGCAGGTGAATGGTTGCCCGTCATTGGTGCCGTCGCGCCGTTGGCGATTCAGCAAGCGCGACAGCAGTTGCCCCGTGCAAGGGCGATCGCCGGTCGGCTTGTCCCGGCCATGCGGCGCGTTGGCAACCCTCCAATTACGCCGCGAGTAGGAGTTGCGCCAGCGGCGGATAGAATGGCCCCGGCCATCGGTAGCGCCACCCGCACCGCCGCCGATTCGTTTGAGCGGCAATTGCGCGCGCCCGCCGCCCGCCGCCCGCCCACACCATCTCAGGCGGCGGCGGTCGGGCAACTGAATCAGTTGTATGGCTTGCCCGACGCCGTCCGCCCGCCCCTGGCCCCAACAGCACCCCGCCTGCCAATTGGTTCACCTAGCGCCCCCTCTGCCGCTGCGAGGGGTGCCACACGCAGGGCGGCGGCAGCGGCCACACGCAGGGCCGCCGCTGGTTCACTGCGGGCGGCCGCCCCATCCATCGCCAGAGCCGCCGTCCGCAGAGGTCTACTCAGAGCAGTCGCACCCTGGGCGTTGCGAGCTGCCGCCGTGGGTCGCTTTGCGATTAGCCCACTGGGCACCGTCGCCCTACTCGCAGCAGAATTCGGAATTCGCTACTATCTCCAGCGACGGAGAGAACGCGCCGCATCATCGTCAGGCAACGCTATCCCGGCCCCCTATCCAGAGGCGCTCACCACCGGCGGCGGCAACGGCCAACCCTACGGTATTGAGGCCTTTCGGGATGGCGTTTCTGCCTACAGTGAGCAAACCGTATACGGCCCCGTAACGGGATTTGAGACTGTAGTAACGCAAGAAACTAACAGGTTTGGCTATGTCGAAACTCGGCAAGTTCCTACGGTTTATGCCCGTGCCACACCAAACGGGCCGATTCAGGCTATCAATCTAGGCGACGGAGACTTTTGGATCGGAGATCAACCTGCTCCACAGTGGAGCTACGGCATTCGCCCGCTGTTTGAGGGGCAAGACACGCCGCTAGTGGTTCAACCTACAAACCTACTAGCACCGGATTTAACACCGCTACCACAGCAATCGCCCATCCCCACCCCCGCCCTGGCCCCGGCAACGGCCCCCGCCCCATCCCCCTTATTAGTTCCGTTTCCGTTCCCATTCCCGGCCCCGATACCGGCCCCCGGTGCCACACCTGGAACCGGCCCCTTCCCTAGATTTAACCCCACACCTGGACACACCCCCCGGCGATCGCGCCCCGTTCAACCTGGCAGCGGATCATCCATTGGCCGCAGAGTTGCCAGCGGGCCAAGCCGGTCAAACCTACCTGATACGTCATTGCGGCAACGAATCTCTACATTTGTCAGCACCGGCGGCGGCATCGACACCGACCAATGCCCCGACCCCTGCCCTGACCCCTGCCCAGACCCCTGCCCAGAGCCAGAAGATTACAACGATCGGTTTGACCAGTTAGAACGCCGTTTGGCGTTTATGGATGTGAAGTTAAACCGCATCTTAAACCGCCTCCCTGAGGGCGGTTTAGGCGGGGCGATCGCCGCTTCATTAGAGTGGAACAACCCAGAAACCCTAGAGCCTGAAGTGAGAGATTTCGAGGGCGAAGGGATTGCAGGCATCCATGCTCAGCTCAATGCAATGCAAGAACTGCTGACACAAGTCACGCACTCACAGTCAAGATTGTGGCGAATCTATCGACTGTTAGAAGGGGACTTATGGTATCTCGATAGACCTGATTCTCTCTTTCCTTTCAGAAAGGTTAAGCCAGAGCAGGCGTTAAGAAACCCCCGCGCTTATCGATCAGATCGAGATGATTATGACCCGCTTGATTGGAGTTATGAAGAATTCTGCAATTCTCTACTGCAATTAAATGAGTTGCAGTTAGGCGCAATATTTGAGCGCTCAGGGTTATATCGGTTCCCCGCAGAGCTGCCAGACTCGCTTACTTCAGAAGAAATAGACCCCCAAACGGGAGATCCAAAATTGGCTGATATTTTGGATCAGGCAACATATCATGAATGGTTTTTGCGACAATTCGACTCAATTCTAGGCGAATTTCCAATAAAAATCAGATATAAAGATTCAGACAATAATGACCAATTGATAGAACTGCCGAACCTCGCCGAATCAATAGCAGAATTAACCGGCTTAATGCTGAATGTTGCGGCAGATGCTGAGATTGGAACACAGCTTGGATTTAGCGCTACAACAGAGGCGATCCGCGCGAATATGTCAGCGGTCAATGCTGCCGATTTTTCTAGAGCAATCGCTGAATATCTAGGGTTTAAGTTTAAGGAAACAACGCGGGATGTGAAACTATCAATCTCACCAGGCGCAACCAACATCAGAGACTCATTAAAGCCCGGTACATTAAAAGGTCAAAAGGTTGAATACGCTGAAAAAACCGATTTTCAGCAGGACTTGAGACGGCTGGTGATTGGTACAGAAATCATTAAAGCCGCATTTTATAGGCCGTGGCGCGGTGTCAACGATGAGTTCCCAGGTGAGGGCATCCGCAAGGATCGGGAAGTTGAACCATCAGACACCGAAACCGAGAGCGATCGCCAGTGGCGCGAGTTTCTAGAGCAGCTAGAGCGGCCAAGGGGCGGTTGGGCACGTGATGCCGGAGCGCCAAAGCCCGACTTCAAAAATATTGCACCCAGAGATAGACCGGATGGGGAGTACCCGCCGCCGCCGCAACCAACCGGAGGGGGCCGCTAACTATGCCGATACCCGCATGGGCAGCAGGCGGAATTAAACTCACGCGGCAGGCGATGGCATCGCGTCAAGTGCGCGTGTTTTTGGGTGAGAGAAACATCGACATTTTCACCTCGCTAACCCAGCCAGAACCCACCCGCACCAACCCAGACGGTTCGATCGTCCCCTCGTTTCTGAATGGCGCATGGCGACTGGCACGGCGATTAGGTGGGTTTGTGCTGCGAGTCGCTAGCGCTGCTGTAGGTTGGTTACTGCGAAACCTATGGGATCTGCTAGTCGATGCCTACTTTGAAATCATCAACTTTGACTTCAATCAATTGGATAGCGACATTCAAACCGCAATTAACGCAAACAACCTTCAGATTTTTGGGGCACTGGGGCAGTTTGCCGGATCGTCCCTAGTGTGGATTGCCTCCGCAGGTTTGGCAGCAGGCTTAACCCTAAAATTCCCGGTGATCGCCGGTAAAGTGTTCATGGCCCTCGCAGAGGAAGGCTCAGACGAAATCAGAGGCCAATTAGTGGGCTTAATTCAGGTTTCAGGGTATGCCATGTCTCGCAGCCTGTTGCTAAGTTCCTTTCTCACCCTGCGCCGGTTGCGGTTGTTTGGCCTTGCGCCAGTAACAGAGCGCCGTGAACCGTGGACAATTGCCGAAGCAGTTGAAGAAAGAGTGCAAAGGATTGAGAGTAATGCCCTCAGAATTTTTGTTGAGAACTTTTTAGAAGGTGTCGAAGAAGCGGTGATCGAAGCTGGCTACGTAGTGAGCTATGCCATTGATGACTACTACCAGGCGGCAAAATACGCATCACAAAGCCAATTAGGAAAAGAAAGAGCCGTGGTCATTACCCCCAATGAGGAATTAAGAGGCGAAACGGTAGTGTTAAGCGGCAAAACGGAGATCCTGAAGCCGCAGATCCAACAGACGCTAGCCACACACAGGCTCATCCATAACCGCGATGTAGGCGAAATTGTGGGGCAACCGGCAGAGGATTGGTACAGAGCGGGTGTGCAGCGCCGCAAGCTTACGATCATCTTTAAATCAAAATCAGAGCCACCGTGGCGCACTGCCTCTGGTGAGCAAGTCAAGACAGTTACATACACCATCCCAGAGCCAAAACGCGGGTTGAACTGGCAAGAAATCAAGCTTGCAGCCCGTCTATATGATTGGGGTAAATATCGGGCAACAGCAAACCTAGATAATGGGCGGCAAATGGCCGTCTATGGCGCGTCTGAGGCAGAGGCAGAGCGCAAACTGAGAGAACTGCTCACCCTCTCAACGGGTGAACTCATCACCCTAAGCGTGACAGAAGAGAAGGATCGCAACATCGCATTGCGAAAAGACCCACAGCGCATGTATCCCGCGTTTGCCTATCTGCTCGTCAGACGGCCCACAACCTCGATCACCGGGAACACTGACCTGACCGGCCAACGGTTTCGAGATGAGAAAACCCGTATCGACCTATGGCCCACAGTTGAACCACCAGACTTCACCCCAACCTTATGAACGAGTTCCCGTTATATCGCCGTCTAAGCACTCGCAGCCGCCGCGCCATAGTCCGAACCAATAAACGCTATGGGCACCCCTACACATACAACCCACGGGGAAACCTGTTGCGGCGGCTGTCGCGTGAGACTGGCATGACTCTAGAGCAGGTGTACTCTCAGCTAATGCGAGAACGTTCTGAATTGATAAGAACCAGGCGATAAATAGCGGTCAAAGTATTAAGTTTTATTACCCTTGGTCCTGTGTGCTAAAAACAAACCCTTAGGGTTCGATATCAGAACTTACGTAAATACCGAGGCTTGAAACGCTTTCTGTGATTGCGTTACGGTTGCATCACATTCAAGGAGTCAACCTCTATGGCCGCTATTACCCCTTCTGTTTTGTTCCCTGGCTATGCCCTGCTGGCTGCTGCTGAGGCCGCCCCAAGTCAAGGTATTTTCATCCCCCTAGCTGACCTAGTTGGACTAACAGCCGCCGAAGGTGACGTGGCCACCGGCGACGGTCGCAAGGTTGCTTATGAAGTGTTGCGCAGAATTGAATCATCGTTCTCCGCACTGCCTACGACAGATCGCCCGACTCGCATGAACGTTGCCGTAGGCACACCGACCGGCATTAATGGCAACACCGTACGCCGCTCCTATACCCTCACATTTGATGTCAGCATTAGCGACACCGATATGGCTGACGAAGCCTAGAAATAGGGTGATCGAGTGAGTTAAACCCTATTAGAGGCAAATTAAAAAACAATGGCACAAAACGTTTACGACAGAAGGCGATCGGTCTATGTGACACCGATTAGAGCATCTGTACTGAAGTATGGGTTTCTAACCAACGTGACAGCAGCAGTGGGAACCGCTTGCGGACACGTTGCGGTAGATCCCGAGAACCCTCCTACTGGCCTGGCTTATGGGGTGAATGCTCCCAAACCAGGACGGGCAACCCGCCGCCGTTTTGACGGACATGATTCCACCTGGTATGACATCGGGCAGGCTAGTGCGCTGCGACAGGCTGGCTACAGTCTTTCACGGCCTAGAATCCGAATTAGTGGAGGTGGAGAAAACTCCTTCCCTGTCTACGTGACGCTCGCGGGGATTAAGTATGCGTGGAGAATGCCCGTTCATACCTACTTGGCTGCTGGAGGCGATCGCGCCGCGTTAGGAATCCAGGACGCAACATCAGGAGACCGAGATCTAGTTTGGGGTGCTGATAGTCCTAAGCCGCCGAAAGGCTACAAAAAAGAGGAGAACCGAAGTATCTCAACGTTTGTAGACCCGCAGCGGATCGACAACCTACCCCCCGGCTGGCGTGCAGTTGACCGGGATGCAGAACGCGACGAGGGATAGTGGTGCTTATCCTCCCAGGCGATCCACTGTTTGACCTGACATTAGCGACAAGCCTGCCGCCTGATTGGCAGGCTGTAGCTAGTGCCATCAATCAGCCCCCCGTGTTTGTGGCTAGCGCGGCCGATGGCATCCTGCGACCGGCGACACCAAAGGAGACGATTGAATATCTCTATGGTGGCGAATATGACGAGCGCAACGACTCAATAAACGACGACGGCGATGACCTGGCAATATCTGAATTTATTGAACGTTGACCTAGAGTGGCAGCTCTCCGCAGAAACAACCGCCACATTGGTTAAGCTGACTTGGATACCCTCGATTGGTTACGATGTGGCGGGCCGTGCCCTCATAGGTCAGGCATGGGTGACAGATCAGGGTAAGTATGAGCTGTTTGGCATCCGGCGCGCCTATGCCAAAAATGAAGGCGATCTGTATGAGTTATCTGCCCCCGCTCAATACCCACAGAGCAGGCGAATCGCCTTCAGGTTTTTACCGGCCCCCTATTGGTCACGCCTGCAAAGCGTACTGGTAGAGCAGTGGGTTGGGGATGCCCCCCCGCCAACAGGGAACACCTACAACATTAACTTTCAGGATGCGCCCAGCTTTGCTAGGCTCACCGGCGCTAGTACTAGCGGTAGTACAAGTGGCGTCGATTACCCAATTAATTTCACCACTGCAATTATTCAGGGTTTTACTAATACCGAAAATGGACTACTGACGGTGTTAGAAAGTGGCTTCTATTTGGTTACTTATCGGCTTCAATTCTCTTCAACCTCTACTGCCGGTGAACGTGTTGCGTGGGTTAATAATAGCGGCAATCAAGTTTTACTTAATCAATCCGCAGGAAGCGCCTCGAGCATTGTGCCACTATCGTTAATTCAAGAATTCTTAGCAGGCAATACGCTACGGCTAGTCTGTAGGCAAACGTCAGGAACACAGTTACCGCTAGTGAATGCGAATATTTCAATTGTCAAGGTTGCATAGTGGCTATAACTATCGAAACAATTGCCTTCATCTCTGCCTTGTTAGGTCTAGCTGGTGCACTCTGGAATGCTTACCACAAGCTGTATTCAGCCAAAGAGCAGATACACACTGAGCAGTTAAGAATCGTTCATAGATTAGAGATTTTAGAACGCGAAATTGATGCCCAGAAAGATAGATTAACACTAGGTGTGAATGGGTGTCTTGAGAAAGTTGACCACATGAAAACGCGGCTTGTGGGAACTCAAAACGAAACCCAAAATAGAGTAAGTCAGATGGAAAGCTATCTACAAAAAAACACGGCTTTTGAGATTCGTTCTTGGGGAGGGCCGGGGCATTGAAACTAAGCAAATATTTCACGCTGGCTGAAATGACTTTCTCCCAAACGGCATTACGACGGGGAATTAATAACACCCCTGGGCCGTCAGAGATAAAGAATCTACAGGTTTTATGTGAGGAAGTTTTAGACCCAGTAAGAGAGCAATTCGGTAAGGCAATCACCCCAAATAGCGGCTATAGATCAGAGGAATTAAATTTGGCGATCGGTGGCGCTCGAAGTAGTCAACACATTGCGCGGGGGAAGGCGGCCGCCTGTGACTTTGTGGTGCCAGGTGTGAGCGTTCCTATCGTCTGTGACTGGATTCACTACAATTTGACGTTTGACCAGCTCATAGAGGAATTCTGGAACCCAAAAACGGGCCGGGGCTGGGTGCATGTGTCGTATGACCCCATGCGGCAACGCCGTCAGAGAATCAGAATCGGATAGCTTTACCCTTGCTATCTTTTAGGCTAGTTTTTAGGCACAAGGAACAGCAAAGCGACTGAAATGCTTTAATATCAAGCCTTTCAGCGATAGAGTGCGGTGATTCGAATTCCCCTGGGGGTACTTAGCGCATGGCAAGGCGCTTTAATGCAAAAGGCGGTGGACAACTTCGATTGTCTGCCGCTTTTTGTATTGAAGCTCTGGAGGGAAGCGGCCTGCAAACGTTGGGGCCGACCTAGGGCGATAGGGAAACGCCTAGCCTAGCGCTCATAGCTGGCTGGGTTGGCCTCAGCGTTGCATCCTTAGTTTAAGGCCAGCTTTAAGGCAAAGCATCGTTGGGGTTGAGCGTGTTCCCATTCATTTTTGCTGCAGGGTAGCACGCTAGAATCTAAAGCAAAAGCCATGGCCTGTAGAACCAGAAGAACTGAGTGAAACCATCTCTACGCGCTGCGTTCATCCCGCTTCATTGGTCTAGCCCAGCAAGGTGTAGCAGCGCTAAGAATTTTCCGAAGGAGGACACCTGCGAATGATTGCCAACGTCAATGCTGCATTGCCAACCTTAGCTCCGGGGATGTTGCGCCGAGTGCATCATGTCGCCCTAAATGTAAAAGACATGACAATCTCTCGCCAGTTTTATGGAGAGATCTTGGGCCTGCATGAGTTAACGGGGCGTGAGGTGCCTGCCACCCTCACGCAGCTCGTCGCAGATGGAAAGGTGGCAAACTTCATTACGCCTGATGGAACTATTTTGGATTTATTCTACGAGCCCGATCTGGCACCGCCGAGCGCTAATCCGCGTCAGCAGTTCACCCGTGCGAACCACCTTGCGTTCGATATTGCGCCTGAACTGTTTGATGACGCTGTGGGGGTCTTGCGTCAGCATCATGTTGAGATTGATCACGGGCCAGTTACGCGACCCACTGGGCGCGGGGTTTACTTTTATGACCCGGATGGGTTTTTGGTAGAAATTCGGTGTGACGCGGTTTAATGCGGTCTAAACAGTGGGATGGGGATTGAGATAGGAGGATTGAGATAGGGCGATCGCCCCATTCTGTCTCGCTTACCCAATCTTGGCTAAGCCTCGATCAAACGTTTTAGCGCCTTGATCTGGATGGCGCGGCTGGCAATTGTGGCAGAGTCTTTCTCAAAATCAACATAAACTTTGCCAGAAAGAAAGCGGCTGGCCCCTTTGCGGGTGTATATCAACAACGTTGGGTCTGCGTCTGGCGTTTCTATTTGCTCATAGCCCATTTGAGTCAGAATGCCGTTGAGCTTATTGCGGAACGGTTTTTCCGTTTTGACTGGAACAGTGAAGCTAGTCGAGCGATTAAAGTAAGCGCCCACTAACCCTCCCAAAATGCCGCCCGCCAGCCCCAGCTGTTGCGGAAATCCACTCGTGGCGCTTACTCCTAATGCCTGAGCGGCCACGAGGGAAAAGATGATGGCAACGCTCGCAAAGTAGTAGAGAAATGTGGCAGTAAACCCAGGACCATATTGCATAGAGGCTGTTATGAAGGCTGTCTCAGATAATTGATGCGCATGACTGGGGCGTTTTGCAGGGCGAGGCTGACTACTAGGCTGCCTGCATCGAATCGTGGGCAGCAGGGCGATCGCCCCATGTCTCCCTACCCTCAGTGAGGGTATCAGTAAGTTTATAGCACTTACTGACCCGTCAAGCGGCCTGTGCGAGCCATGCCTGTTGGTTAACCGGCAAGTATTGCAGTTGATCCCGTAGCCATGTGTCGAACAGCTCTTCCAAAAGGCGACGGCGCACCGCCGCATCAAACTGCACAGGGATGAATTGCTCAAGCCGCACGATGGCGACCCATTCTCCGAGAGGAATGGGATAGTGCAGCTCGCCGGGTTGGCTGGCGCGCAACAGGTTTCCCAAGACGGGATGCAGGGCACCTAGCTCAACAGGCCCAGCAATGCCGTGGCTATTGGCTTCTGGCCCTAGGGAAAATTGTTGCGCTAGGTTGGCAAAGGATTGTTCGCCCGATTCTATACGGAAATAAAGTTCCTGGGCGATGCCCATGTCTTTAATGCGAATTAAGGAATAAAGAGCTTTGTCGAGCTGCCGCGATCGCTGAAGGAAGTAGGATTCTAGCTTAATGCCCAAGACGGTTTCTTTGAATTTCTCAATGCGGTAGGGGCGCGTGGCGATCGCCTGTGCGTGTTCTAGAGTAATACCGGCTTGCTCTAGCCAAATTTGGCGGTCGGCTTCGGTGGAGAGATGGCGATCGCCAAAAAACTGATCGACCGCAGCGTTGGTTTCTTCGGGGGTGCAGGTGATAGGGGCGATCGCCCGGTCAATAATGCTTTCTCTCAGAAACTGTGGCAATAGTTGATATTCGCTCAAGCGCAACAACACATCATTGACAGAGATTGCGGCAGATGCAGATGACACTGCAGTGGGCGGGGGCGTCACTGTCATAGGGCTTGTATTCATAAGGCGTATTCAGCACAAAGGCGTTGGGGTGTGATTACTGAACAGTAAAAACTCCTTCTATTACGCAAACGATGTCACTAAAGCACCAAACAACATCCAATCCTATTGGGTTGCTCCCCGGTTTCACAACCATCAATCTATAGAGGCGAATGGCACCTGCCTTACCAAGCCGGGGGTATAAGATTCGGATTTAGGGAAAGAAAAGGCGTCACTCCGTCATATAGAGCGACGCCTCAGTGTTCAGAGGACTGGTCTGTTTTGCAGGTTAACCCATCTTCATAAGAGTCCTATAGCGATCGCCACGGAATCAGAGCAGTTGCGCGGAGCCCGCTTACGGCTCGGGTTCTGCGCAACCGCTCTGGGGTCGCTGCTGTGTTTGAGTACTCGTTCTGACATTAATCCATGTACAGATCGTCAGGAGGAAGAGAGGTGTGACAATCCCAATCAAGATCAGGCATTTGCTCAAATGCCTGTCGCAGCGATAGTTCCCATTTTTTTCGGATGCCAACCAGGTAGGGATCACCCAACCGCAACTGCAACTGGTAATGGATTTTGAAAGAATTGGTCTTATACATAATTAAGTTGACGGGTGGCCCTACAGAAATATTGGATTTCATGGTGGAGTCAATGGAGAGCAGCGCACATTTTGCGGCTGCTTCTACCGAAGTGTCGTAAGACAGAATGCGATCTAAAATCGGCTTGCCATATTTAGTTTCACCAATTTGCAGAAATGGGGTTTCACGGGTTGCCTGAATGCAGTTGCCTTGGCTATAGATTTTGTAGAGTTCTGGTTCTTCGCCAGGCACCTGACCCGCTAGCAGGCACGTGCAGCTAAAGTCGATGTGGTCTCGCTCTAACCAAGGGCGATCGCGCTCTTGAATTTGGCGAATTTTGCTGCCCACGTAACATGCCATGTCATACATCGTCGGCAAGGTATGCAGATTATCGGCAGAGCCTGTCTTGAGCTCTTGCTCTAGCAAATGCACGACTGCTTGAGTAATAGACAAATTTCCAGAGGTGCAGAGCATCACGGCTCGCTGCCCTGGCTGAGAAAAGTCGTAGAGCTTGCGATAGGTCGAAATGTAATCAACTCCCGCATTGGTACGCGAATCCGCTGCAACCACCAGACCATCACAGGTGACAATGCCAAGACAATAGGTCATGAAGAATACGACATGGAAAAACAGCCGCGACGGCGATAGTCCGTCAATAATTCGTTAATTGATGCGTTGCAAGTTACCCGATTTTACCCACCCCTCGCTGCCATTTCCTAGGCGCACGTTGATCCACTCGCCATCATCGCTCGTTCCTAATACTGAAAGTTGAGCGTTATATTCCACGCCACCCACTTGCGGAAACGATACACCAGGGCCATCTCGCAAAATCAGCCCAATGGCAACCGTGACCCGTGCCTGGTACTCTACGTTGTCGGCAGTTGGTTCTGGCTCGGCGGGCTCAGCGGGAACTGCGGCTTCTTCAACCGGGGGGGCCGGGTCTATGGCGGCATCTGCGGGGGGCGGTGCAGCGCTGTCATTGGGGAAGGTAGGGCGCGGTGGCAGTGACGACAATCGGGTTAGGAAGTAGCGAGCGGTGGCAGCCCCGGCAAAAAATAGGATGGCGATCGCCAGCCCAATTCCCAACATCCCCTGAGAGAGGCGCATTAATGCCTTCATGGTGATTCAACCCCAATTTCCATAACGTCAGCAGCTCACGCCAAAAACACGGCTGCATATCACTGACCGTTATACCAATGATTGAGGGAGATGAACCGGCAATTCCGCATGGATCATGGTGCAGTTCTGCGTTATGGAGCCACCCATTTCAGGAAATTCAGCCAACGGTGTGGTTATCGGCATGTTTACGGGCACTGGCCTAACACCAAACAGGGCTGCGCCAGAGTTGCCCTACCCACTCAACACCATAAACATTGCCCCGGACGCAATACTTAGCGTCCGGGGCAATGTTTGCAATCTCATATCCCAACCAAACCTAAGTTCGGGACAAGCTCAAACCGTCCTACCCTGAACTGAGGTCAACCAAAAGAATAGGACAGAATGGAACTAACCCTGGGTAGATGGCCCTAAGACCTGACGATTGAGTTCCAGAATTGGGCAGAACAAGTTGGCCTGTTTGGGTGTTAAATGCTGCTGCACCACTTGATGCATCACCTCGTAGGTGACAGCGCAGCTATGCTGAGCTCCAAACGCCCGCATGATTGTTTGAAACCACAGCAAAAACCGTTCGCGCAGGGTGTCTGGGTCGTTGATAAGTAGGGCGATCGCCGAATAACGCAGCACTCGCAGGGTGTCCCGCTTCCACTTTGCCGTCATGTCTTCTCGCCCGCTGAAGAACAGGTTGGGGCTAAGAGTTTTGATTTTTTCCAGCACTTGCTGCACAATAGCTGCTTCGCAAACTTGCAGCTGCTGATAAGTTTCTAGTCGAAGCGCGTAAGATTGAGCGTAATCTTCAAGCCATTGCAGATCTGCATCAGTGGCGTAGCATCCGTCTAAGTTAAGGCTGAGATTTTTGAGCTGACTCAGCATAGTGGGCTGCCCTCGAGCGATGAGTAGTTCTACTATTCCCAGACGGCAACAATTTGTAACATACAGAATTGGACGGACACCTAGACATTTTGCAGTCGCACTATCTTGCAGCAGCGCAGACAAGCCTTCGGATTGACGGCTGTTTGCCCAGCGCAGGGTTCTTTTCGAGAAATGGCCTTAGCTACCGCTGCTTTGGTTGAAATATTCTCCAACATTAAAGTTGGCGGTTTTTTCAATTTGCATCATCATCGAGCGGGTGATGAGCTTGCCGGCTTCGACTAGCACCTGGCCAGTAAGAGGGTGCAGCAGATTTTGCTCGGCTCGCCGCCCGATCAACACCTCAATATCTTTGAGCGAGTTAATGTACATCCCTGGTGGCAACTGCACCACTACCCCCTGGCCCAGCACTCGAGATTGGCAAGCCAGCCGCGAGTTGGTTTGGCAGGATGTGATGACCTCAAGGGTGCGTTGCTCTCGTCGATTAATGGGCGACAGCGACTCCATCCCTTCGTTGACGTAGATATGGCAGGTGGCACACATGCCGCGCCCGCCACATTCGCGCAATACGTCCAGTTCTTTGTTCAGCAGCACTGAGAGCAGGTTGCCGTTGGTTTCGATGGAGGTTTCTTGAGCGATGGGCTCTAGCCGAACGATCTTTGCCATGGGAGGTTGATGAAGGTAGAAGTGGTCAAGCACGCGGTCGGGGACTTAGGAGTTAAAGCCTGCATTGCTTCAACTCACTGCGATCTAAGGCATGGGAAGCTTTAGCAGGCTTTTTTGTTGATCGTTCAGTGGAATTTGCTGGATGAGTTGGGGAAAGTCACGGATGACATAGGCGCAACGTTTCATGAAGGCAGCCACCCAGGTCTGAACCTGATCGAGCTGGTCTGGAGAGAGTGGGGCGATCGCCCCTGTGGCAACGCAGCTAAACTCACCTGCGCGATCAACCTCTAGCTGGCCGAGCCATTCCGCTGAGGGGCGCGTCGTGTTCCAGTAGTTTTTAACCACCGTGGGCCCAAGATAGTGGGCCGCAAATCGACTTACCTGATTCAGCGCCTCCGTCAGTTCACTCAACCCGGAATGGATCGTGGTCTGAGAGGGTAAGGGCGTTGCAGAGGTGGCAACCCTGCCCGCCGCAGAGGCAGATTGCGTGCCATCAGGATAGGAGGCCCCCTCATAGACTGGTGACCATGGGCTTGAGCCCAATGGATGCCCATTGCCAGTGGCAACAGCGCGCTGCTTCCAGTAGTTTTGATTGGTGAGAGAGATGTTGCCCGCCATCAACCGAAAAGTGGCGATCGCATTAGCAGAATCTAGCTCTAACTCTTGTTTTAGGGTGCCTATGGCAGTCCGATAGCTATCCTGCACTAGTTCTAAGCCAGTCACCACCAGCAGAACGACGCGGTGCGCTAGCTTATAGATATAGGTCTGGTGCCCGTTAAACTGAAACTCGAAGTAGTTGAAGCCCAGTGGCGTGGTTTCAATCACCTGTTGAATGCCTTGCGCCAGCGCTTCCTTTTGCTGAAAGTTAAGGTTTTGGTCCACACCGTAAAAATAGGGGCGTGAATGCCCATCCATCAAGGCAATACCCACCACCCCCGGCAAATTTAAAAACGCTTCGATGACCTCCCGCTTCATAAGATGCTCTAATACATAGATAATGATCTTGAGAACCTTGAATTTTGCTGCAATCTACTGCAATCAAGGTCTATGGCGAGTCTTTTGACATTTCGATCAACTTAGGATCTACTTATAGAAGGGTCTAAAGTTTCCTGTCATCTGGGTTCAACCTTTAAGGTCACCTTTCTGAAGTGTTCCCATAATGACTACAGTTCTTGAACTTTTCTGCCGCTGTTCTGCTTTGATGGAGTGTATTGCCGGGATCAAGCTGTCGCGCTAAATCTGCAGGCTGTTCTGATGTTTTCACCGAGAGCTGGGGTTTGATGGATTCACTGGCTTTTGGCTCTTTGTTTCAGGCTTTTTAACCCATGTCTGACCTTCCTTTTACTCTGGATCAGCTGCGTATTTTGAAGGCGATCGCCGCCGAGGGCAGCTTTAAACGCGCAGCAGACAGCCTATACGTGTCTCAGCCTGCAGTGAGCTTGCAGGTGCAAAACCTGGAGCGCCAGCTAGATGTGCCGCTGTTTGACCGAGGAGGTCGGCGGGCGCAATTGACTGAAGCGGGGCATCTGTTACTCAGCTATGGCGATCGCATCCTATCGCTGTGTGAAGAGACATGCCGCGCCATCGAAGATCTGCAAAACCTCCAAGGAGGAACGCTGATCGTGGGGGCGAGCCAAACCACAGGCACCTATCTGCTGCCCCGCATGATTGGCATGTTTCGGCAGCGCTACCCAGAAGTAGCCGTGCAGCTTCATGTGCATTCCACGCGTCGCACCGCCTGGGGTGTGGCCAACGGTCAGGTCGATCTTGCCATCATTGGTGGCGAAGTCCCTACAGAACTGCAAGATTCTCTCGATATCGTTCCCTATGCGGAAGATGAACTGGCGCTGATTATGCCAATGGTGCATTCCCTGTCGCGCCAAACCACCATTCAAAAAGACGACCTTTATAAGCTAGGCTTCATTTCACTTGATTCCCAATCCACCATTCGCAAGGTGATCGATCAAGTGCTGACGCGATGCGGCATCGAAACTCGTCGCCTCAAAATCGAAATGGAGCTTAATTCCATTGAGGCCATCAAAAATGCAGTGCAGGCCGGATTAGGGGTCGCGTTTGTCTCCACCTCTGCAATCGAGAAAGAGGTGCAGTCGGGGATGCTTCACCGAGCCCGAATTGAAGATGTAACAGTAAACCGGATGCTGTCGGTGATCGTGAACCCCAACCGCTATCGCTCCAAGGCGGCGCAGGCATTTACAGATGAAATTTTGCCCATGTTCAGCGTGTTTAACCCTGTCTCGGCAAAGACGACCGAAAATGGTAACCTAACCGGCACTGACAAAGGTTCAAAAAAGGGGACAGACGCTGACACGGCCCAAAAGTCTCTGGCAGAGGCGTCAAAACCTATCTCAATAGAATCGCCTTAAGCGAACCGCATAGACTTGTGAGTGCATTGGTACAGTACGGACGCTTAGTTTTACCCAGCGCCACGTTACAGCATTGACCCACAGTTAAGCTCTATCGTGAGGCTGCCAATCATCACCCTTCCGGCGGGCTACAGATATTTAGCATGTACGGTACGTGCCGTCTAGACGTATGCTGGGGGTAACGTAATGTAACGGCAAGCGCTATGGTTGAACGTCCTATTAAACGATCTGAACGGCTGGCCCGAGAGGCCGCTGGCACTGCAGAAAATTCCGATCGCCCAGTCTCTGATCGCCCAGCTTCCGATCGTCCAGATTCCGATCGCCCCAAAAAAGAAGACCGCCCACGGGGGGGCGATCGCAAGGGCAAGCGCGATCGGCGAGATCGAGATCAGGACGAGCGCGCCAGTAGACCGCCCGCTAATCCGGCGTTGATGCGGGGACCCAAACCCAGTGCTAAGTCTGTGGAAGAAGACGCTCCGACCACGGCGCCCGTGTTGGCAAACATACCCGATGCCCCCGACGCTGATGCCCCTGAGCTAGACACCGCTGCACTTGAGCCAGAGACGACTGCTCCTGACGTGGCTGCAGTCGCATCAGAACCGGAGGTTACGTCATCTGTGGCGGAACCAACCGTAGAGGCAGCTGCAGATGTTCCCCAGGTGAACCCGGTGCCGGTAGAAGTAGACGCAATGGCCGAGACTGCGATCGCCGATGTGGCCGCAGATGATTCTGCTGACGTGACGGCAGCGGCGGCTGATGCTGCCGCTGATGCCGCTGATGATGCCACAACAGACGTGGATGTGGAATCGGTTGCTGAACCCGCTACACCCGAGGGTGCAATCGCTGATGGGGCAGATGCGTCTGTGCCCGTGGCGGATGTGATCGAGGCGGACGCGGGGCCGACTGGCGCTGCCGCGCTCAGCGATGAGCCAGATGCTGCCGCTATGGATGGTATTCCTGAAGCCGCAATAGAGCAGGCGATCGCCGAGGCTCCCGTTGAAGAGAACTCTGACCCGCCTGTTGCTGACGCGTAATCGGGCGATCGCCCCATTTTAAGACGTTCCCAACTGCGGTTAATTCTGCGCTTGACATGGGTCTCAACAGACGCCGCAGGCTGTCCCGCAGGAGGCGTGGCCCTACTGCACGGGTCTACAACGCCGATCACACTCCCCAAAAGCCGATGGTGCGGTGGAAGCAAGGCTTTTCCATTGCATCATCGGCTTTTGCCTAGGGTGCCGATTACCGATTGCCGATTGATGATTCACCGCCCTCTCCTCTATCGTTGCTGATGTTGCTGAGCGATCGCCCGATGATGACCCATCCTGAAAACACCCCCGATCAACCCGTTACGCACTCTGTTCCTGCCTCTCTAGAACCCTGCATTCAGGAGCCCTCGGTGAAGTCATTAGCGGAACCGTTAACGGTAGAAGCAGCGCATCACTGCCTTAAACAATTTGATGCAGCCCCCCCCATAGGCGAGGCCAGTCTGCCACCCACCGCGGCTGAGCGGACACGACTGCAGGCGGCGCTGGGTGTGGTGGCAACCCACTCCGAGCATCAGTTGTTGGGGATCTGCGCGGCTTCTCAGGACGAGGGAGTCGCAGCACTGATGGCCTATGCACATGCCCTGGGCTACCAGCCTGTAGTGCAACTCCCTACAATGGAAGGCGCGGTTTACCTTAAGTTCAACCCGCTGACAGGATTGGTCTATGGCGATCGCTATAGCGGCTCTCATCGTGGCGTGTTGGTGTCGTGCCAGTCTGCAGACGGGGACGGGGTGAACGATATGTATGGGCATTTGCCGCTCGACCTATTCCCAGGCTGAGTCAACCCTGCCCCACTCAAACCTTATGGTGTCAGAACCTGTAATGGCAAAACCTGTGACGGCAAAACCCGTGAGCTTAGAGAGCGAATTCGACCTTGACCCACAGATTGAACTAGCGGTATCGCATGGGGGCGATCGCCTCGATCAGTATGTGGCCTCACAGGTGCCCAATGTGTCGCGCGCCCATGTGCAGCGGCTGATTGAGCAAGGGCAGGTGCAGGTGAATGGAGCGGTGTGCGAGTCTAAAAAGGCAGAGGTAAAGGTGGGCGATCGCATCGTGCTTATCCTCCCCCCCGCCCAGCCGCTGGATGTATTGCCAGAAGAGATTCCCCTCGACGTGCTCTACGAAGACGACCAACTGTTGATTCTCAACAAGCCCGCAGGCATGGTTGTGCATCCTTCCCCCGGCCATAACCGGGGCACGTTGGTGAATGCGCTGCTGGCGCACTGCCCCGATTTGCAAGGCATTGGCGGGGTGCAGCGTCCTGGCATTGTGCATCGGTTGGATAAAGATACGACGGGGGCGATCGCCATTGCCAAAACCGACTTGGCACACCAACACCTGCAGGCTCAGTTCAAGACTAAAACCGCTCGTCGCACCTATCTGGCAGTTGTCTACGGTGCCCCGAGCGCCGACCAAGGCACCGTGGACGCTCCAGTGGGGCGGCATCCTGTTGATCGCAAAAAAATGGCAATTGTGCCAGAAGATCGGGGAGGCCGCCGGGCCATCACCCACTGGCAGGTTCTGGAACGGCTCGGCAACTATAGCGTTCTGCAATTTGATTTAGAGACAGGCCGCACTCACCAAATTCGAGTTCACAGTGCCCATGTCGGTCATCCGGTGGTAGGCGATCCCGTCTATGGTTCAGGGCGAACACTGGGGGTCAATTTACCGGGGCAAGCACTCCATGCCTGGAAATTACGGCTGCAGCATCCACGAACTCAAGGCTGGATCGAGGCGATCGCCCCACTACCTACCCAATTTTCGACCTTAATTCTCAAACTACAGCAGCGATTTACGTCATAATTCGCAATCTACGAGAGGTTTTGTTTACATTGTGCAACAAAGCCTGCACTCTTCCTCAGGATTGGATGGATTCAAGCAAACTCTTTAATTCACTAGACTTGCGGCATTTATAAAGAGAATCCTAGTCCAAAATCTTGCGTTTGATGGCATGTCTGACGCGCCCTCAATGTTAAAAAAATTGACCTGAATTCATGACGAAAATTAGCTGAAATCCCTGCAAATCCTAGCACTTGGCGGAACTTCTGATTATCTCTATACAATTTAATAACTTGTAACAAATAATGGCTTGCCTGCATTGTATAAAGAGATTCAGAAGGGTAACTTGCATCCGCCAGCCAAAGAAAACTGCTGATTTCGCTGGGTTTCGACCTTCTCATACAACGATGAACTTTTCTCAGAATGTTGAGTTAGGGTTCATGGGCAGTAAAGAAGATCAAGAGTCAGGTGTCGGTCGGTTTCTATTAAGAGCTGCGCGCCGCTCAACAAGCTGGCAAGCGTGCGGATGGCGATCCCTTCTACCGCGCTGATTAACTCAGTGCAGACTGGCTCAAGTCAAATCCAGTTTTATTAAGACCGAACTCAACTAAAAAAGTAGGAGATTGAGTCCATGTTAGATGCTTTCGCCAAGGTCGTTTCCCAAGCTGATGCAAAGGGTGAATTCCTGAGCGGTGCTCAGTTTGACGCTCTGGCAAACATGGTCAAAGAAGGCAACAAGCGCCTTGACACCGTAAACCGGATCACCAGCAACGCCTCGACCATCGTTGCCAATGCAGCTCGGGCGCTGTTTGAAGAGCAGCCCCAGCTCGTTCAGCCCGGTGGCAACGCCTACACCAACCGTCGCATGGCTGCTTGCTTGCGCGACATGGAAATCATTCTGCGCTATGTGTCCTATGCCACATTGGCTGGTGATTCAAGCGTTTTGGATGATCGCTGCCTAAACGGTTTGCGTGAGACCTACCAAGCACTGGGTGTACCCGGTGGTTCTGTCGCAGCTGGTGTATCCAAAATGAAGGATGCTGCTGTGTCCATTGTTAACGACACCAACGGCATCACCAAAGGTGACTGCTCCGCTCTGGCTTCAGAAGTAGCTAGCTACTTTGACCGCGCTGCCTCTGCAGTTGCGTAGTCAGCTTTCGGTGAGGACCAGTTGCTTCGCTCCTCGATCTGAGGGCTTAGCTGCTATCCACCTTTTTACTTTTCAACTTCAAAACAAGTAGATTTTAGGTTCTAGGGAGATATCTCGACATGAAGACCCCAATTACTGAAGCGATCGCAGCTGCCGATACTCAGGGTCGGTTTTTGAGCAACACCGAGCTACAGGCTGTGAACGGTCGCTTTGAGCGTGCCGCCGCTAGCTTAGAAGCTGCCCGTGCACTCACCAGCAATGCTCAAGGTTTGGTTGACGGTGCCGCCAATGCGGTTTACCAGAAGTTCCCGTACACCACCCAAATGCAAGGGCCCAACTTCGCTGCTGATTCTCGCGGTAAGTCCAAGTGTGCTCGTGACATCGGCTACTACCTGCGGATGGTGACCTACTGCCTAGTTGCAGGTGGCACCGGCCCCATGGATGAGTACCTGATTGCTGGTTTGGATGAGATCAACCGCACATTTGATCTATCTCCCAGCTGGTATGTCGAAGCCCTGAAGCATGTCAAAGGCAACCACGGCTTGTCTGGTCAGGCTGCTAACGAAGCCAACACCTACATCGACTACGCGATCAACGCACTAAGCTAGTTGATTGTGCTGCCCGGAGGGGTAAGCGGTTGCTGGCTAAGCTGCTGGCAAATGTTTACGCTTCCGGGCATTGCTGTATCTATGCTAGCCCTGGTTGCAATCAATCATTGCAATCAATCAATGGCGGACACCTCCGATTTATTCGGCAGTTCTGGCTAAACGCTGTTGATCCATGCATCGGTAGATGGTGCTCTGAGGACGCGGGCAATTTGCTCATTGGCTAAACCTGGTGGGCTGACAACCTCACTGATGGCGTGGGTCGATTTCTACCCGCTACGTTGATTGGGGCTGTATTGATGGGCGTTCTCCTAGTTGTGTAGTTGGGAGGATTAAGACAATGACAGGCTTGGTTGCGGCAAATCAGTTAGGTATCTCGGCGTATGATGCATCGGAGCGGGTTGAGCTGCGCTCAACCTGGACTGAAGATGATGTGCAGGCGGTTATTTGGGCGGCCTATCGTCAGGTGCTGGGGCATGACCACTTAATGGGCAGTGAGCGGCTCGTCAGCGCTGAGTCACTGTTGCGTCAGGGTCAAACTTCAGTTCAAGATTTTGTGCGGGCGATCGCCCTATCCGAACTGTACAAAGAAAAATTCTTTTACAGCACACCTCAGGTGCGGTTTATTGAATTGAACTTTAAGCATCTGTTGGGACGTGCACCCTACGACGAATCGGAAATTTCACATCACGTTGATTTGTATAACCAGCAGGGGTATGACGCTGAGATCAATTCCTATTTAGATTCAGCGGAATATCAAGAAAGCTTTGGCAATGGGGTTGTGCCTCACTATCGCGGCTTTCAAACCCAGCGGGGGCAAAAAACGGTTGGGTTTCCTCGTATGTTTCGGCTGTTTCGAGGCTATGCCAACAGCGATCGCGCCCAGTTTGGCAAAAACCGCTCTCGGCTAACCCAAGAAGTTGCCCGCAACCAGTCGATGCCAGTCGTGCCTCCCGTGAGCGGGGTGCGGGCGGTGTCAGCGAAGGCTGATGGGTCTACCTTGGTGGGGGCAGCAGCGGGCGATCGCGAGCAACTGTTTCGGGTGCGCGTGGTTCAGTCTGCCTCTGGTGGCGCCACGCCATTGCGCCTTAGCAATCGCGATCTGCTGGTGCCTTACGGCCAACTGTCTGCCCGGTTGCAGCAGCTAAACCGCAGCGGAGGCCGCGTCGTTAGCGTATCGCCTGCGTAGCGCTGGCGATAGTGCTCTCGTTAAATCAATCTATATCATCCATAGCCGTATAAAGCCGCGTGGATGTGCATGCTGTGTTGACTGTGTTTTGTTTATCAGGAGAATTCAGGAGAGAAATCCGTGCCTATTACAACAGCCGCGTCGCGACTGGGCACCTCTGCCTATAGCGACATCCAACCCATTGAGTTGCGTCCAAATTGGACGAAAGACGATATTGAAAGTGTCGTGCGTGCCGTTTATCGTCAGCTTTTGGGCAACGACTATTTAATGAAATCTGAGCGGCTGACCAGCGCTGAGTCGTTGCTGCGAGACGGCAACATCTCGGTGCGCGAGTTTGTGCGCTGCGTTGCCAAATCTGACCTCTACAAGCAAAAGTTCCTCTACGGCAACTTTCAAACCCGTGTGATCGAGCTGAACTACAAGCACCTGTTGGGGCGTGCTCCCTACGACGAGTCAGAGGTGATCTTCCATCTCGATCTGTATGAGACTCAGGGGTTTGATGCGGATATCGATTCTTATATCGATTCCGAAGAGTATCAGGCCAACTTTGGCGAGAACGTAGTTCCTTACTATCGGGGCTTTAAGTACTACGATGGCGCTCGCACCGTAGCCTTTAATCGGATGTTCCGTCTATATCGGGGCTATGCCAACAGCGATCGCTCCCAAACTGGGGGGCGTCAATCACACCTGGCACGCGACCTAGCACGGAACAAAGCGACTTCTATTATGGCGCCCTCGAGCGGCAGTAGCTTTGCCTTCTTTAGCTCATCTAATGATGTGGCTCCGACCAAGTGTCTGGGCGGCTCCATTAGCGAAAACCCTCGCGTCTACCGATTAGAAGTAGCTGGATTGAGAAATGGCGGCTCTGGCGTGGGCTATCCCAAGCTACGCCGTAGCAGTACGGCCTATCTAGTGCCCTACGATCAGCTGTTGCCGAAAATGCAGCAGATTCATCGCCAAGGTGGGCGGATTGTGAGCGTCTCGCCCGCAAGCGTTGCCAGCGAGTAGCGCCTCTAGCGGAGCGATGCAGTCTGCATCGCTCCACTTCGGGTTAGCGTTCTCGGCTTAGGGCTAATGCAGTGGCAAGATGTCGGGCTTGTAAAGCATTCCATTTTCTGCCGTTTGTGGCAAGGGTGACTCTAACAGGTTCTGCCCTCTCCCTGCGAGAGCCTACTCTGCATCAGCTCTAGTGCTTTAGTCGTCGCGTTAATAGTCATTGTTTAGAGGTACACATCAATGTTTGGACAAACTGCGGTCGGGCGTGCAGCCAACACGCCTTCTGGGGCACGGATGTTTCGCTATGAAGTAGTCGGGCTACGGCAAAATGACGAAGCCGATAAAAACAACTATTCCATCCGCAACAGCGGCAGCATCTTTTTGACGGTGCCCTATAGCCGAATGAATGAAGAGATGCAGCGCATTAGCCGACTGGGTGGCAAGATTATCAACATCTCGCCCCTCACTGCAGACGACTAATGCAGCTGACGCGTCAGGTTGTGCAAGATAGTTTGGTTGTATTGGGCTAATGCAAGAGCCGAGTCTGGAATCTAATACTGCTCAATCGCTCGATCCATCGGGGCAGGCTGGAGCGCCACCCCTGACGGTAGAAGGGGCGATCGCCCAACTCACAGGGGATGACCCTAGCCTGCGCTATTATGCGGCATGGTGGCTGGGGAAGTTTCGTGTTAGCGAACCGGGGGTCGTCACGGCGTTGATTGCCGCGTTAGAGGACGACTCTGATCGCACCGAATTGGGCGGGTATCCGCTGCGGCGCAATGCGGCGCGAGCGCTAGGAAAACTGGGCGATGAGCGTGCCGTACCGGGGCTGTTGCGCTGTTTAGACTGTTCAGATTTTTATGTGCGAGAGTCAGCAGCGCAATCCTTAGGAATGCTAGGCGATCGCCGGGCAATTCCACCTCTCTTGGCCTTAATTCAGGACGGGATGGCCGTGGCGCAGCGGGTGCCCGGGCGGCCCCATCTGGTGCAGCCTGTGGAGTCTATTCTCGAAGCGCTGGGTGCGCTGGGTGCTACCGAAGCGCTGCCGCTGGTGCAGCTGTTTTTAGAGCACCCACTTCAGCGGTTGCAGTATTCGGCGGTGCGCGCCATGTATCAGCTCACGGGCAAGGCCGACTATGGCGATCGTCTCGTGCAGGCGCTTCACAGCAGCGATATCAATCTGCGGCGAGTGGCGCTGTCGGATCTGGGAGCGGTAGGCTACTTGCCTGCAGCGGGGGCGATCGCCTCTGCAGCCGCCGAAAATAGCTTTAAGCTCTTTTCACTCAAAGGCTTGCTTGATGCGGCAGTCGCCACCGAAGGCGCAAGTTCTGAGGCGGCGCAGCAGGTCATGGCGCTGATGGATCAGCTGCTTTAGGTCTGTTGCTCTAGGACTGCTGGTATGGGGGCGATCGCTCAATCGTGCTCCGTTTAAGACCCTTTGATACCGTCATTCTCGGTCAGTCACTCTCGGTCAATCATGGTCAGTTCTTCTTCATCCATATCTACCTTAATCACCGCTGTCGATCAGGCCGATTCTCCAGAACGGCTAATCGCGGCGGTGCAGGCGTTGGCGGCGGCGCAGTCGCCCGAAGGCTTGCCCAAGCTGATTGAAGCCTTGGGTTATAACAATCCGGGTGTAGCGGTCACAGCCGTGCAGGGATTGGTGCAGATGGGTGATGCCGCCGTGATGCCGCTGCTAACCCTGTTGGATGACTACAACTATGGGGCACGCGCCTACGCGATTCGAGCATTAGCGGCGATCGCCGATCCCAGAGCGCTGGATATCTTGGTCAGTGCTGCCGAAACGGACTTCGCCCCCAGCGTTCGTCGTGCAGCCACCAAAGGCGTGGGTATGCTGCAGTGGACGCACCTGTCCGAGTCAGAGAGCCAATCGGCTCAACAGCGCGCCGTGCAAACCCTTCAAACCGTGCTGAAGGATGATGATTGGTCGCTGCGCTACGCTGCGGTCGTAGGGCTACAGGCCTTGGCGACATCGGCTCCGGCGATCGCCCCCCACATCTACGCCCACTTGGGTCACGCGGCTGAGCAAGAAGCTGACATCGGCGTGGCTGCCCGCATCACTTGGGCGTTATCTCCCCCTGAGTCCGCGTCATAGCCTTGCTCCAGCAGCTATCGCCCCGCAGCCCTACAGATGTTCCGTTTTCACACACACGAGGTCTACATCACCCATGTCTTTACCCCTGCTCAAGGTTAGTCCCCTCACGCAAAATCAGCGCGTCCCCGGCTACGATGTGGCGGATGAGGACGACCCTCAGGTGTACCGCCTGGCAAATGCCATCTCGGATACAGATGTGACCGAGATCATTTGGGCCGCCTATCGCCAAGTCTTCAGCGAGCACCTCATTCTAGAAAGCAATCGCCAGATTCAACTAGAGTCACAGTTGCGGAATCGCGCGATCAACGTCCGCGAGTTTATTCGTGGCCTAGGCAAATCAGAGGTGTTTCGCGATCAAATCGGCGAAGTTAACTCCAACTACCGCCTCGTGGATTTGGTCTGCAAGCGCTTTTTAGGACGTGCATCCTACGGCAAGCAAGAGCAGATTGCTTGGTCGATTGTGATTGCGACCCAGGGTCTGCATGGCTTTATCGACCTCGTGCTAGACAGCGACGAATACCGCGAAAACTTTGGCGATGATATCGTCCCCTTTCAGCGGCGGCGGATGGAAGCGCGTCCCTTCAACCTGGTCAACCCTCGCTATGGCGAATACTGGCGCGGTCGCTTGATGGAAATGGAGCTGACCACCCGCTCATACTACCAAGTGCGGCAATATCAGTCGGGCGATTTAGATAAAAAAGTCATTCGCCAGGCCATTCCAGCATCGTTCTTGGTGATGGCCCAAAACATGATGGTGCCTCAGCTCAGCTCTCAGCGCGATGTGGCACGCTCTACCTCCAGCATGATTCAGGTGCCCGATAGCACATGCCCAGGCAATGAGGGCAAGTCGAAGGTGAGAACCGTGACGGCCCAACTCCCCTATCGCTATATCCCAACCCTTGTTAAAAACTAGATCTACACCCAGGCGAGGTCTGGCGGTGTGGGGTAAGCGCCGTTAGCCTTACCCTAAGCCCGTCTAGCTCAGGTTGAGGAAAGCCCTAAGCGGGTGGCGCTGTGAATTAAATCGATGATGCGTTCTGTTGTCTATTCTCCTGATTAACAATGTCAATTCCATTGCTTGAATACAAACCTGCATCCCAAAACCAGCGGGTCTCTGGCTACGAAGTGTCAAACGAAGATACGCCTTACCTGTATCGGTTAGAAGATTGTATGGATGCCAGCGGCATTGATCAGCTGATCTGGGCCGCCTATCGCCAGGTATTTAGTGAGCATGTGATGCTCAAGAGCAGCCGTCAAGGTGATCTAGAATCGCAGCTCAAAAATCGCTCGATCACCGTGCGCGACTTTGTGCGCGGGCTAGCAAAATCCACGGTCTATCGTGAACTTGTGGTAGAAACTAACTCCAACTACCGCATTGTGGATCTCACGCTGAAGCGTGTTCTCGGACGTGCATCTTACAATCAGGCCGAACAAATTTCTTGGTCGATTGTGATTGCAACTCAGGGGTTTGAAGGGTTTGTGGATGCCCTGATTGACAGCGACGAATATACCGAGAATTTTGGCGATAGTACGGTGCCCTATCAGCGCCGACGCTATGGCGATCGCCCCTTTAACTTGGTCAATCCCCGCTACGGCAGCTATTGGCGCGATCGGCTAGAGAGCGATCGCTACAAGTGGGGTGACATCAACAACTTTCGGGATATGGCGCGCTCCATCCAAGTGTCTGAGCAAAAGTTCACGCCTGTATCCACTGCCAACATCCGCATCCCAGACATGACGCGGAACAGCACCACCCCTGGCGTGCCTGTGTCGATCAGCCCATCAGCCAGCTTTCCCGTGCGGTAAGGATGAGAAGTTGAGGGAGGGGCGATCGCCCCTCCCTCAACCTTCATACTGTGAACCCGCAGTTACAGTGCTGAATCGAAACCCGTTAATGCCATCGAAAACACATTAGCGCTATTGACGGTGATCTCATGTTTGTGACCGACTCATTGAGACTCTGCTCCCCCATCAATCCGGTGGGGTGCATCGCATTATCTTCTGTAGTTCAAGCCACTAATCTGCTCTGCATTCGTGATCCCTACACCCGTGCAGCCGACTGATTACCGCCATGCATCGATCGCTCAAGCCGTTGGAGCTATTTGGATTGTGGAGCATGCTCACCACACCCTGTTCGGCAATCTCGGTTTAAGCAATTGAACAAGGCGATCAGACTTGAAATAATTTAGGAAGTACATCATGATATTGCCTGTTTTAAAGTACAACCCCTCCACCCAAAATCAGCGCGTACAAAGTTTTGGCACTGTAGATACCAATGGCGATTTGCCCGTTATTTATCGACTAGAGGATGCAACAGACTCTAGCGGCGTGGATGAATTAATTCATGCGGCCTATCGTCAGGTATTTAACGAACAAGAGATGCTGCGGTTTAACCGACAGATTGCGCTAGAGACCCAGTTGCGAAACCGTGCGATCTCAGTCCGCGATTTCATTCGAGGATTAGCCAAGTCAGAACGATTCTATTCACTCGTGGTGGAATCTAATGACAACATCCGTTTGGTGGAATTGGCGATTAAGCGGCTGCTTGGGCGCAATCCTTACAATCAAGAGGAACTCATCGCTTGGTCGATCCAGATCGCCACACGGGGCTGGAGCGGGTTTGTCGATGCCCTGATGGACGGTGACGAGTATGCCACCGCATTTGGGGATGGGACGGTGCCCTATCAGCGCAAACGGATGGGCGATCGCCCCCACAGTTTTACCCCGCGCTACGGGGCATATTATCGCGATCGCCAGCCTCAGCCGCATCCTTACACTCCAGTTGGGCGGTTTAATCTCACCTTTGATCAGGACTTTGACCTACAGACCTTTCTCCGCACCACCAACTGGGTGCGCGTGTCGGGGCTGTTGCTGCTGCTTGTGCTGGCCTGCGTTTTCTTGCTTGGCTTTGGCGTGCTCACCAGCTCCGCAGGATAGCGTGTGGAACACGGCACCAGGAATGTATAGGATGCAGCGGCGTGGAACCTCGACGGTGTATGAGTTCCACGCCACTCAATCTATCAATTGCTGCATTGAGCACGCCATCAATAGTCATTAGATTGAACCGCCAATCCCGGTATCAAAATCGGCCTCAATTTAACCCACCAAAATTTTGCTGTGAATACCTAACCAAAAATATTGATAAATTGCGCTAAAAGCGACCCTCAAACCCTTTACAATAAGCCCTATGAGCTAAGGCCCTGTTCAAATACTGGCATTGCTGAATGGTTGTATGAATCAGATCAGCATCGCCTAGGTGATTGCTGTTTATACCAATTCAGCTGGGCAGCGTGAATGTATCTGCCTACTCTAGAAACCTCAAAAAAATGTTCAGAAGAACGTGGAGATGAGGCTCATTGCAATCTAGAGATTAATCAAAAATTGGTTTAGCTGACCGTTTATGTTCGATGATCCGTTGAATTCAATGGCTGCATTAGCACTCTGAATCAATGCATCCATTCAACGCAATCCGTCTAGATAAATAGAAAAGGGAGATGATATCCATGGCGTTGCCGCTGCTCGACTATAAACCTACGACTCAAAACCAGCGCGTTGCCAGCTTTGGCACGGCCGATCTCAGTGAAGACACCCCCTACCTCTACCGCATGGAGGATGTAACCGACTCTACCGATATGGAGTCGCTGATTTGGGCTGGCTATCGCCAAGTATTTAGCGAGCATGCAATCCTAAAGTCAAATCGTCAGGTGACGCTAGAGAGCCAGTTGCGCAACGGCTCGATCACCGTGCGTGACTTTATCCGGGGTTTGGCCAAGTCTGATGTGTTCTATAAATTGGTTGTTTCGACCAACAACAACTATCGCTTGGTTGATGTCTGCCTAAAGCGGCTGCTGGGTCGTGCCGCTTATAACCAAGATGAAACCATTGCTTGGTCGATTGTGATTGCCACTAAAGGCTTTGGCGGTTTTGTGGATGCGCTGCTAGAGAGCGACGAGTACACCAACGCCTATGGCGACTACACTATTCCCTTCCAGCGGAAGCGCATGGGAGCCCGGGCAGAAGGTCGCCCGTTCAACCTCAGCACACCGCGTTACGGTAAGGAATTCCGCGCGAAGGTGGGTACGACATCGACCGATTGGCGCTTTGTGATCGAAGATTTCTACTCTCGCAAGTTTCAAGAGCGGATGATGGCGGAGGGCGACCCTCGCCGCTATCGCGATATGGCGTCCTCTATTGCCGCCAAGGGGAACTATGCTCAGTCGATTCGCGCCAGCGACATTGACTATCTCAACAAGGTGCCTCGTCGTCGGTAAAGGGGAGATGGCCGCAGGTGTTGCGGATAGGGGGAGCTAACACCACCCTATATATCGGACTATCACGGCTGCCTCAACCGACTTAAAACATAACTTCAAAAGAAAGGGGGCTGCGGCGCAGCCCCCTTTCTTTTGAGTGGTGACTCTAATTTTCATGAACAACTGCTGATTTCATCCGGATCTTGCGTAATTCCACTGATATTCTCTGATGACTATACTAAGCCCCCACAACACACCTCGGTGAAGCGGGCGATCGCCCCCCTTAATCACAAACAGGCGATCGCCCACGGTTCCCCCCCAACCCACTTCACCGGGGCTTCTTCACAACACCTGGGAGGATCAATCCGTGGCAAAGCGAAAAGGCATCGGTCGGTGGCGAAATCCTTCTGCATTTTGGGGCGATGGCACCAGTTGGTCCTATGGTGCGCTAGAGCCAGCATGGCCTGGCTATGATTTTGACAGTGTAGGTAATGGCCCGTTACCCTTTGAGTTTGGGCCAGGCTCTATCCCCTTCACGGTTAAGCCCGGTGGGTTTGGGCCACAGGCTCGCGTGTTTGTGCTGGCGCTTGAGCCTGGCACCGAGGTGTTGGGCTTTACCCAAGAAACCTATGTATTGACGGCAGCCCCCACTAACTACACAACCCATGCCGTGCAGCTAGCAACAGGTAGCCCCTTTCAGTTTTCTACCATCCTGTGGCTTGCTGGCAGCACCCCCATTCTTCAACTGGGCAATCAAAAAAACGTTTATTCGGGAACTGCCGGAGCCGATGTAATTTTTGCGGGCGGGGGCAATGATGACATTTCTGGATTGGACGGTCATGACGTAATCCGAGGACAGGGCGGCAACGACAAGATCTGGGGTGGAGCCGGAGACGACACCCTACTCGGTGATGCGGGCCATGATCGGCTTTGGGGACAGGGGGGGGATGACTACCTGAATGGCGGCACTGGCAACGACACCCTGTATGGCGGCCCTGGTGACGACATTTTAGAAGGGATGGGCGGCAATGACCTGCTGATCGGCGGCGCGGGGGACGATGCACTAATTGGCGGAGCCGGAGACGATACGCTGTATGCAGGCCCAGGAACAGGCGGTTTAGATCAGCTACTCTATGGCGGTGCTGGCAATGATGTGCTGCATGGCAGCACGACTATAGATGTCATCTTTGGAGAAGACGGTAATGACGTGGCCTATGGCTATGCGGGCGACGACTATATGTATGGCGGGGTAGGCAGCGATACGCTCTATGGCGGCCCTGGCAATGATCTGCTTGCTGGCGATATTGGGTCCGATTTTCTGTATGGGGGCTTGGGCAACGATACCCTGCGCGGCGGTAACGGCAACGACCTGCTCTCAGGAGGGGATGGCAATGATCTGCTGGTCGGCGGCTTCGGCACTGACACGGTGTGGGGCGGCGCGGGCGCCGATACCTTTGCCTTTAACGATGTGTCAGACGGTATTGATTTAATTCAGGACTTCAATTGGACAGAAGGAGATAGAATCCGCGTTTCTATGCCAGGGTTTGGTGCGACATCCTTTGCAGACTTTAGCTACACCACCGCCAGTGGGGCGCTGTCATTTAAGGGCATTCAGTTTGCGACCCTTCAGGCTGGCACGAACTTCGTCCCATCTTTAGATCTGGAACTGGTGAACTACACCATCTTTCACTAGTGGCCCGTCGCTTTTGGTCAGCACACACCCGGCTCTAGACGAGAAAAACCGATGATAATGATTTTTTCCATGAACATCCGATAATTTCATTCGGATCTTGCGTAATTCCACTACGTTCTCTGATGACTAAACTAAGCCCCCACAACACACCTCGGTGAAGCGGGCGATCGCCCCTCTTAATCACAAACAGGCGATCGCCCAGGGCTTCCCCCCAGCCCACTTACCGAGGCTTCTTCTCAACACCTATGAGGACAAATCCGTGGCAAAGCGAAAAGGCATCGGTCAGTGGCGAAATCCTGCTGCATTTTGGGGTGATACCCAAAATTGGTCCTATGACGCGCTAGAGCCTGCATGGCCTGGCTATGATTTTGACAGTGTGGGCACTGATCCGTTGCCGTTCGAGTTTGGGCCAGGCTCTATCCCCTTTACGGTTAAGCCAGGTCATGATTTTGATCCAAAGGCTCGCGTATTTGTGTTGGCGCTCGAGCCTGGCATCGAGATTTTGGGCTTTACCCAAGAGACCTATGTGTTGACGGCAGCCCCCACTAACTACACAACCCATGCCGTGCAGCTTTCAACAGGTAGCACCCTTCAGTTTTCCACCATTCTGTGGCTCGACGGCAGCACCCCTATCCTTCAACTGGGCAATCAAAGAGACGTTTATTCAGGAACCGCCGGAGCCGATGTAATTTTTGCGGGCGGGGGCAATGATGACATTTCTGGATTGGACGGTCATGACGTCATCCGAGGACAGAGCGGCAACGACAAGATATGGGGTGGAGCCGGAAACGATACGCTGCTGGGCGATGCGGACCATGATCGGCTTTGGGGACAGGGGGGGGATGACTACCTGAATGGCGGCACCAGCAACGACATCCTGTATGGCGGCCCTGGCAACGACATTTTAGATGGGATGGACGGCAATGATCTGTTGATGGGTGGCGTAGGAGGCGATACGCTAATCGGCGGAGCTGGGAACGATACGCTGTATGCAGGCCCAGGAACAGACAACGTAGATTCATATTCACCACCTCAGCAACTCTATGGTGGCGCTGGCAACGATGTGCTGCACGGCAGCAGCACCACAGATTTGATCTATGGAGACGATGGCAATGACGTGGCCTATGGCTATGCGGGCGACGACGAGATTTATGGCGGGGCGGGCAGCGATACGCTCTATGGCGGGGCGGGCAATGATGAGCTAGATGGCAATATCGGGCCAGATTTTCTGTATGGGGGCTTAGGCAACGATACCCTGCGCGGCGGTAACGGCAACGACCTGCTATCGGGCGGTGATGGCAATGATCTGCTGGTCGGCGGCTTTGGCACTGACACGGTGTGGGGCGGCGCGGGCGCCGATACCTTTGCCTTCAACGATGTGTCAGAGGGTATTGATTTAATTCAGGATTTTAATTGGACAGAAGGAGATAAAATCCGTGTTTCTATGCCAGGGTTTGGTGCGACATCCCTTGCAGACTTTAGCTACACCACCGCCAGTGGGGCGCTGTCATTTAAGGGCATTCAGTTTGCGACCCTTCAGGCTGGTACGAACTTCCTCCCATCGTTAGATCTTGAACTGGTGAACTACTCTTACTAGTGGCTTGTCGCAGTTAGTCAGCACATACCCGGTTCTAGGCCGGAACATCCCATGACGCAATGGTCTAACGTTTGGGCGATCGCCCCTTCTCTGCTCCTGTCGCTGGTGCTGGTGCCCGCCGGGCAGTGCCAAGTGCAACGAGATACCACGCTCCCCACGCCGTCTGTCGTCACCCGCCAAGGCGCGACGCTGGTGATCACCGGAGGCACCCAGCGGGGCAGCACGCTGTTTCACAGTTTCTCGGAATTTTCGCCGCGCGGTCGCACGGCATCGTTTCAGAGCATTGATGGCAGCGTGGCGCATGTCTTCGCTCGGGTGACTGGGGCCAACCGTTCTCGCATTAATGGCGTCTTAGAGTTGCTGAGCACGAGCGGTGCCGTGAGCAATGTCGATCTGTTTTTGATCAACCCCAACGGCATTCTGTTCGGCCAAAATGCGCAGCTCAACGTCGGAGGCTCCTTCATTGCCACGACTGCTCAACAGGTCAACTTTGCCGATGGCACCGCATTTGCGGCGTTGCCTACTGCATCGCCCTCGCTGCTCACCCTAAGCGTGCCGGTGGGGTTGCAATTTGGCGCGGCTCCGGCGGCGATCGTGAATCGGTCGTTTGTGCAATTGGGCACGCCAGACCAACCGCTCGACCCCACCGGCGACAGCTTTGTGGGACTCAGGGTGCTGCCTCGGCGCACGGTGGCGTTGATAGGCGGGGATATTCGGCTGCCAGCCGGAGAGCTGACCGCCTCGGCAGGGCGAATTGAGGTCGGCAGCGTGGCAGCAGCGGGCACCGTGGGGATGCAGCCCATCCCCAACGGCTGGACGTTTGATTATAGTGATATCTCTGCATTTGGGGCGATCGCCCTTTCGGCTGAAGCGGATCTGGATGTGAGCGGGGGGCAAGGCGGCACCATTCGCATCTGGGGCGATCGCCTCTCGCTTATTCAAGACTCGTTTATTCGCGCCAACACCTTCGGCAGTCTAGACGGTGGCGGCATTGAGATTACTGCCGGAACTGTCGCGCTGGATCGATCGATCATCGCCACCAGCACCAGCGGAACCGGCCATGCGGGCAACCTGTCTCTGACGACTCAGCAGTTGAGCTTGAGCACGGGGGCGCAACTGGCCTCAGTGACCAGCGATGCTGGAGCCGCCGGAACCCTAACCATTCTGGCGCGGCAGGGTATTAACTTGTCAGGCTATATCCTCGCGGGGGGCGGCAGCGTTGCTAGCAGCGGCATTGTCGTGCGCAACGACAGCGGCGCAACGGGCAATAACGGCAGCATTGCCATCACTACGCCCCGCCTCACCCTTAGCAATGGCGCACAGATCAGCAACGACACCTTTGGCAGCGGCGCCTCGGGCAGCACGGTGATCGAGGCGGTGGATGTGATGCTAGATGGGGTAGCGCGATCGCCCTCGGGTCTTGTTTTTGCCTTGCCCAATGGCGCACCAGCAGCCCCCAGCGCGCTCACCGCTTTTAGCACCTCTAGCAGCGGCAGCGGCAGCCTCAGCCTGATAACCGAACGGCTCACCGTGCAGAATGGAGCGGTGATTCAAACCAGCACTCAGGGCAGTGGCGATGCGGGTGCCCTCACCCTAGTAGCGAGCGATCGCCTTACCCTCAGCGGGGTCGCGCCAGAGTTGGGCTTCCCCAGCGGCATCCTTACCTTTGCGGGCGGCATTCCCGGCACTCCCTTTGTGATTAACGCCAACGCCACAGGGCGAGGCGGCGACTTGACCGTGACCGGCGGCACCATTCAGGTCTTAAACGGGGCAGTGATGGCAGTGGGCAGCGCTGGCGAAAGTTCTGGCGAAAATTCTGGCGCAAGCAGCCCCAGCGGTGCCGGAACCTTGACGCTAACGGGGCGATCGCTCCAGCTCGACACGGGGGCCAGTCTAGTCGCCAACACTACCTCTGGCGATGGCGGCAACCTGAGACTGGTGCTGCAAGACTATCTGACACTGCGACGGGGCAGCCAACTTTCCACCACGGCGGGCATTGCCGGGGCTGGGGGCGACGGCGGCAATATCGTCTTGCAGACGCCCTTTGTGATCTCCGCGCTGGCAGAGAACAGCGATATTACCGCCAATGCCTTTACTGGCGATGGCGGTGCGGTGCAAATTCAAACCGAGGGGATCTTCGGCATTTTGCCCCAATCCGCTTCCACTCCCCGCAGCGACATCACTGCCAGTTCTGAATTTGGCACCAGCGGCGAGATTTCGATCACCAACCTGAGTGATGACCCCTCACGCGGGTTGGTGGCTCTGCCAGAGGCGGTCACAGATGCCTCGCAGCTCGTGGCGCAGCAGTGTGCACGGCAGTCGGCGATCGCCCGCCAAAGTGAATTTGTGGTGACGGGGCGAGGGGGATTGCCGCCCTCGCCAAGACAAGTGCAACAGCCGGGGGCGATCGCCACTCAGTGGGCCACCGTAGCGGAGACGGCTGAGCCTGCCGCCGCGATTCCGACTGTCTCTTCTCCGGTTATGGGAGACGCTAGGGCACCGGGGACTCTGGCATCGGGGACTCTGGCATTGGAAGCAGCGCCCCTCTGGATCGAAGCTCAGGGCTGGCAGCACACCCCCAGCGGTCAGGTAGAACTGGTGGCGACGGCTTTTTCTAGTGCAAGGGAAAATGTAACAGCGTGTCACCATCGCTAGAGTTTTTGAGAGCTCAGCAGTAGGCTGTAGAAAACCGGGAGCATCGCCGAACAGAACCCAGTTCTCACCCCATGCCCCGCTGCATTCAACAGGCCATCCAGCCCTACCCAAACCCCAGCTCAATCATCGACTGGCTGTAGGAATCTGTAACTCCCAGTGTTTTAAGTGTGCAGGACTCCTGCACGTGCATTCAACAAAACAAGAGGTCTCATGAACATGCTGAGGCAATGGATGACAGCTTGCGGATTGGGGATGGCCCTGTTGATCGGGGAAGGTTTGGGCGCGGCGGCAGAGGCTCCCTTAGCGGCTGGGGCCACGGCGGCAGAGGCATCCAGTGGAACGAGTTGGACGCTCGCGTCTCTTGATGGGGTGGCGGAGCGATCGCCCCTAGCCTCCACGTCCTTGAGCAGTCGGGCACTTTATGAAGCGGGGCGCTATCCCGAGGCGATCGCCCAGCTCAACCAAGACATTCAGCACTTGCGATCGCAGAACGATCGGGTGGCCTTGGGGCTCGCGCTCAGCAATCGGGCCTTGGTGCAACAGCAGCTGGGCCAGTGGGCCGCAGCGAATCAGGCGATGGACGAAAGCTTGGCGCTGCTGCAGCAGGCTCCTCAGACAGCGATGGCTCAAGCACAGTCGATTCAGGGCGGGCTGCGCCTAGCCCAAGGCGATGCCGAAGGAGCGCTAGAAGCCTGGGAACAGGCGGCTGACTTATTCGACCAAGCGGGCGATCGCCCCCGAGCCTTTCAGAACCAGTTAAACCAGGCGCAAGCCTTGCAGGCGTTGGGCTTTTATCGACGGGCGGTAACCCTGTTGGCAGACCTCGCGCAGAGGCAAGCCCAGCAGCCCGATTCCCTAGCAAAAGCCGTGACGCTTCGCAGCCTGGGAGATGCCCTGCAGGTGGCAGGCGATTTGGCAGAGGCAGAGCAGTGGCTCACGCAGAGTTTGGCGATCGCTACGCAGGTCGCGCCAGACTCGGGCATGGACACACAACGGGCGATCGCCGCCGCCCATCTGAGCCTTGGCAATGTGGCCTGGGTCAGCGCCACCGCCGACCTCAGCCGCAGCGACCTCAGCCCTGCCGAGGCGATCGCCTTGCTGAATGCGCCTCCTAGCACGCCCAGTAGCCCCCTTCAGCGGGCAGTAGAGCGGCGCAAACAGGCGGCAGCTCAGGCCTATTTAACGCAAACCCAGAGCGCGCTAGAGCACTATCAGCAGGCGATCGCCGCGACCGACAGCAACAGTAGCCAGCTACAGGCGCGGCTTAATGCCTTTAACGTGATGGTGGTGACAGAGCGGCGCGAATCAGCGCTGGCGCTATACCAAGAGATTCAGCAACAGTTGCCCTCTGTACCGGGCGATCGCACCGCCGTGTATAACGCCCTTGATCTGGCTGAAAGCCTCATGGTCGATCGCACCCGACAGGCCGCGCCGATTGCTGATGTGGCAACCATTGCCCAACTGTTGCAAACCGCACACCAGCAGGCCGAGGCGTTAGGCGATCCGCGTACGCGGGCCTATGTGCTGGGCACCCTGGGCACGCTGTATGAGCACAACCAGCAATGGCCCGATGCCCAAACCCTGACCCAGCAAGCGCTAACGCTGTCGCAGACGGTCAATGCCACAGATATTGCCTACCGCTGGCAGTGGCAACTGGGCCGCTTGCGTAACGCCCAGCAAGATCAGGCCGGGGCGATCGCCGCCTATAGCGAGGCCGTCGCATCCCTGCAAACCCTGCGGGGTGACTTGGTTGCCATCAATCGAGAGGTGCAGTTCTCATTTCGCGAAAGTGTGGAGCCCGTGTATCGAGAACTGGTGGATCTGCTGCTGACCCGAGAGGGCACGACGCCTGTGAGCGATCGCCACCTCACCCAAGCCCGAGATGTGATCGAAGCCTTGCAAATTGCCGAACTTGACAACTTCTTCCGCGAAGCCTGTCTTGACTCGCAGTTTGAGCTGGATCGGATTGTGGATCAGGCGGAGCTAGCCTCGGCGGTGGTCTATCCAATTTTGCTGGGCGATCGCCTCGAAATTATCGCCAAGCTGCCTCAGCAACCGCTCATTCACCGCACCGTCGCCGTGGATGATGAGACCTTTGCCACTACGCTGGACACCGCCCTGGCAGAGCTTAAACGGCCCTATTTCTCTCAGGTGCAGCGATCGCTCACCCAGCAGCTTTATGACTGGATGCTGCGCCCCATTGCCGCAGACCTAACCGACGACATCAAGACCCTCGTGTTTGTGCCCGACGGCATTTTGCGAAACGTGCCCGTGGCCGCACTGCACGACGGCGAGCAATACCTGGTGGAGCAATACAGCCTTGCCTTTGCCCCCGGCCTGCAACTGCCCGACCCCAAACCCCTGCAGCAGAGAGAGATTCGGGCGCTGGTGGCGGGGCTGAGCGAATCGCGCGACACCTTCCCCGAGTTGCCCAACGTCGAGCGGGAAGTGGCCGAAATTCGCGCCGTGGTATCTAGCCAAGTACTATTAAACGACGAATTTAGCCGCCTCAGCCTCGAGCGGGCACTAACCGATTCCCCCTTTTCTATCGTGCATGTGGCGACCCACGGCGTATTTAGCTCCAATGCGGCAGAAACGTTTATCCTCGCGTGGGATGAGCGGATCAATATTAACGATCTAGGTGACTTAATTCGGGGAAGCGACCTAGGGGCCGAGCCAATTGAACTCCTCGTGCTCAGCGCTTGTCGTACCGCAGAGGGCGATCGCCGTGCCGCCTTGGGCATGGCCGGAGTGGCCGTCCGCGCTGGGGCACGCAGCACTATCGCCTCGTTTTGGAATGTGGACGACGAATCTGGGGCACTGCTCATGAGCCGCCTCTATGCAGAACTCAGCGAAAACCCAATTTCTAAAGCAGAAGCCCTACAGCGCGCACAACTTGCCCTATTGCAAAACCCTCAATATCAGGCTCCCCGATTTTGGGCCTCCTTTGTGCTGTTGGGCAACTGGCTATAGCCGCCGGGGAGCGAACCCATCGAGGCAAACCGTTTCGCAACCTGCATCAGGCCTCTGATCCTGCATCTGGATCTGATTTGGGATCTGACTTTGGATAACGTCAGTTCGGGTTAAGGGGGTTTTGGGGCACCGCGTGATGCGCGGTGCCCCAAAACCCCCTCAATGTGCAGTGCGCATCGCGTAAGGCACATTGAGGATTTGAGCTTATCACGAACTCAGGTTGGATCTGAGGGGGCCGTGTGGAGGGCAATTAGGCGAGGGGCGATCGCATCCTCTCCAATCACCTCCCCCTGTCGATCGAACAAAAGTGTGCCCACCGTCAGCGCCGCAGCCGCATACTTCTGCACGTAGCGCGTGGACTGGTCACTCACGCACTGCGCCAGCGCCGTAAAGACGGGTGTAGCTAGGCCAAGCGCAGCGAGGGCTTGATAGGCCGCATCCGCCGTGGGGGCCGCCAGCACCGCCTGAGCAGCATCGAGCCGTTGAGTTTCTTGAATCACCCGCGCGCTGATGATTTCGCGCTTGGCATCAGCCAAATGGCTAGAGGTGTTAAAAATGCCGCCCGCTAGCTTCACCAATTTGCCCTGGTAGCCCAGCAGCAGCACCGACGTGGCTCCCCGCAGCCCGGCCTCCACCAGCAACGCTCCCAGCCAGTTTCCCGTTTGCACAATCGCAGTAGTGGGCAGGCCGAGCCGCTGCGCCACCTGCCGCCCATTGCTGCCAATGCAAAAGATTAGATCGGGATTCGTCACGACTTTCGCCTGAAGATCTGTCCGAAATTCTTCTAGATGATCAGCCGCAGAGAGGGGCTGAGAGATGCCACTCGTTCCCAGCAGCGACAGCCCTTCTAGCACGCCAAACGCTGCGTTAGACGTGCGCTGCGCCAGTTGCCGCCCCTCCGGCAAAATAATAGTGACCGTGACGGTTTTATCGGGAGGAATCAGCGGCAGCAGATTTGCCTCTAGCAGTCGTTGCGCATAGCGATAGATGGCAGGGTCGCCGGTGGCAGTGGTGCCTAGCCCTTCCCCCCCCTGTAAGATCAGCGGCTCCGCCAATGCGCGCGCGAAATGATGCCCCTCCAGAGATGGAGCGCCATTCTCCTCTGAGCACACGGTGCGATCGCCCACATGCACCCAAGCCCAAATCGGCGTATCTCGGGTTAAATCCAAATTATCGCCAGGGTCGCTGCGAGTAACAGCAAGGGCACTATGCGCATCCAAACAAGCCACCTGCTCCACCGCAATCTCTGTCTGCTCAGGCAGCAAATCCAGCATGACTGCAGTGGGCGATCGCACCACCCCTAGCCGATGCAACAGTGCAGCCTTTGCTGCCGCCGCCGCAAACACCGGCAACGTATAACCACTACGAGCCATAAACATCCTAAAACTATTAAGGCATTGCAGAATCAAGAGATGAACCTGAGAGGGACAGGGATATCGTCGAACTTGAGGGAGTGCAGTAGCATACGCCTTCGGCGGGGCGTAGCCCTACGGATAGAGTGAGCTAGCATTTCTACAGACTTGGAGCAGCAAAGCGTTTTGCGATGCAACCGAGCGAGATAGTGCCGTAACCGAGTGTTCTCTCCCTCGACCCGAGCCAGGTAGGTTTTACTGACAATCTGATCGCCGTCTGGAATAAAGTTGGGATACACCGTCCACCTGTCAGTGACATAGAAGCAGCACTGCCAGCGAGCCACCCGCGACCAAAGCGGTTGAAATGTCTTGGCACTGTGGTCACCCAAGACCCAACCCACAATCCCTTGCCTGAAGTGGTCAACGGCCGTCCACAGCTAAATCTTGTTTTTTTGAGCCCACAAAGGTTTCTAACTCGTCCAGTTCACCGACCTCTGGGGTTGTTTCAGAGTCGGACGCATCCGGGAGCAATTCACCCACTGGCTTGACCCAGGTAATCACCGTCGTATGATGCACCCCTTTGACCCGCTCAATGGCTCGAAACCCAGAGCCATTGACGGTACATCTTGAGGCACTCGCGTCTGACCTCGTTTGAGTACCCTCGGTGGGGCTTTTAGGCATCAATGAACTGACGACCGCACGCTACACAGATATGATTTTGTTTACCCTTTCTCTTCCCATTCTTACGGATATGGGTAGCACCACACTCTGGACATTGCATCGCAGATTTCCCTAACTCGTCTCTTAATTATGCAACGCCGCCCCGTGTCTCTAACGCTAGACCCAGAGCTAGCGTGCGGCTGGCAAACGACAAACGCAGGTTGGCTGGATAACAGCCTGCATCGTATTTGCCAAAGTAACGATGGGCCTGGCGATCGCACGGTCGCATTCCCGTTGCGTTGGCAATCACCGTCGGTGCATCGACGGCGACTCCGCCAGAGTAATCGGATGGCAGCCACAGGTCTACCCAGTCTAATACCTGCGGCAGGTCGGTGCAGCGCTCCAGCGTCAGCAGGTGCAACTCGCCTGCCTGCCAGTCGAGGCAGCATACACCGCTGGGCTGCGACACCCAGCCAAAATCGATTCCCAAAAATCGCATTTTGCTAAACCTCAGTTGGGCAATTTCCTAGGGCATGTCATCAATTCCAACCAAACGCCTGATGCTATCAGCGTTGCCACGCCCGACCCAAAAACCAGGCTAGGGGCTGCAACCGCTGTTTTTTGGGGTCATCATCAGCCAATTGATGACAGCCTCTAGCACCACCTCTGTTCGGGGTGAGACAGGTTGTGGGGCACTGTGCGACCAATTTCCTCGACGCGCATGGCACATCGAAGGGGTTGGCTTATTCCGAACTCGGATTGGTGCTAATTCTTTGTGAAAGCACTATGGATAGTCCCTTCGAGGCTGCTCAGGGGACGCTGTCTAAGCAATGTCAAACTCACGTTAACGAGATGAGCGCATCAGGAGAAAGAGCCCTACCGACAGCCCAAACGCATTGGGGAACCACGCCCCAATCAACGGGTGAACAAACCCAGCTTGAGCGATCGCCCCGCTCATAAACGCTGATAGGTAATACAAAAACACAACCAGAATGCTAATTGCAAAACCCGTCGCGCGCCCGGTGCGGCGCAGTTGAGTTCCCAATGCTGCCCCCACCAAGCCAAAGGCTACGCAAATAAAAGGCAGAGAAAACTTTTGATGAATCCGCACTCGCAGCTCACGAATGCGGTTTTCATTGTTGCTGTTTTTGATCACCTGGTAGCGCTCTATCGCCTGGGCGATGTTCATTTCGTTGTAGTCGCGCGATCGCCGGGCCAAGTCAATGGGGGCTCGCGGCAGCTGCAATGCCTGCTCGTCGAATTTGACGATATTGCGGAATGAGCCATCTTCCGACACTACATAAATGGTGCCATCTCGAAAGTTCCACAGATTTTCTCCAGGATTCCACTCCGCTGCGCGCGAACTGACAATTTGGCTCAGCCCAGTCCGTGAAAAATCAAGGATGGTCAATCCATGCATTTCGACACCGTCAAATTCCTTGGCGTAGAACAGCCGCGACATGGCGTTCTCTCGGCTCCCGTCTTCCCGCGTCACCGTGCCGTATTCCTGATACAAAATATCGCGATCGCGAAATTGGGGTCGCTCTCGCCCCAGTGCCCGCTCCAGCGTTGTGGAGGCGCGGTAATTGGTCGCGGGCATAATCACCTCCTGAAACATGAAGGTGAGCCCCGTCACCACCAGGCAAAAGGCAATGGTAGGCGCCACCAAGCGATAAACGCTGACGCCACAGCCCCGCAGTGCCACCAGTTCACTATCTCCCGAGAGGCGGCTAAAGGTCATTAGCATGGCCAGCAGCACCGAGGTCGGAAAGGAGTAGACGATAAACTCCGGCATCTTTAGCAGGAGCACCTCAAAGGCAATGGAGAGCGGTAACCCTCGCTCGACCACTTGGTTCACTAAGTGAAACAGGCTGCCAATTGACACCCCTACCGATGTGAACGCTCCCACCCCAAACAAAAACGGTGGAATGAGCTCTGAGATGATGTAGCGATCCATCACCGAGAGGGAGAACCAACGGCTCCAGGGTGGCTGTGTGGGTTTAGGAAAAGCGTGAGAACCGGACATAAGGAAGTGTGTTCGTAGGTGGGCGATCGCCCCTGTTAGGACCTGTCAATATTTAGTCAGCCGTGATTAGTCAGCCGTGATTAGTTAGACATGAACCACCGCGTGACGATGCCATCATCCTAGAGATGTAGGCGCCATCCCTAAGCGTAGCAAAAGCCCCGAGGTCATCCTCATCGTGCAGTGACAGACGCAGGGCTGGATCTCTGGTTTTAGAGCTGAAAGCTGTCGCCCAGATAATACTCCCGCACCAGCGGATTTGCATACAGCTCTTCGGTGCTGCCCGATGCCAGAATCTGCCCATCTCGAAGGATATAAGAGCGATCGGTAATGGCTAAGGTTTCACGTACATTGTGGTCTGTGATTAGGATACCCATTTGGCGATCGCGCAATCGGGCAATGATTGTCTGAATTTCGGCTACCGCAATCGGGTCAATTCCCGCAAATGGTTCATCCAGGAGCAAAAACCTAGGCCCCTCTGGCCCTGCGGCCAGCGCCCGTGCAATCTCAGTGCGGCGACGTTCCCCGCCCGACACTTGAATTCCCAGAGTATTGGCCACCTTTTCTAGGCGAAAGTCCTTCAGCAGGGCCTGCACCCGATCCTCATGTTCATCGGGTGGCACCTTCGTTTGCTGCAACACTAACAAGATATTGTCATGCACCGTCAGGTTGCGAAACACGCTGGGCTCTTGCGCTAGGTATGCAATGCCCAGCCGGGCCCGATGTTGAATCGGCAGGTCGGTGATCTCGCGATCATCCAGCCAAATGCGGCCCTGATTAGGTTTCTCAATCCCTGTGGCCATATAAAAGGTCGTGGTTTTGCCTGCGCCATTGGGCCCCAGCAAGCCCACAATCTCACCAGTCACCACAGAAAGTGAGACTCGGCTCACGATCATGCGCTTGCCATAGGATTTATGTACATTTTCCAGCAGGATCTTCAACGACGCACCTCAACGCTACGAACCAAACGCATGTCTGCTAAAACGACGGCAAGCTAGGGCTAACGGGCCCCGGTGCGGGACGGGACTGGGTGTTGCCGTTGGCGTTTGTCATTGAGGGGTTGGGATCGGGAACGAGATAAATGGATTCAACCCGAGAACCGCGATCGGGCACGGCGATAAAGCGCCCTTCTTCTACCAGGTAGGTGATCACCTCACCTCTAAGGCTATTGCCGTCTTGCAGGACATACACATCGCCACTCAGCACAATTCGCTGCTCACGGCTGAAGTATTGCGCCTGCACGGCTGTGGCCTGAATGCGCCGCGCGGGGTAGTCAATGCGAACATTGCCCCGCGCTGTGATCACGCCTGTGACGGCATTGGCTTCTTGAATATCGGCTTCGAGACGTAGAGGCTGGCGGTCGGCAGCCGTTTGAGCCGTCGCGGGTCGAAATAGCATAACTGGCGCGATCGCTCCCTGAACCAGACACAGGGCGATCGCCAGCCCTAGCGTTTTACGCCCCGGCAGCCGTCGCAGGCTATCCCATCCAAACTGATTACAAGGCAACGAAAGCGTCATAGGTTAAACCACAGCAAAATAATAATCGTGACGCGGGCACCCACCTAGGCAAAATCAGTGATCCTGACAGGTCAGCGATCCCGACAGGCCAACGATCCTGACAGCCCAGTAACTTTGAAACTTTGACAGCAATCGCATCAATTCGAGTGCTTGAATCGGCGTAATTTGCGTCAGCGCTGCGTGCTGCTGATGCAAACCATCGCTGATTCAAGCAAAGCCTGCTGCTTAGACGGGCTAAACGTGACAGGCATCGAAAATGTGTAAACACATGTCAAATTCACCTGCTTATCTTACACCTGGCAGTGGGGTCAAGCCTCAGAGATCCTGACGATGGGCGGGGGAGTCAAGTTCCTGCCAGCCTAGGCGGTTGTGAATCCCTTACCCCTGACTCGCCGCACCTGCGGCAGTTGCACCACACCCACCTCTAGATTGCCCATTGCGGTCTTGCTGATCCCTTCTGCTGTTTGCCTAGCCGCGAGTTGTTCCCACACTTGCCCCGCTTGGTCTGCTCCCCGGGCATGCAAGAGCTGCATCAGCGCCACTCCTTGGGCTAGCAAGTCGTCTACATCCACGCCGCCATACTCGGGCTGATAGCGGCGCAGCCGGTGTGTCCCTTCTCCTAGCAAGATCACCGCACCGCGCCAGTTGTGGTTGCTGAGATGGTAAATGGCGACCGATATCTGCAACAAACCTTGGTAAAAACTGCGGTTCGGTTCAGTGGCCTCCATCCAAATGGCTTCTAGGGTATCGTGGCAGGCGTAATACTCCCCCTGGTTGAATTCTGCTACCCCAGTCCAAAATTCTGGGGCGATCGCCGCATCCGTCATTATGCTCCCTATCCTCAACGCTGCTGGTTGCCTGACCGTCTTTAAGCATAGAGCGATCGCCCTCAGACTGAGGAAAGTCGAGGCGACACTCTGCAACTAACCCTGACAGCGTCAGCGTTTCATCCTTTAGACAGCTTAATAGTGGCCGCGCTCAACCCTAACGGGCGATCCCCAAAGAATTAGGGCGATCGCACCCGCCAAAAGCGCCTAAAACCCGCTCTGCGACAGCATTTATCCCCCTCCCGGGCATTGAACTTCAGGGGTGAGCGCGGTTAACTAAGACAGACGAAGCCCAGCGCTACAGGATTTGTCCTAAGCGCGAACTGTATTACACTGAGACATTTTTATCATGACGCGATGGATATTGGCAGTAACGCTGCCTCTGATGGGTGCAGTTCTATTGCAAAGCTGCGGCACTAGCACGACACCCCAAGCCGATGCCCCAGCCGCAGACACAACGACCACTGAAGCAGAACCCAGCGGTGAAACCGGAACCCTTCAAGTGCGCGCGAATGGTGAAGACTTTGTGCGTGAAGGGTTTGTCACCAAAGATGGTTGGGATGTGGAATTTGACCATGTTTACGTGACGCTAGACGAAATCTCTGCGTTTCAGACCAATCCCCCGTTTAACCCAGAGCAAGATCCCACACCTCAAATCGAAGAGCAGGCCACTGTTTCTGAGATGCAAACGATTGATCTCGCTGAGGGTGGGGCCGATGCTGATACGATTTTGGTCGCTGAGGTCGATGCGCCCGCAGGGCAGTACAATGCGCTGTCGTGGAAGATGTCGTCTGCAGGAACTGGAGAGGTGAGCGGCTATCCCATCGTGATGATTGGGCGAGCGTCTAAGGATGGGCAAACGGTTGAGTTCAACCTCAGGCTCGCGCAAGAGTTGGAGTTTGTGTGCGGTGAGTTTGTCGGCGATGAGCGCAAGGGCATCTTGCAAGCGGGCGACACGGCTGATGTCGAAGCTACATTCCACTTTGACCACTTGTTTGGGGATGGCGACGCGCCCCCTGACGATTCTATTAATACGGGCGCGTTGGGGTTTGACCCCTTGGCGGCGATCGCCCAAGATGGGCAGCTCGATGCGGATTCCACAGAACTTCAAGAGCAATTATCAGCAGCAGACTACGCCACGTTAGAAGGAATCTTGCCCAGCTTGGGCCATGTCGGTGAAGGCCACTGTGCGGAGCGGATGCTGTCATGAGACGATTGTCCCTCAAGTCCCTTAATTGGATTGGGCTGATGGCGCTGATGGGCGTGCTGCTCCCTCAGAGCCGCGCTGTGGCTCATGGTGCAGTCATGGACTATGAAATGACTCGGGCGATCGCCATCACCGCTCAATACGACACAGGCGACCCCATGGCCCAAGCGCAGGTGGCCGTCTTTTCCCCAGACGATCCCCAAACGCCCTGGTTGACCGGCACCACCGATGACGAGGGTAACTTTATCTTTGCGCCCGATCCAGATCAGCCTGGCTTTTGGGATGTGCAAGTGCGGCAGGCGGGTCACGGCCAGATCGTCAGCATCGAAGTTCCTGACGTTGCCAGCAGTGCCAACGCCGCTCCCGACTCTAGCGCCGCCGCGAATCCTGAACCTGCCGCTGAAGACCAGGCCGAGTCGGCTGCCACAGGCGATGAATCTACGCCCACGGATGCCCCTGTAGCCGCTCGACCGTCTGCGGAGCCCACGCCGCTCCAGCGCGGGCTAATGTTGACCTCGGTCGTGTGGGGGTTTGTGGGCACGGCGCTTTTCTTCTTGCGCAATAAACAGTAAGACAACCATAGGCACAACCTTTTAGGCAGAGGGTTGTTTCAGTTGAATTAAGCCTAAATAGGTCAGAATAATGGGTGGCATGGGCTCAGCCCATGCCACCCATTATTCTGAGTTCCTTAGACCGATACCGAGAAAATTGGCAGTAAGCGATGCATATTCCAGATGGGTTAATTCCAGTTCCGGTGGCGCTGGGTGGCTATGGGCTCACCGGGTTATTCACGTGGTATTCATTGCGACAAATCAACCGTCTGCCCAATCCCACTGTCGATATTCCCAAGGCGTCGCTGCTGACTGCTGCCTTTTTTGTCGCGTCGTCTATTCATGTGCCGGTGCCGCCCACCAGCGTTCACTTTGTGTTGAATGGGCTGCTGGGGGCGGTGCTCGGTTACTATGCGTTTCCAGCGATTGTGATTGGACTATTTTTTCAGGCGGTGATGTTTGCTCATGGAGGTCTTACGACGCTGGGGGTCAACGCGGCCATGATGGGGATTCCCGCTTTGATCGCGGCATCTATTTTTCGGCTGCATATTCACCTGCGGCGGCTGCCACCCAAGCGGGCGATCGCCATCACCGCGTTCTTGGCTGGGGTTGTGGGATTGGGTCTGGCGACGCTGATTTTTGTCGGCATTGTGATTACCAACATTCCCTCAGGGTTTAACGCTGCCACCGAGCGCGCTGCCATCTTGGGCTTGGGCTTAGCGCATGGCCCCCTGATGGTGCTAGAAGGTCTATTTACCACCATGCTGGTGTTGTTTTTGCAGCGCGTTAAACCCGACATGATGCGCGACAGCATCTATCCCCAGCTTCCCTTTGGCAAAGCCCCTGCCTCTGAGCCTCGCCGATGAAACTGGCATTAGATGAACATGCGGGGCTCGATTCTCCACTCCACCGATGGGCCGCACCCTACAAAATCGTCGGGTTGGGGCTGCTGATGTTGGCGTTTGCCAGCATTCGAGACTTGCGGCTGCTGCTGCCGATGCTGAGCATCGCGGGGCTGGTTTATATCGCATCGCGATTGCCTGCACGGGTGCTGTTAACGCGATTGCGCTATCCGGGATTATTTCTAGTAAGTGTGATTGTGGCGCTGCCGCTGCTATCGGGTGAAACGGTGCTGTGGCAATGGGGCTGGCTTACGCTGCGGCAAGAGGGTGTGCAAGCTATGGGGCTAATTGTGGGGCGGTTTCTATCTATTTTGACGCTGAGTGTGGTGCTGCTAGGCACCACACCGTTTGTGACGCTGGTGCGCGCGTTCCGCTCGCTAGGGTTGCCGGCGATTTTGGCGGATATGCTGCTGCTGACCTACCGCTATCTGTTTGACCTGGCAGATACGCTGGCTCAAATGCAGCAGGCCATGCGGCTGCGCGGGTTTGGCAGGCGGCAACGACCAGCGCGGGTGAAATTTTCTTTGTGGCGCACGCTCAACCGCTTGGCTGCGCTGGCGGGCACGCTGCTGGTGCGAAGCTATGAGCAGTCGGAGCGGGTGTATAAGGCGATGCAGCTGCGCGGCTATGGGGCACGGTTGGGGAAGGGGCGGAGCGATCGCCCCCAAGGAACTGCGTTTGATTGGTGGGGGGTTGTGATCGCCCTCATCAGCGCCCTGAGCCTGGTAATCGCTGAAGCCCTGCTAAACTGGCAACGATAAATAAGTGCTCCTATGGCTTGCTGCAATTCTGCCCTGACTGTTTCAAATCTATGCTTTGGCTACCCCGATCAGCCAGATGTTCTGCAATCGGTAAATCTGGAGGTAAAACCGGGCGATCGCCTCGGCATCATCGGCAACAACGGCTGCGGCAAAACCACCCTGTTTTTGCTGCTGAGTGGCATTCTCACGCCCGATGTCGGACACATTGAGCTGATGGGGCAGCCGGTCGTGCCGGGGCAGTTTCGCCCTGAGGTGGGCATGGTGTTTCAAAATCCAGATGACCAGCTCATTTCTGCGTCGGTATGGGAGGATGTGGCCTTTGGTCTTGAGAATTTGGGCTTTACGCCGGAGCAAATCGATCGCCGCGTGGCGGAAGCGCTGACGCTCACGGGCACCCAAGACCTAGCCCAGCGACCGCCGCATCATCTCTCGGGTGGCGAGAAGCGGATGGTGGCGATCGCCGGAGTGATTGCCATGCGTCCCCAAGTGGTGATCTATGACGAACCCAGCGCTAATCTAGATCTGCGGGCGCGCCGACGGCTCATTTGCTTTTTGCAACAGGCCCCAGACACGATGGTGATCGCCTCCCATGATTTGGAGTTTGTGCTGGAGGTGTGCGATCGCACTGTGTTGATGAACGACGGCACCCTCATTGCTGACGCTCCTCCCCGAGATCTGCTCAGCAACACCGCGCTCATGCAAGCCCACGGGCTAGAAGTGCCCTATTCGCTCCGTACAGTATCCACTTCACAATCAGCGCTGTAGTTTGGTTCCTGCAAAAATCTGCGACCCGTAATCACATCGAAACGGCGGCTTAACGTTAGACTCTGGCCCAATGGCTCCGAACAACTCTTTGAGTAGAGATTGAGTAGAGACTGTCGCTCTGCATGTGCCTCAGGGCGAGCGCTGTGAAACGCCTGCAGAATTCTCTCTGAACGGAGATGCAGCGTGTTTAGCTCAGGATCGTGAGCACTGTAAGGCTCGCCTGCCAGCATTCGCTCCCGCATAGATTTTGCTGCACTCGGTTGACTCATATTCGTCGGGAATCTATAGAGCAAGTAAATTCTTGAATGTCTCAACTGATATCCCACTCTTTCACAAAGCACAACTCAGTCGGCGGCTCATACCGATCCAGCCTCGAATCCGATAGTATTTTACTCTGGCGATTTTGCTGAGGGGGGTGGCTCTGGCGAGGGGGGTGGCGGAGCATCTGGCAACTGGTATGATGCAGGCGGCTCGGCGGCTCGGGGGAATGGGGCTGGGGTCGGCGGGGGCACCAGTTCTAGCTGGCGCATGGGGCGATCGCCCTCCGTTCGCGTTCGAGCCGCCGATGCGGGGGTTGCATGGCGACGGCGCGACACGCCTTCTTCGCTAGTTTCTTCTGCCACAACCTCATATAGAATGGCGCGCTTGTCGCCTTGGCCCTTCCGCAGCACTCGCCCCAGACGCTGAATATATTCCCGACTAGAGCCGCTGCCCGAGAGAATGATTGCCACCCGAGCATCGGGAACATCCACCCCCTCATTCAGCACATGAGACACCACCAGGGTGGTGTAGATGCCCTCGCGAAACCGCTGCAACACGTCATGCCGCTCTTTGACCGGGGTTTGGTGCGTGATGGCGGGAATGAGAAACTCCTGCGAGATGCGGTAGACCGTAGCATTGTCGTTGGTGAATATCAATGTGCGGTCAGGATGGTGCTGCGCGAGTAGATCTGCTAGCACCCGCAGTTTGCCATCGGTGCCCAGGGCGATCGCTCGAGCGTCGCGATGAGCCAGCATGGCCCGGCGACCCGCTTGGGATTGAGCGCTCGCCATCACAAACCGCTGCCATCCCTCCAGGCTGCCCAGATAGAGGTTCTTCTCTTCTAAAAATCGGTTGCGGGTTTGGATCAGCGCATCGTAGCGATCGCGCTCAGCCGCCGAAAGGGAAACGCGGATGGGCACCAAATCGTGATGCGCTAGGGCATAGCCCGCCAACTCCTCTGGGGTGCGATGGTAGACCACCGATCCCAGCAGGTGGTCTAAATCTTGATGGCGACCGTCAGAGCGATCAGGCGTGGCGGTGAGCCCCAAGCGATACGGGGCGATCGCATACTCCGCAATTACCCGATTAAAATCGCTCGGCAAATGGTGGCACTCGTCGCAGATCAGCAGCCCATAGCGGTTGCCTAGAGTTTCGGCATGGATGGCCGCACTATCGTAGGTGGCAACTAAAATCGGCGTCCGATCCGTTGACCCGCCGCCTAGCAAGCCCACCTCACCGTCGGGAAATGCAGCCAGCAGTTGGGCATACCACTGGTGCATCAAGTCTAGGGTGGGCACGGTGATCAGCGTGCTGCGCGGCGTGGCCTGCATCGCCATTTGCGCCAAATAGGTTTTACCTGCTGCCGTGGGCAGCACCACCACCCCCTGCCGTCCCGCCGCAATCCAGGCTTCTAGCCCTTCCTGCTGATGGGGATACGGCTCACGGGTCAACGCTGGGGTTAGGGCGATCGCCTCAAATCCTTTTGCGGCATCTTCAAACGGGACTTGGTCTGCCTGTAGCGTTTCGACCAAGCGGCGATAGTGCTGTGCAGGCACCCGAAATCGCTCCACCCGGTCATCCCACGTGGCAAATTCAATCCACGCTTTGCCGCGTGGCGGCGGGTGCAAAATCAGCGTGCCCCGGTCAAAGGTCAGTTTGGGGATGCGGGCCATCGGTGGGTGTCAAGATATGGCGCGGGTTCGGTTGGGTCTGTCTCTCTGTATGCTTTCTCTGTATTCTAGGACAGGTGCTCTCTCCGTTGGGGCAAGTCTGCTAGGGGAAGACCGGGCGATCGCCCATCGTCCTCAGGTTTACACGTTAATCACCAGTATGCGTTGATAACCAGCGGGATCACGCCTATTTTCCCGCTGCAGCATTGCTGAGAAAACTTGCCAGAATGCCCCGGTTAACCAGTAAACTGATGAGTGCGGTTTGTCGATCGTTAATGAAGTCTTAAGAAAAGAGTCACCCGTGCGTAAACAGGTCATTGCTGGCAATTGGAAAATGTATAAGACCCAGGCAGAGGCGCTGGCCTATCTGCAAGGGCTTTTGCCACAGCTCACAGATACCCCAGACGAGCGCGAGGTGATCCTCTGCGTTCCCTTTACCGATCTAGCTGTGATGTCGCAAAACCTACACGGCGGTCTGGTGCGCTTGGGTGCGCAAAACGTCCATTGGGAAGTAGAAGGCGCGTTTACGGGCGAGGTGTCTGCGCCAATGTTAGTTGAGCTGAGCGTTTCCTATGTGGTGATCGGCCACAGTGAGCGACGCCAATACTTCGGCGAAACCGACGATACGGTAAACCTGCGGATGAGAGCCGCCCAAGAGGCCGGGCTAACCCCGATTCTCTGTGTGGGTGAAACCAAACAACAGCGCGATGCCGGGCAGACAGAGGCGGTGATCTTGCATCAGCTCAAAATCGGTTTGGATGGGGTGGATCAAACCCGGCTGGTGATTGCCTATGAGCCAATTTGGGCGATTGGAACAGGTGAAACCTGCGACTCGAAAGAGGCAAATCGGGTGATTGAAACCATCCGTCAGCAGTTGTCTTATGGGGATGTGCCGATTCAGTATGGCGGCTCTGTCAAACCTGGCAATATCGACGAGATTATGGCGCAGCCCCAGATCGATGGCGTGTTGGTGGGCGGTGCCAGTCTAGAGCCTCAGAGCTTTGGCCGCATTGTCAACTTTCAGACGGCATGACCCAGAGCGACATTACAATTACAGTGAAGCTGTTTGCCGCTTATCAAGAGGCCTATGGGGTGCCCGAGCTAACGCTGCAGTGCGCGGTGGGAACCACGGCCTCTGAGGTGGGCGATCGCCTAATTGCAGAGCACCCCACGCTCGCCCAGTGGCGCGACGTGACGCGATTCGGGATTAACTTAGACTTTGCAGAACCAAACACGGTTCTAAACGAGGGCGATGAGCTGGTTCTGATCCCCCCCGTGAGCGGTGGCTCAGGGCCTACGATAGAAGGCCCATAACGTAAATTCGAAGAATGGATTCGCTGTATAACGCTATCCAACCCAACAAGAGCCCAAGCTCTAACGTCTGCGTCATCTGCCTATTAAGCAGCACCGAATCTAGAGTCTGGGCTTTGGAGAGGCAAACCAGTTAGATGAATGAAGGTGCCTGGGGTCGCTTGCTCAGACAAGCCTGACCGCGACCCCAGTCGCTTAAAATTTCCAGTCGTTTGAATCAAGTATGTCGCGCAAGAGCCTCACCAATAGACACTCCTACGCAACAACCCACAGCTCATCCAAAGCGAACATCGCTCTATCTTACGCTGCTACCTGAGGCTGCTTTTCTTGCTCTAGCGTCGTTTCCTTTTCCTCGATGAGTCGAGTGTAAAGCTTGCCAAGCTGAGTCGAAACGCCTTCCCAGCTAAAGTGCGACTCGATGCGTTGCCGACCGGCTGCACCGAGCTGATCTCGCCATTCGAGATCCCCAATGATGCGGTCAATGGCAATCGCAAACGCATCTACATCCTTAGGAGGCACAAGTAGGCCAGTTTCTTCAGAAACCACCGTGAACTGCAAGCCGCCCACATCGCTAGCAACGACAGGGGTGTGGCTCGCCATCGCCTCGATGGGAACTAATCCAAAGGGCTCATAGTGGCTGGGCACAACGCACACATCCGCTGCCGCGTAGTACAGGTGCAGATTCGTTTCATCGAGCCGACCGGGGAAGTGAGTCATCTCCTGTAGCCCCAGCTCATTCACGATGCCTTCAATGCGATCGCGCTCAATGCCATCGCTCTTGCCGGGTCGACTCCCCCCGCCAATCACCAGACGCAAATCGCCTGCTGCTCTGAGCTTTGACTGAGCCACAGCCCGCACCAGCGTTTCAATGCCTTTGCGGGGGTCAAACCGACCCACATACAGCACCATTTTCTCATGAGCGGGAATGCCCAGTTGTTCCCGAGCCTCTGTCCGCGACACGCGCCCAAAGCGCTGAATGTCGGTTCCACAAGGAATAATCTCGATGGTTCCCTGGTCAGACACATGCTCACGCATGTGAGCTTTTTCTTGGGGACTGGTGGCCACCACGCAGTCAATCGTTTCCAAACAGGTCTTTTCTACAGGCAGTCGCTGCGATGCTACTGTAGGCAGCTTTTTCGCAGTTTTGTACTTAATCACCCCTAGGGAGTGATAGGTATGCACCTGCACGAGCGGGTTGGTTTTCCGTAACTGCATGCCAACCCAGGACGACAGCCAGTAGTGGGTATGAATTAGGGCGTATGAAACGTTTTCTTGTTTTTGGAAGGCTTCAAACTGGCTCACAAACTCTGGCATGTAATCAAAGATCTCATGCCGACTGCGAAACTCAAGCGGCCCAGCCTGCAATCGAATGGTGCGGCAATTGGGTTGATGTTGAACAATTTTTGCCTGATCGGGGCGGCTTTGCCGCGTAAACATATCTACCTGCCACCCCTGCAATGCTAGTGTCTCCCCGATTTGACGGACGTAAACGTTTTGACCACCCGCTTCTTCTTGTCCGATCTCCGCAGCCGGATCACCAGAAACGGAAATCAGGGCAATACGCCGCTTTTGATCTGAATACATGTTGTCTCTTTCACCTCATGGTTCACAATTCCTGCTCAGACGTTGGTAAAGGCTGGTGCGAACCCCGCCTTTGGTCAAGAGCAGGTGCAAAACGACACAGTCACATACCGTCTGAAGGACGCGGTTGAGGATCGAAACACTCCATAATGCCGATCGTGCAGTCCCTCTCAATGCCGACGAAGTTAGCTGACGGGCGAGGGCTGAGAGTTGCCCCTCCGTGAAGGTTGAGCGCTGAAGGAACCAACATGTGGAACCCAAAGATTCGTGATGTAGAGCCCTGTTCAACAACTCAGTCTTCCTAAAAGATAAGCCCCAATGGATGGATCCTCCGCTTCATGAATGCCGACTACCATCACGATGATGAGCAACGGATTCGTGAATTAGGCTGACTTATGTTGTTTTGCTGCGAGGATAGCGTACCAAATTATGATTAGTCAACTCATCATCCTAGAGAGAGAATAAATCTGATGAAGAAAATAGCTCGGAGCAAACTAATCGCAATAGTGATGAATAAATTGGGGATAACCGAACTCAAAACCATACTGTTGTGGCGTTTCTGCTAGTGAAATCTATTGGCAAAACGCAGCTCTAAGCATGCCATGGGGGCGATCGCCCCTGATGTTTAGACCCTACAGTTGAAATTCAAAATAACTGATTGGGCAATCAGAAAACGCCGTCTGTATCGTAGCCCACACCAGAGTAGGTTCAATAGATTCTGAGCCCAACTGTTCAGGATTTTGGGAAAGGTCTGCGAATTTCAATCGAACCCAGCCTCTGCGGTATTGACGCCATTAATCAACTGAGAAAATGAACGAAGTAGACAGAGTTAACCCCATAAAAGGCTCCAAGGCTAGTCGCTTTTCTCGGGCTGGGGCCGGAGTTTGGGGGCGGTGGCGCTATGGGGTGTGTGGGGCGATCGCCACGCTCATTATTCTGCTTCAGCCGGGGCATCTGCTGCCGGGGCAATCGGCGATTTCCCTAGCTGCCGCACCCGCGACTGAACTGCGTGGGGTGTGGATGACCAATGTAGACAGCGATGTGCTGATGTCGACAGACAAGCTCAAAGCAGGGCTAGCGCGGCTGGCACGGCTGCGGTTCAACACGGTTTATCCGGTGGTATGGAACTGGGGCTATACGCTTTATCCCAGCCCCCTAGCTGAATCGGTGATTGGGCGATCGCACCTGCCCAATCGAGGGCTGCGCCACCGAGACATGCTGGCTGAGGCGGTCGCTGAGGGCCATCAGTTGGGGCTAGCCGTAATTCCCTGGTTTGAATTTGGGCTGATGGCACCTGCGGGGTCGGAATTGGCCCAGCGCCACCCCGACTGGCTGACCCAGCGCCAAGACGGCACCCAGGTCGTGATGGAGGGCATCTGGCCACGGGTATGGCTCAATCCGTTTCATCCCGACGTGCAGCAGTTCATTGTTGGGATGATCACAGAACTAGTAGAAACCTATGATGTGGATGGCATTCAGCTAGATGATCACTTTGGCCTACCCCGCGAACTAGGCTACGACCCTTACACGGTGCAGCTCTATCGCCAAGAGCACAATGGGCAATCGCCCCCAGCCGATGTGAGTGACCCAGCCTGGATGCGCTGGCGGAGCGATCGCATCTCTCAACTCATGGTGCAGATCTTCAACGCTGTCAAAGCCCACGATCCCAACTGCATCCTGTCGCTCTCGCCTAACACCCAAGACTTTTCGTATCGCAATTACCTGCAAGACTGGGGCAGTTGGGAACGGCGCGGCTATGTGGAAGAAGTGATCTTGCAGGTCTATCGGGATAGCCTGACTCCCTTTCGCACTGAGCTAGAGCGCCCAGAGGTTCAGCAGGTTCACAGCCATATTCCTCTAGCAGTGGGCATCCTAGCCGGACTCAAGAATCAGCTCGTGTCACCAGAGCTGATTCAGCAAAAGGTCAACGCCGTGCGGCAGCGGGGGCTATCGGGGGTAGCGTTCTTTTTCTACGAAACCCTAGACCAACGGGATGGCTTACTCGAACAGCTCTTTCCCGAGCCGGCTGAACGTCCCTTGTCCGCCAGCCTCACTCGCCGGAGTTGACCTAGGCTGCTCGAATTTACACCTCGCAGCGCTGCAATGATGCGGTCGATGATCTCTCTTGCTGCCCGCTGGCCCAGTTGACGGCAGCAGCGCAATCAGTAGGAGTGCTCAGGAACCGATAGAATGAACGGTGTTCGCCATTCTAAATTTATTGCGATACCGCTATGACTGAGGCTGCTACGCCTGCCGCTACTACGGCTCCCTTTTCTCCCCAAGAGATTGCTGCTGAGGGCATTAAACCCGACGAGTATGCCGAGATTGTGCGCCGCCTAGGGCGTCACCCCAATAAGGCCGAACTGGGCATGTTTGGCGTGATGTGGTCGGAGCACTGCTGCTATAAGAATTCACGCCCGCTGCTGGCACAGTTCCCAACGGAGGGCGATCGCATTCTGGTTGGGCCAGGCGAAAACGCCGGGGTTGTGGATTTTGGCGATGGGCTGCGGGTGGCGTTCAAAATTGAGTCTCACAACCATCCCTCAGCGGTAGAGCCGTTTCAGGGCGCGGCCACGGGGGTGGGCGGCATTCTGCGCGATATTTTTACCATGGGGGCGCGGCCCTTGGCCGTGCTTAACTCCCTGCGGTTTGGCAGCTTAGAGGATGCTCGAACGCGGCGGTTGTTTAGCAGCGTGGTGGCGGGCATTGCCCATTACGGCAACTGCGTCGGTGTGCCCACTGTGGGCGGCGAGGTGTATTTTGATCCGGCTTACGGGAGCAATCCCTTGGTCAACGCCATGGCGATTGGGCTGATGGAAACGCCCGATATCGTCAAATCTGGGGCAACCGGCTTGGGCAACCCGGTGCTGTATGTCGGCTCGACGACGGGGCGAGATGGCATGGGCGGCGCTAGCTTTGCCAGCGCTGAACTCAGCGACGAGTCGATAGACGATCGCCCAGCCGTGCAAGTGGGCGACCCTTTTTTGGAGAAATCGCTGATCGAAGCCTGTTTAGAAGCATTCAATACGGGGGCGGTGGTCGCCGCCCAAGACATGGGCGCTGCGGGGATCACCTGCTCCACCGCTGAAATGGCGGCGAAGGGAGGCGTCGGCATTGAGCTAGATCTCGATAAAATTCCCGTGCGAGAGACGGGCATGGTGCCCTATGAATTTTTGCTGTCGGAATCTCAAGAGCGGATGCTATTTGTGGCGACGGCAGGGCGAGAGCAAGAGCTGATTGACATCTTCCACCGATGGGGGCTGCAGGCGGTGGTGGCGGGGACAGTCATCGCTGAGCCGATTGTGCGCATCCTCCATCAAGGGGACGTAGCGGCAGAGGTGCCTGCCCTGGCGCTATCTGATGATACGCCGATTTATCATCGAGAGCTGCTGGCAGAGCCGCCAGACTATGCTCGTCACGCCTGGGCGTGGAGTGAGTCCGCGCTGCCCCCCTGCGACGCCGCAGGTCTTGAGGATATGAATTGGACGGCGGTGCTGCTGCACTTGCTTGATACGCCGACGATCGCCTCTAAGCGCTGGGTGTATCGTCAGTACGATCATCAGGTGCAGAACAACACAGTGCTGTTGCCGGGTGGGGCAGATGCGGCGGTGGTGCGGCTGCGATCGCAACAGGCTACGCCGCCCGTTGCTCCCGCCACCTGCAAAACCGGGATCGCCGCTACGGTAGACTGCAATCCCCGCTATGTGTACCTGCATCCCTATGAGGGAGCCAAGATGGCAGTGGCAGAAGCCGCGCGCAATCTAAGCTGCGTTGGTGCAGAACCGCTGGCAGTTACCGACAACCTTAACTTTGGCAGCCCCGAAAAGCCCATCGGCTATTGGCAATTGGCCGAGGCCTGCCGAGGCTTAGCAGAAGCGTGCCGTGAGTTTCGCACGCCTGTGACGGGGGGTAACGTATCGCTCTACAACGAAACAGTGGATTCAGCTGGGGTGCCTCAGCCGATCTACCCTACCCCCGTTGTGGGCATGGTGGGGCGTGTGGCGGATGTGACCCAAGTGGTGGGGCAGGGTTGGCAGCAGGCGGGCGATCGCCTCTATCTTCTTGGGTCTCTCACCGATGTGACGCTGGGCGGGTCGGAATATCTAGCTAGCGTTCACCAGACAATCGCGGGGATGCCACCCATCGTCAACTTTGAGCTAGAACAGCGGGTGCAGGCGGTGTGTCGCGAGGGCATTCGTCGGGGTTGGGTGCGCTCAGCCCATGATTGCGCTGAGGGTGGGCTGGCAGTGGCGATCGCCGAATCTGCCATCAGCGGCGAGCGGGGAGCGGATATTTATCTGCCAGCCAATGGAGGGCAGCGCTGGGATACCCTGCTCTTTGGTGAAGGGGGCGCGCGTATTGTGGTCTCTGTCACCCCTGAGCAGACGCCCGCCTGGGATGCCTACTTAATGGAGCAGTTGGGCAACCGCTGGCAAGCCCTCGGTACTGTCGGAACCGCTGCTATGCCGCTGCGCGTGCTAGCGTCTGACCAGACAGTGTTGCTGGACGCTACCATGGCAGAGTTACACCATGCCTGGGCCGGGGCGATCGCTCGCCGAATGATGTCATGACAGGGGGCACCCTACTTTTATAGCCCTTACCTCAATCTCTCTCCCATCGGAGACTACTAAGTACACACCTCTCGACCCTCGCCCCCTCTGTCTTCCTCTCCCAAAAATGGGCAATGAGAGACCGAACAGCAAGGGTTGCAAGACTAGGATTGGCTCTGATGACACGGCACTCACACCACCTTTCAACCCAATCTGTCAGGCAGACTGAACTGATCGTTGATGTAATCTGGGCACTAACGATTGGGGTTTGGGATATAGGATGATTAAGGAACCGTTAACGCTAGCTAAAATTTGGCGCGATCGCCCCCTCGCAGATTCAGATCGACGCTAGCCCTGCAATACTCTGGCACCCATCTGAATGGGGGCGTCCTAATCAGTTAATGATTGGAATCCTCCTTGAAGTAAAAGGTCGCAGATTATTGATTGAACAGATGATTGAGCGGGTGCGATCGCCCCGACTCGACTACAGCAGTCCCCAAGGTATTAGCCTCCAACGCTCATGATTCCCACGCTAAAGATAGGTAGACCTCGGTTGATTGTGACTCGGTTGATTGTGAATAGTTAATCCTTCCAACGAACCCTGTACCCTGTAGCTGTCGTCAGCCATAGGGTGCGACCCGCAATGCCATCTATCTCGTATATTCACTGGATGAATTCACTGAAGCCCCGCCCGCTCTTGGCCTCAGGCCTTTCCCGTTACCGTAGACTTATCCGCTGCCCGTCGTGCTAAATCGCTGCAACAGAATCACTGGCCAGAATTTTCTTCCGTGAGGTGTTGCTCGTTGCTGACAAGCACTCGCTCTAGGCACAGCGCTGATCTGCCCTGTTGATTCCGCTCTCTTGATCCCGTTAATAACGCCGATTCGCGTCTGCCTAGTTTGGAGCCAAACCATCCATGATTCCCACCTCTGATGACCATTCCAAGTCTTGGAATGCTGCTGCTGAGTCCGACCATCCCGATAAGCCAGAGGAAGCGTGTGGTGTGTTTGCCATCTACGCACCGGGAGATGATGTCGCTAAACTGACCTACTTTGGGCTGTTTGCCTTGCAGCATCGAGGGCAAGAATCCGCAGGCATCGCTACGTTTGAGGGCATTCATGCCAGCGATCCCACCACAACTCGCGTGCATTTGCACAAAAACATGGGGTTGGTATCTCAGGTGTTTAATGAAGCCATCCTGAACGAGATGCGGGGAGAAATTGCTGTAGGGCACACCCGCTATTCAACCACAGGCTCCAGCAAGGTTGTAAACGCCCAACCGGCAGTCGTAGACTCGCGACTGGGCACTCTGGCTCTGGCTCACAATGGCAATCTGGTCAACACGGGGAACCTGCGTGATGAATTGCTGAAAGCCAATGCGCAGCTGCAAACCACGACCGATTCTGAGATGATTGCCCATGCGATCGCCCAAGAAGTAGATCTGGGTCAAAGCTGGACAGACGGTGCTATCAATGCCTTTAAGCGCTGTTCCGGAGCCTTTAGTTTGGCGATCGCCACTCCGGCGGGGCTAATAGCAGCCCGCGACCCCAATGGCATTCGCCCCTTAGTGATTGGCGTTTTGCAAGATGAGCACAGCAACGGCACACCGCGTTATGTGATTTCCTCAGAAACCTGTGGCCTTGACATTATTGGGGCCGACTATCTGCGAGATGTAGAACCGGGGGAACTGGTGTGGATTGACCATAACGGGTTGCAATCTATTCACTGGGCCAGCGAAACGCGCAAGCTCTGCATCTTTGAGATGATCTATTTCGCCCGACCCGACAGTTTAATGAACGAAGAAAGCCTCTATAGCTATCGTCTGCGGCTAGGGCGACAACTGGCAATAGAGTCAGGGGGCGATTTAGATGTGGATTTGGTCATGGGAGTGCCTGATTCAGGGATTCCGGCTGCTATTGGCTTCTCGCAGCAGTCTGGGGTGCCCTTTGCTGAAGGGCTGATCAAAAATCGCTATGTGGGCCGCACCTTCATTCAGCCAACCCAGAGCATGCGGGAGTCAGGCATCCGCATGAAGCTAAACCCCTTGCGAGATGTGTTGCAGGGCAAGCGCATTATTATTATTGATGATTCACTGGTGCGCGGCACGACCAGTCGCAAGATTGTCAAAGCCCTTAGGGATGCGGGCGCAACAGAAGTCCACATGCGAATTTCGTCACCCCCGGTGACACACCCCTGCTTCTATGGCATTGATACGGATACCCAAGATCAGCTAATTGCGGCTACCAAGTCTGTTGCCGATATCCAAACCCATATCGGTGTTGATTCGCTGGCTTACCTCAGCTGGGACGGCATGCTGACGGCCACCCAACAAGACCGCGAAACCTTCTGCTCAGCCTGCTTTACAGGCGACTATCCGGTGGCAGTACCCGAAACATTTAAGCGCTCTAAGCTACGCTACGAAGCAATTGCCGTTGGGTCAACGCCAGCGGGTTGAGCGGAGCTGTGGATAGATCCTTGGGTTAACGTCAGGTTCGGTTAAGAGGGTTTTGGGGCATCGCGCGACGCGTGATGCCCCAAAACCCTTAATGTCCTGTGCGCGATGCGCACGACACCTTGAGAGTTTGAGTTTATCCCGAACTCAGGTTAGCCTAAGCAGGCTGAAGAAGTTCCCTTGTGTGTAGAGGGCGATCGCCCCCTTACACGTAGACCTTGGCGATCGCGCCCGTGGGGCAGCCCGTAGTCAATATCCGGCCCGGCAGGCACAATGCCGCTGGGGTTAAGCTCGGGCAGTCCGGCGTAGTAGAGCTGCTTGACATGCTCGGTGCTGCACCATTCAGTCACCCCTGGCTGTTGGTACAGGTCGCGGCAGTAGGCCCACAGGTTGGGGAAATCGACCAGGCGCTTGAGGTTGGTCTTGAACAGTCCGTGGTAGGCCAGATCAAAGCGAAACAGGGTGGTGAACATACACCAGTCGGCCAGGGTGATCTGGTCGCCCACTAGGTAGCGCTGCTGGCCCAGAACGCCCTCCCAGTGCCCCAGCGCCTCAAACAGCTCAGTCACGGCACCGTTGTAGGCGGTTTGGGAGGCGGCAAAGCCGCTGCGGTAGACGCCATTGTTGATCGGCTGGTAGATCGCGTCCATGGCTGCGTCAATGGCGGGGTGCAGGGCCTCGGGGTAAAAGTCGCGATCGGGGAAGGCGGCGAATTCATTAAATTCTGAGTTCAGCATTTGAATGATCTGCCGCGACTCGTTGTTGACGATGGTTTGGGTCTGCTTGTCCCACAGCACCGGGACGGTGACGCGACCGCTGTAGTCGGCCTTGGCGCGGGTGTAGATCTGCCAGAGATAGTCGGCCCCGTAGAGGCTGTCGGGAATGCTGCCCCAGCGCTCGGAAAATTTCCAGCCCTGGTCGCTGATCACCGGGTCAACGATGGAGATGCTGATCACGTCTTGCAGCCCTTTGAGCGATCGCAGCAATACCGTGCGGTGTGCCCAAGGACAGCCCAGGGAGACGTACAGGTGGTAGCGCCCTGGCTCTGCCTTAAAGCCGCTGGAGCCATCTGCTGTGATCCAGTTGTGAAACAGGGTGGGCATCCGCTTAAACTGGCCCGAGTCGTCGCGCTCAGTCCATTCGGTCGTCCATTTGCCGTCGATGAGTTTGCCGAGTGCCATGGAAGTTTCTCCTTTGTGAATGGGTGGATGGGTGAATGGGTGGATGGGTGGATGGGTGGATGGGTGGATGGGTTTCGGGTGTTGGGTGTTGGGCAGAACCTAAAACCTGAAACCTAAAACCTAAAACCTAAAACCCCAATCAATCAAATCGGTAGGCGGCCATGCTGAAGGCTCCGTAGGTGAATCCTTGGTTGACCTGGTGGCCCTTACCGCCTGCGCCCAGGGCGACAAACAGCGGCAGCAGGTGCTCGTCGGTAGGGTGGTTGCGTTCGGCATGGGGGGCGAGCTGGCGGTAGTTGACCAGGGCGGTGAGGTCGTTTTGGGCGATGGTGTCCGCCAGCCAGCGGTCAAACTCCGCTGCCCAGGTGGGGGGCGCGGCGTGGTAGTCGCTGTTGAAGGCGGCCATGTTGTGGGTGGCGGCCCCGCTGCCGATGATCAGCACGCCTTCGTCGCGCAGGGGGGCCAAGGCTTTGCCCAGGTGCAGGTGGTGGGCGGGGGTTTCCCGCGACTGCACTGAGAGCAGCACCACCGGAATCTGGCCTTCTGGGTCCATCAAGATCAACGGTGTCCAGGTGCCGTGGTCGTAGCCGCGACGGCTGTTGAACCGGGGGGCAAAGCCTGCCTGGGTGAGCAGCTCGGACACCCGTTCGGCCAGGGCGGGGTGGCCCGGTGCCCGGTAGACCATCTCTGACAGGTGGGGCGGAAAGCCGCCAAAGTCGTAGATAGTCTGGGGCTGGGGGGTGGTGCTGATGGTGGGCTGGGCGGTGAGCCAGTGGGCCGAGATCGCCAGGATGGCGGTGGGCGGTTCGGGCAGGGTGGCGAGGAGCTGGCGCAGGAAATCTTGGGTGGGGCCGGTGCGAATGGGGAGATCTGGCGCTCCGTGGGAGATGAAGAAGGTGGGAAGAGTCATGGGAGGTGGATGGGTGGATGGACAGTGTAATGAGTTCACGTTCAGATTGTTTTAACTAGAACAAAAGCTTGACAGAAAGCATTAGGGGGTGAGAGTGTAGGAACCTGCGTGGGTTTGCTGGTAGCAGAGACAGCGCCTAGAGGTTCTCGGTACGAGGTTTCGGTGGTAGGGAACGCATTGGTTGTGGGGATGGCGAGGGCGATCGCCAGAGGAACAGCGAACAGCGTCGGCAAAGGGTGAATCATCGGATAACGTCCTGTTTGTTTTGTCTCGTATAGTTTGTATTAGAACTATTTGGTTTCAGGCTAGCACTTCTGGGGGGCGATCGCAACCCCCTATCCAAACTTTTCTTGGGGCGCAGGGTGCAAGGGAGGCTGAACCCTGGAACCCGAACCCCCTACTCCCGCTGCAACACAAAGAAAAACGGCTGCTCCATACCTTTGAGATCCATCCAGCCCAGCAGGGGCAGCAGTTACAAGGGGTTGACGCAGATGGTTCCGCCTCGTCCGGTCTCAAACACTAGGGGGTGTACCTGCTCTGCGCTTTCAAACTGCTTGCCGTGCCAGTGATACGCTTCTAGCGCCCCATCGAGGGGATCGTGGGTGGGAAAGCCAGAGCCTTTCCAGGGGCCAAACATGGCCTCTATCTCAATGGGGTCGAGGCGATCGAAGATGGATAAAGCCGTTTGAGTGCTGATTGCGGCGGGGTTGGCGACTGCATCGGCAAAGATTTCCACAGTGCCACCCTTTCTGCTTTGTACTTGCGTCGTGGGAATGGAAGATATACGGATCTTAGCTGCCTATCTACCCATGAGAAGGCTATTATGCAGATTATTCGCAGCCCATTCACCTTGTAGGGATGATCAGGCAGCAAGTAATCTATCTATCTACCCTGTAGAAGGAATTAGGCAAACAGTAGCGATCCAATAACTTGTTGTACTGCTTCGATTCTGGGTTATGGCTGTAGTTTGAAGCGTATCTGTTTCCATCCAAGGTTAAGTTGTTTGAAGGTTACCGATGGGAGAGATTTGTTATACAGGTAATCCACCAAACTTATTGGCAAAGCCCGTATGACAATCACAACTATCTCGGCATATTTTTTGATTGCTTGCTAGGCCAAATTTGCAGAATCGTTCAGCCTGAGCCATATTGGAGAACTCATTGGCGCGACTCATTGGCGCGATAGAGGTTGAGCGCGAAGTTACGAGCGACAGCGAAGATTTGCGGCAACTGGTGCATGCGAATGCGAGAAGCATCTTCGCCCTGGGTCACATCCTGGACGTGGTGTACCTCGTTTTCAACGCCCCAATGGTCCCGAATGCGCTGAGCAAAAGATTCCGCTGATTCTTAAAAACGACGCAATAACGACGCAATATAGTAGCGAGTCTCGGTCTCTCGACGGAGTTGTCCACCGTACTTGAATTGGCGCTCACTCTCCACGCGAATCAATGTCGTCAGCCCTGGACAGGGTTTGATGTCATCAAGGATCCAAAGGCTGACGATCCGCTTCTCTAGTCGCCCATGGCCTTTACTGAGGTCGCTGTAGCTAGCTTCAGCGATAAAGTTGGCCTGAACGCTTTTATGCAAGGTGCCTTGATTGCCTTTGAGGGCACCCAACTAGTGATTTTCGCTCTCAATAATCAGTTGACAGGTTTTTTTGTGTGCTAATCGCATCAAAGGCAATCACCACACCCTTAAGCGCCAGTTGCTCGATAAACTCCGGCAAGGCTTTAATTTCGTTGGTTTTGCGGTCTACCTGATAGGGTTCCAAAATCAGCCCTCGCTCCACCAGATAGGCACTGACCAACAGAATGGCTGGGTGAGGGGGAGAGCCAGGATTGTCGCTCTCCAGTTGATACGACCCGCGCAAGACCTTGCCATCCACCGCTAAGGTTTCACCGGCTAACGGTTCAATGCCAAAGAACCGAGCTAAGGCGGCTGAATACTGCCCATAGTCCAGCTTCAGCAGCACCCGGCGAATCGTGCTGTAGGAGGGAAGGCGGCCTTTAGGTGGGTTGAAGAGGTCAATCAACTCGCGCTGGTAGCACCTCAGCCAGTCGCCGATAGACAAAAACCCTCGATTTCCTGCCGTCGTTAGGGTAAAGAGCGCCAGGCACAGGGCCATGTGAGGCCGCTTTCCAGACGCCTGATGCACATCCGGCAGGTCAGCGAAGGTCTCGAAAATCTCAATTTTCTCAGGCCGCCCCTCAAGGCTAGGTTGCAGGGTAACAATAGGGGATAGTGGGGGGAGATGCATCAGCTTTGAGAAAAAGTGGATCAGTCTGAAACTCTAGCATTTTCCACCTTCCTTGAGAATGAAATGACCCTGGCTAGAAGCCAGTTTTGGAGAAGAATACAAGGTAACGCCCGTCAATTACTCTAGGCAGAGGAGAGTTTTTGTGAGGTAGGTATAGACGCACCTGGGAACAGATTCATGAGTCCTATGAGCGTCTGAAACCCTTTCTCCAAGTGAGGAACTGGGAAAACCTTTAGCCAAGGTTGTAGCAGATTTGAACTCACCCAGGGCAATAGAATTAAGCGAAGCTTATTAAGCCAACTCTTCCATCCATGCCCTGTATCCCAGGCTAAATGTTGGGTAAACGACGAGACCACGCCTGAGTCATCCCGTTCTGGTGGGGGAGTCCCATCAGGACGCCATCGGTGGCGTGTGCAATGCGACCATCAAATAGGCGCTCATGACAACCTCCCACCACTTTTCAATCACAGCATAGTCAGTCACACGAAAGTCAGCCCATCCGCGTTCATTTTTGCTTTGCTTGAAGCCATATTCTACCCAGTTTCGCAGACCATCCAGGTGTCCAACCTGTGTGTAGGAAACCCCATCAATGCAAGTCATGACCATCCAGGTTGAGGTCGAGGGTAAGACATCTTTATCCGTGGTCAGTTGCCAGTAGCGTTGGGCCCGGCGTTTGCCATAAATAAGCTCTCGGATAAAGCGAGTCTCGCACTTACTATCACTGAACTGTCGTTCATCCTCGCGCCAGCGATTGGTCTTGACCCGTTGCTCCCTGGGCAATAGCACCGCATGATTAGAGCGAATCGCCAGCACATAAGGGAGTCCCAATCGCTAAAGTCATTGAAGAGCGATAAGACCTAGTTAGTGCCAGTGCCGTATCAGTTTGGAATAAAGTCTTATTACGATGCACGATTTAGTGTCAGTTCGGCAAATCCCTAACCCATGCCGCGAGGTTGCAGCAGCGCTACCAAACTCACGTAGTGGGAGTAAGCTCAAACCGGTTCAACTTAAATTGAGGGTGATGATGCTACGCCCCTCAGGCGATCGCCCCTTGCACATCGTGCTCACGACTGACAGCTAGTTACGCCAGTATTCAGGGAGCCACCGAGTGCGCCTAATGTGGGCTCGGCAGGCTGATACGCACCACCGTACCCCGACTTGGATTAGACTCAATCGCTAACACACCGCAGTGTGCTTCCACAATACGTTTGACGATGGCTAACCCCAGCCCGGTTCCTTCTGGCTTGGTAGAGAAGAAGGGCTGCGTCAATCGAGTCAGTTGGTCGGGTGGGATAGGCGCTCCACCGTTTTGCACCTCTAGGGTGGCTCGCTCTAATGCATCAATATAGACTCGGCACTGCACCGTTTCACCAGGGGCGATCGCCTCACAGGCATTTTTTACCAGGTTGATGAGAACCTGCTTCAGCTTGGAGCGATCGCCCATCACCAAAACCGCGTGAGATGGCGCATTAAAATGGAGCGATCGCCCATTGGCCTCAGGCATCTGCTGCAACCCTAAAAGCTCTGCTGTTAGAAATGCCGATAGATTCAACAGCTCTAACTGTAGCTCCTGAGGTCTGGCAAACATCAGCAATTCGCTCAGCAGATTTTGCAATCGCTCTGCTTCCGCTAGCGCCAATGCCACCCGTTCACGATCGCCCGCCGTCGTGGCATTTTTTTCAAAGTGTTGCAACCCTATCGTCATCGTCGTGACTGGGTTTCGCACTTCATGGACGATCATCGAAGCAAATTCCCCCAGTGCAGCCAGCCGCTCCTGGTGAATGAGCCGCTCCTGCGCGTGCTGCAACTCTTCCGTCCGGCGAGACACCTCAACTTCCAGCAATTCGTTAAACTGTCGCTGCTGCTGATACATTTGGTAATTATCCACCGCTGTCGCCGCACGCTCGGCAAACAGTTCTACCGTACGAATCTCGTCATTGCTAAACGGATGCGGAGTTCGACAAAAGGAGCAAATTGTGCCCATAATAGCGCCCTGGGCCGTGCGCAGAGGCACCCCGAGATAGGCTTCATACCCCGGTGGCGGGGCTCCATACTCAGGATGCTGCTGTGCATCTGCTACAGCTAGAGTTTTGCCAGTGCGCACAACGGTTGCAGTCAAAGTGCCATGCAGCGACACTACATTGCCATCACGGGGGCTATCTTCTGCCGTGCAGACCATCACCATGCCCGGTTCGCTCTGGCAGAGGGTCACCACAGTGCCATCTACCTGCAGCAGGTCGCTGACACCCCGAGCTACCTGTCTGAGGTACGATTGCAAATCCCCGCCACGATAACTTAACGATGCCAGGATTTCGAGGGTGCGGTGCGCCTGCTGCCATGAGGGTTGAGTTGCAGGATGCTCAGGGATAAGAGTCATGGGGCTAACGGAATTTAGCGAGAGCTAACTGAGGAGGCTAACAATGAGGGGTAGTCGTGAATGCTGACGATACACGCCTAAAGCGCTGATGGATGTTGAGGTGATGGATGTTGATCAGTCTTCAAAGGCTTTTTTATCTTGGCTTTCTAAGCTTTTAAGCAAGTAATGGCTTTAACTAACCCCAAAAATGTACTCTATTTCTGAATCTCATTTCCCAATTTCTGGGGAGTGGTGTTTAGGTAAAGATTTTGTATGGTGCAAGCACAGCCTGCCCTATACAAAATTCTTGCCAGTTTAGAACTACCAACCTCGGATAGTCGTGGGTTCCATAAATGAAAATTATTCTGAAGTTGGCTAGCTGGAACTCATAGGCAGCATCCAACCAATTTTGATGGTGTTCAATTCACAGAATTAGCTATGACAGTAACAAATCTGAGGAAAAAACGTAAGCTCTGGGCATAAGTCTTTGCGTTTGTTATGAAAGCTGCCAGCGGCGTCGCCAGCTTGAAGTTGACTCCAGCAAGGATTGTGACTGCATGTGCTGCTGCCGTGCCAGGATCATCGCAGCCGTATCCATCAGCGTAGGATCACGATACGGAATGGCAGCGCGAGTATGCAGATGCTCCTGCTCCATCAGAGAGAGGGGGGGCAATAGCGTTGGATTGAATCCTGCAACGGTGCCCTGAGCCCATTCGTGGCGTGGTGCGGTGCGATCGCTCTGGGGAATTGTGCCGATATGCAACCCCGCTGCTAGCATTGCGGCCCGCACCGACGCAGAGCGCGAGTAGGTGGCTAGCCGTCCATCTGGCGCTAGGCACTGCGCCACCTGATGCATTAATTCCACCGTCCACATTTGCGGGCAACGCCGAGGCGAAAAGGGATCGAAGAAGATGGCGCTAGCCTGCAGATTCTCAGCACGTAACTGCTGGATAGTTTGGCGAGCATCCCCAATAAGCAATGTCGCGGAGAAGTTGGAACGATGGGATTGATGGGCGATCGCCAACTCTTGCAAAATCTCTCGCACAGGCGGCGTCCACGAGTCGAGCACTGGCGGTTGGATTGCTGCCACGGGTACTGTGGCATCGAGTTCTAGCGCATACACCGTGACCTGGCATTGGGGATGGATAGCCCAAATGGTTTCTAGGGCGGCGGCGGTGTTATAACCTAGCCCATAGCACACATCCAACAGGCAAAGGTGTAAGCGTTGCGCTAGGCGAGGTAAATCAGTGGCGATCGCATACTTGGCAAATGCCTCTGTTCGGGCACCCTGCTGACTGTGAAACGCCTCCTGAAATTCTGTGGAATAAAAGGTAAAAGACCCATCCCCCGTCTGTTGAGGCTGCCATTGTTTGGAATGTTCCACCAAATTAGAAAGGTTTTCAGTCTGCAACGGTTTAGATGGCGAAGGAAGTAACAAAGGAAAATGCAGACAATACAGCAGCCCAAAGACAAGACAAAACTTAGGGGCGTGAGGCCTTGAACCTTTAGGTAGCCATCGCCATACTGGAGTGTTTTTCCATTACCCATCCCCAACCCAATATTAAAAACGATCAAGGGGTGCGGTCACAAAGCAACCACACCCCTTGATTATGGCCTCAAGGCCATTTATGTCTTAACAGCAATTCTCAATTTGAAACATACGTACTGCTTTCGGTGCTTCTGAGCGACTCTTAGGTTCAGCCTCCAGACGAGAGAATAAGCTTTTCAGCCTTTGGCCCTGTGCACATTGCCCCGATTTGGTGAGGCTCATTTTCATAATGAGAATTGGGAGAATTGGTGATATCTTAAACATCTATGTTTTAAAGGCTAAACTCACGCGGGATCAGCCCAACCTATACAGTTGGCAAGCTGTAGGCAGCGTAGACCGCATCCATTGCCATTCGTAGGGCATCAGCGGCATTTGCAATATCTTCCCGGCTATGGAATCCGTCAAACCGTTCCATAACCTCTCCATGAACAATCAGTAGCACTGTAGGCAAATTTTTAAGTTGATACGTGTTGGCTAGCCTAAGGCTGTCATCAGCATTAATGCTTACTAATTTGACATCATCCCCCCATTCGGCCTGAACTGAGTTGAGTAGGGGATTAATGAGGCGGCAAAGCCCGCACCACGGGGCCCAAAAGTTCACTAAAACTGGCGTGTCAGAGGCTAAAACTTCTTTTGAAAAGTTCTCTTCATGCACAGTAATCATCATAAGAATTTAAATCTAATCTAAAGTTCAAATTTCCTTTGGGATCAATTTACCAGGATACGTTCCCAGTTGCACGGATTAACACCGGGTGAACCCACCAAAAAATCAGCACAAAAATAGCGACTCCTACATAGGCAGGACGCAGAAACTCTCTCAGCTGAAGGGTTTGACGTCCCTGTGCGATGGCTAAAAAGGGAATGATTGAGGTGCGGGATTTCAAGGTTTCAAAGGATTTGCCATAGCGACTGCCCCAGCGGCGATCGCCATGCCACACCCCAAACAGATGATGCAGGACTAAGCCCACCGACGTGACCACCATAAACGACGTCCCTAACCACAGCGCATGCGCTACGCACCAGATCACCTGACCAACCATCTGAGGGTGGCGGGTAATGCGGATGATCCCCGTTTCAAACAAGTGAACTTCTGGCTTTTGGATGGCCGCAATTTCCAGCAAATTAAAGGTGGCCGGGTATAGAAATAGAAACGAGATGGCAGACAGCGTCCACACCAGCGGAGCCACACCCGGAACTCCCTGAAGATTCCACAACTGCGCCCCATCGTAACGATGGTTAATGAAATAAATAATTAGTACTGCGGCTAGAGGCAAGCTCACCAACGCAAACCCGACTCGGTAAAGCCGTGGCCCTACCATCTGCTCGCCACGGGGTCGTAGCGCTGCCAGACCGCTGTGGGCGATCGCAAACCCCAAAAGCAATGCCAGCATTACAAAATGGCTAGGCGCTAGCCAAGTATTAGTCAATGTGTTGGTCATCTATTGATAGCGTTAGATCCCAGCCTTTAGCGTACCCCGATTTTTAAGTTCTCGGGTAAGCAGCATGCCAACCACATGACAGTGGAGCAAGCACCTGACTAAAAAATAAAGCTGGTGCCCATCTGCTTTAGATCGAGCAGGTGGAGTCCGCTGCCAGAGCCATGGCTGTCAAAGCCATTATGAATTGCCACAAGCAAATGGTGAGGTGCCAGCGGGGCGATCGCCCCCACCACAACACCTAGGTCAAACTGCCCGCTTATCTTACCCCGCTCATCCAGCAGCACGACTTGTCCATCTGCATCTGCCACCACATACCCCCAAGGCGCAGCCGCCAGCACCTTGGGAACGATGCTCAACCCAATGCGCATCAGACGGTAGGGCTTCAGGTCAATCAGCAGCAGCGACGGCTGTCCGCGCTCGATCGCCAACACGGTATAGGGAAACGGGGCAGCAATGCAGTCAGCAACCACGACATCGGCCACCATACTCACCAGATGAGTGCCTCGACGGGTGTGGATATCTAGAATGGATGCCTCAGCCCCCCACTGAGTCGAGAGCGCCAGCACATGGCAGGCATCTAGAGAGACCAGAGCATGCAGCGATCGCTCAGGCAGCCGAATAGACTTGCCCGGGCGCTCGGACACCTTGGAAGCTTGACTCAAGGGCAGCAGCAGCAAATTGCTGTGGCGTTGCGGTGGGATCTGTGGCGATTGCGATTGGGTTGGGGATGCAGTTCGAGCAGGCAACTGCGATGGCATCGGAGAGGGTGCAGTTCCCACGGCCAGCCATCGCCCACTTCGCCCAATGGTTGCGATCACCTTTTGCTGAAACCGGGCAATGGGGCGCGTTATAACCTGATGCGTATCCGGTTGATAGGTCAGCAGATCGATTGTCGATGAACTAATCGCAAAGCATCCTTGGGGGCGCACTTGCAATGTGGTAGGTGCTGCGCTTAAAGTCAGCGTTTGCGCTGCCTCGACTGGCTCATGGTGGCAAAAGGGTTGAGCCCTTATCTGGCTACCGCTGATGCAGTAGCGCAGATAGGCTGACGCATTGCTCGGATCAACGGACTGTAGCTCCGCAACGGGCAATGGTGCGATCGCCAGTGCGGTAACATTAGCATCGACGCTTTCTAAGCCTTCAGACGGCTGAAGCGGTGTCGCGTGCTGAGCCGCTGCGCACCTCTGGGCTGATCCCAACGGTGAGGATATCATGTCCGCGGGTGTGTCAAGATTTGGGCGATCGCCCCCAACCGGCTGCGGCAAAAACAGCGGCTGTGGAGAGGCCCATAGCCCCGTTTCTTCCGCCACCGCATCGATCATCTGCCGCATGGCCTGGGCCGTATGAAATCGGCGAGCAGGCAGTTTTTGCATCGCCTGTTGAATCACGGGCCGCCAAGCTGGAGCGATCGCCGCCGGAAACCCCAGCGGGCGGCTAAGGTGGCAGGCCATTAGCTCCATCGGAGTGCCAGAAAATGGGCGATCGCCCGCCAGTAGCTCAAACAGCAGCACGCCCACCGCATAGAGATCGGAGGCCGCCGCATGTTGCCCATAAAACCGCTCAGGTGCCATATAGGCAGGTGAGCCCGTATTGCCCAGGGCTCCATAGGCATCAGAGGCATCCTGCGCCAGGCGAGCAATGCCAAAGTCTGAAATGCAAGCTGTCCAACCCTGAGGGGTTACCTTCAGCAAAATATTTTCGGGCTTAATGTCACAGTGGATAATGCCCTTGCCGTGAGCATGCTCTAGCCCAGATAAGATATCGCGAATCAGCCGAACACTCTGGGCCATACTGAGAGGCGCATCCGCCTGCATTAACTGCCGCAGAGTGCCCCCTTCGCAATAATCCATCACGAGATGCCGCCCTGTTGCGGTATGCTCTAGCGACTGACAGGTGACAATATTGGGATGCTGCAAACTCAGCAAAAACCGCAGTTCTCGCAAAAACTTATGGGTGGGAAAACGGGCATGATCGAGGCTTTTGAGCGCTACAAGCCGACCCGTTTGGCGATGCACAGCACAAAATACCCGCCCAAATTGCCCCTGGCCTACCAGCCCCAATAGCCGATAGTGCGATCGCTGCCAGTCTTGGCGCAGCGATACCTTACTGGCAGAGCTGCTGCATGATGGCATCGTGATCCAGGTTAGTAATCATGGTTTCAGCCGGTTCTAGGCGCTTGGCTAAGCCCAGCACAAAGCGGTTACAGTCTGCGCCCATCGACTCGCAAGAGGTTTGCAGGCAATGCAGGTCGCGCCGCGACAGGTTGCTAAAAAAGGCTGAGAGAATGCCCGCTTCAAGATGGCAAACTGGGTGCTCAGACGAGGGCGCCAAATGGCTGAAGGGAGAATTCCAGGTTTTAACAACCAAAAAACCACGCGGCTGATAGGTTTGATCGATATCTACCTTGCCCCAGCCATGGGTAATCCAACACTGCTGCAACGCCTGCAAAAATTCCACCATCGGCATATCCGACAGAGAGATCCCGTAATAATCTGTAATGGCTTCGGCAAAGCGGTTGTAGAAGTTTTTACCCCACCAGCGTCCACAGTTAAACAGCACCAAGCGGCTGGCCTGCCCCGTTTCCTTCTCTAGCCCGGAATAGATGCCCTGAATTAGCGTAGACGGCAGCGCTAACAGGCGATCGCCCTGACGATTCTCTAGAATCCCCAGTTCTAGATCACCGCGCACATAGGCATCAGTGGCAAAATAATTGCCAGGGATACGGTCATTAACGAGCAGGTCAGCAACAGAAATCATAGTGAGTTACCCAAAGCGTTCTAGATACGCGCAAAGCGGAGCGAACAAAAACCTCAACAGCAGCCAAATCCACGCGGTCATGACCGACTCGACTACCAACCAATAGTGGCCGCCGTCAGCGGCTCTTCTTCCTCTACCGTCAGCAGGCGTTGCGCTAGCGAAAACATGGGGTGGAACAGCGCCATTTGCTGACTGCCCAGCACTTGGCTCAGTTGCTGCTCTAACAGTCGATATAAGACGGTATCAATTGCAGTGGAACTATAGGCCTGGGCAGATTGACTCAGCCAGCCTTCAAGCCGCTGCTGCACCAGCGCTTCATCCTCTAGCAACATTCCCAGAGCACAGCTGCGCAAAACCAAAATCGCGTTTTTAATACAGCGCTCTAGAGTAGCCACCGCTTCTCCAGGGAGTTCCGACACTAGCTGATCAGCCACAGGTTGCATAATCTCTAGTTCGCGATCGCGCAGGGCCCGATAGGTCGTCAGCCGTCCCGGCAGCGTATCCACATACTGGGTTAGTACGCCAAGTTCCTCTGGCTTGAGATAGCGGTTTTCAGCGTCGTCAAAAACAGCCTCAATTTTTGGATGCATAGGACAATCCGTAAGAAAAAGAAAGATCAAACATTGGAGTCAACACCCCAGCTTAACTAGCGCGGTCACGGCGTTTACAACGCTTGACTCGGCTTGACTCGTGGAGGCATTTGCACCATCGAGGCCATAGCAACCTGCACCAAATCCAGGCACTAGGCCAGGCCTAGTGGTCAAAAAAGTCCAGAGAAATCGTCTAGGGTAAACAGATCAGCGCCCGGTGCAGTGTCTACCGGCGGAGCTGAGAGTGGGGCGATCGCCTCAGCATCCCAATTCATCGCTCCAAAAAACTGCTGCGTGCTCAGCAGCAAGCTCAGCGGCTCCGCAACAGCATCTACAGCCGTTGCTTTGAGTTCCTGCACCTCGGGCGGTTGATCATCCCAGTTAAACCGGCCAAAGAATTGACTTGCACTCGTTTGCAGCCACGGCACGGCGGGGAGATGGGCGCTAGAGCTGTTGCGCTGCGCCAAAATCATGCTGCTCATCCCAACCGCTCCCCAGAACGCAACCGTTTTTCAATATCGCGGGCGGTTGCCCCTTCATTCATCCAGAACGACGCTGCATCAATGCGGTCTTGTCCTCCTAAAAGGAACTTGCAGTAGGTTTCGCCCATGGAGTAGCACTGAATCTCAATGCAACTCAGCTGCTTTTTCACCAATTCGGTAAAGAAGCCAGCAAACAGCCCGGCATAGAGATAGCACACGGGCTTGCCCACATCGCCCAGGGTGCGCGCTACCGCAGAGTCAAAGATGTTAATGAACATGAAGCCTTGCTTGCGATCGCCCATATCCACTTCCCACCGACCCCAGCCTTGAGCCGTAAAGGGCCACCACCACGTTTCGAGCAGAAACATTAGATTGGTCTGACGCACATTGCGATCAAACTCTTGCTCAAACCACTTCTCAAAGAAAAACGCGTCTTTCTGACCCCACTCGCACCCGATGGTATACATCGTGGCGGCAGCAGCGTCGCCCACCTCTTCCTGCAGCCCTTCCACCAATCCAATGATGAAATCTTCAGTGGTGAGCACGTTGTAGCTTTCGTTCCAGTCAATAATCGTGCCCTGACTGGCATCAAACTGAAAGAAATCGCGGAAACCGTAGTGGTTGTGCTTCTTCGCGTGTTTGAGTTTAACGGGATGTTGAATTGCGCTCACCATAGACATCTCTCATGCGAGTTGAAAGGATCCGGATCTAGAACAACATCTAGAACAACGTTATGAGCCGTTTAAGCGTTTGATGTTTTGGAGGAGCATATGTCGTCGCCATACGCTCCCAACCATTAAGGCTGTAGCATTGTTCTGTGCAGTAGAAAGGGAATCGCGCCAGAAGCGCTAATCAGACATTGGATGTTTTTCCCTGACAGCTTCAGTGTTCCCTACGCCTTAGGGAACTAACTGCTTTACATCGATTGTCTGTAGAGATTTATGAACAGCGCTAGCTATATCCCTTTAATGGGTCGATTCGGGAACCTCCTAAACCAGTCTGTCCGTCTTGTATACAGTACGGTTTAGCGTTGATTTAGCCCCACACTGCGGGACTGAACCAACGCGATCGAACTCACGGTTTGCCCTTGAATTCCCTAATGCTCCGCCTTCGATTGCTTCAGCCCTTCTAAACCCCAATCGCCATCAAACTAGCGGCATGAATTGCAGCGCCAATCAGCCCCACGCGGGAATTGAGCACGACATGAACGGGGATATCTTTCATCAGCGGACTCACTCGCCCCTTCTGCAAGAAGGCGCGGAGGAATGTGCCTTCTTGCAGCAAGTCTAGGTTTTTCATGGCAATACCGCCTGCTACGTATAGCCCCCCATAGGGCAGCAGCTTCAGCGCCAAATTCCCTGCTTCTGCTCCATAGGCGTCGATGAACAGCTTCATTGTTTCTTGGCTGAGATAGTCAGTCTCGGCATGTGCCGCTTTAGAGATTTCAGCCGCGAGGTCTACCGTCTTGCGTTCTTGCCCAATTTCGCTTTGCCAGGTGCGATAGATCTGCGTCATTTCGGGCGATTCTTCAGATGTATGGCGATCGCGCAAAAACTGGTAAATCGCCACAATGCCCATACCCGAAACCACTCGCTCCGCCGATATGCGTTCAATGTTGTAGCGATCGCGCAAATACTTCAGCAGCTGAAACTCTAGCTCCGAACGGGGCGCAAAGTCGGCATGCCCCCCTTCGCTGGCATAGGTGCGATAGCCATCAGCATGGGGAATGAGGAAACCCTGCCCTAACCCCGTGCCGGCCCCAATGATGGCTACGGGTGCCATCATCTGGGGCACCCCCTGTTGCAACGTATAGATATCTTCAACACCTAGACCTAGCACTCCATAGCCCACTGCTGCAAAGTCGTTGATCAGACTCACCAGCGGAATATTGAGCTTATGACACAGATCATCAGCAGCCAGCGACCAGCCCAAATTCGTTAAGTCAGAAGTTTGGTTAACCACTGGGCCAGCGATGCCAAAGCAGGCTTTTTCAGCCTGACAAGGCTGCCCTACCTTTTCTGTAGCCTGCTCTATAAACTTATGCACCATCGGCACTAAGCTGCTGAACTCGCGGCTGGCATAGGTGGCTTCATGCAGTGTCAGCAGGGTTGGCAGGGTGGAATCAGGTTTTGGCTCAGCCTGCACCAGTCGCAGAATGGTTTTAGTGCCACCAATATCTCCGGCTAGCAGTAGGGTCATGGGTCTTGCAGGAATGAAGGTTTAATGAGCTGAATGGGGGCGATCGCAGCCCGAATCCATCATAAAGAGCCACGACGCAATCAGCCAGTTAATTTAGCGGCTTAAAATACGTCGTCTTCACGCCCTTCCCACCAGTCTCCTAACGCTAAAAGCGACTGGTTGATCTCCTCCAAGGTTTTAGCGTAGTCTTCTGGCGATAAATGGGGGCGTTGTTCCTGCAGCTTTTTCAAACGCAACTGAGCCAATAGCCAAGGCTTGGCAGCGCTGCCAGTGTGTTCAATAAATTGAGCTAGTTCGTTACTATCCATAGATCAATGATAAATAGACTTATCCGTTTCCTGAAGCTACTGCCTTGAGCATGGTTGTAAAACTTACTCAGAGAAAGAGTCCCACACTTACTTAGTCTTGCACTGTTGATCCGCCGAATGATCCGATGAACAAGTCTCAACATATCACAGCTCAACATGTCTGCCGAGTATCGTTTTTTACTCAGCCAATAGGAGTATTTATTTAGGACTCTTCTGTAGATTCAATCGCACACTCGAGTTAGCCCAATGGTTTAGACCTGTGGTAAATCCAAATGCAAGCCAAATGTAAGCTTTGCTCTAGAGAACTCCTGTATAGACATGATTTCTTGAGGTTGGAGTGCCTAAAAATCCATACGCCAAAGTATTACTCCCACTGCGGACAGCGACAGTACCATTGATGTCGAAGGTTCTATACCTATGAACATCAATTCATGAATAGATTATCGGCGTTGCTGAATCAAGGGATGAACCTGGGAGGGACCGGGACATCGTCAAACTTGAGGGAGTGAAGTAGCAGGCGTACAGAGTGAGCCAGCATTTCTACGGACTTGGAGTAGCAGAGCGTTTTGCGA